>Ga0268263_1000062_pt1 | contig 310422 bp, 300 predicted proteins | sample Biomet5_FD_190358 | JGI IMG/M metagenome (GOLD analysis project Ga0268263, IMG submission 190358) | Microbial communities from bioreactor (seeded with sewage sludge) at LBNL, California, USA - Biofuel metagenome 5 (SPAdes) (version 4) | ecosystem: Engineered > Bioreactor > Anaerobic >... | reverse complement strand
GAAGATGCTTGCATCGTATACGAGCGGCGGGAATTATGAAGCAGCCGGTTACGGCTACGGCCCCGGCATCGGAGAAGGCTATGACCGCCTTGTCATGATCGTATCGCGCGCGTCCGGGGCACCGGTGATTTCCGGAGCACTCCGCTACGCCGCAGAGCTTGTAAAGAACGGCGTCTTCGCCAAAGCAGCTGCAGAATTCAAAGCAGCCGATAAAGCAGGCTTTCGTGAAGTTCTGGAGGAATATAAGACCGTCGCAAAGGCAGTCGATACAGAAGAAGTAACGGCACCGCCGAAGGAAGTCGTGACGGCACAGATTCCCGGAATCGAAATCATGGATCTTGAAGACGGCGTAAAAGCCCTCTGGAAAGCAGGCATTTATGCCGAAAGCGGCATGGGCTGCACCGGCCCCGTGATCCTGATGGCCGAAGCCAACAAAGAAAAAGCCGCAGAAATCCTCACCAAGGCAGGATACATTAGCTAAATGTCTAGAGTACTTAGCGAGGTCCTTTCGAGCTTAGTACGAAGAACTACCTTGTTTCCCCATTACGTGGAATCAAGCGTTTTAAAACAACCCGGGGCATACTGCCAGTTATTTAACTGGCGGCATGCCCCGTATTTTATAATGGATCAAAAAATCAGCTTGCTTTAAAAACCGTAAAGTCATAATATGATAAAGTGGCATCTGAGTGAACAGGAAGGCGAATCGAAAGAGGACAAAAACATGAAACGTATTACAAGTATTATTTTTGATATTGACGGGACTTTATGGGATGCAACACAGCCGACCGCAGAGGCGTGGAATTTATTCCTGAGAACAAAAACCAATATCAAAACGGTAATAACCGAGGAAATGCTTTGCAGGGAATTTGGAAAAACGATACAGGAAATATGTCAGGATTTTTTTCCGGAATTATCGGAAGAAGAACGTAATTATATTGCCGAAAACAACGGCAGATCGGAAAATGATTATCTTCTGAACCATCATCCGGTACTTTACACAGGTGTGCGAAGCACAGTCATGGAACTCTCAAAACGCATGCCTGTTTTTGTTGTAAGCAACGGCCAGCCTGGCTATATCGAAGTTTTCCTGGAGGTTTCGAACCTTGGCGATTATGTGACGGATTTCTCGTATCCCAGCGCATCAAGGCCGACAAAAGCTGATAATATCAATTTCATAGTGGATCGTTACAGCCTGGAGAGCCCGGCTTACGCAGGTGATACTTCCGGAGATCATGAATCATGCAAAATATGCAATATTCCTTTTATCTATGCATCGTATGGCTTCGGGAAGGTAAACGATCCGGATTATACAATCGACAGACCGTCTGATCTGCTGAGCATACTGATGTGAAAAAGGAATATTGCATATGGTTTCTGACTATACCCGTCCGGCTAAATAAATTTGATATTCGTATCGGTCGGCGATTACCTTTATGACTGCATATTCGCATGCCCCCTGATCGGAATAGGAGACCCGCTTGCTCATCAGAAGCGGAGAACCGACATTGATATGAAGAATCTGAGATTCAATAAACGGCGCAGCAATGGCAGTGATTGTTTCGGTGGCGCTTTTAAGAATCAAACCGTAGTTCTTTTCCAGATATGCATACAAACTGATGCATTCTGTCTCGTGGATCTGGAATCCGGGAAATAAACTGGCCACCAGATAATTGTCGATAATACATATCGGCTGGCCGTCCGCGCATTGGATCCGCTGAAGATGATATATGGGATCGTTGCATTTAATATTCAGGATATTCGCCAAATGATTGTCGGCACGCGTTTTCTCCATGAAAAACCCTTGCGTAGTTACTGCGTAGCCGCGTTTCTTAAGCGTTTCGGTAAAGGATGAAATTCCGTTCAGATGCTGAGAAGTAGACGGATCCTGAATTTCACTCCCGTGTCCCTGCCGCACCAAAAGATACCCTTCTGCCGTTAACAGGCCTGTGGCTTTGCGGACGGTTGTCCGGCTTACGCCAAAGAGCTTTTCCAGTTCCATTTCCGTAGGGAGCAGCGTGCCGGGCGGGTATTTATTATTCTTAATATCAGCTTTAAGTTCGGAATATAACTTCTTATATGCAGGAATTTTCGACATTTTTCCACCTCGTCAGAATGAATCTAATGAATCGTATAACCACCGTCTACTACGAGGTTTGCACCGGTTATCATATTGGCAGCCTCGGAAGCAAGAAAGAGGTTTGCGGCGGCGATTTCCATCGGTTTGCAGAAACGGCCGGCCGGCGTGTTTGCGATCGCGTCATCATGTATTTTTCCGGTATCCCAGTAGCCGACGATAATAGGAGTTTCCGTTGCGGTAGGAGAAACTGCGTTGATCTGTATGCCGTACTTGCCCCATTCATTCGCCAGCGTCTTGACGATGGAAATGATGCCGGCCTTGCTTGCGCTGTATGCCGCATGCTTGTCAATAGCAACAATTCCGGCCTGTGATGCCATACATATTATTTTACCACCATTTTTCGCAGAAATCATTTTTTTTCCGACAGCCTGAGACATAAAGAAGGTGCCAGTCAGGTTTATACGGATCACCTTGTTCCAGGTCGCCTCGTCGAAATCCTCGGCCCATTTGATGTCGCCGACACCTGCGCAATTCACGAGAACATCGATTTTACCGTTATCTTCTGCTATTTTGTCCGTGACATCATAGATGGAGTCGACTTTTGAAACATCGACAGCGTACGGTCTGGCATTGCGTATCTGCCCGGCAGCTATCTGCACGGATTCAAAGTTTCTGTCAAGCAGACAGACGGAAGCGCCTTTTTCCGAAAAAAGCGATGCGGTTGCGAGGCCGATTCCGGACCCGGCTCCGGTAATTGCGGCAACTTTCCCGCTGAGATTGAAATCTGTGTTATAAGGTTTGCTGACCATTTGAAGTTCCTCCTGTTCTGTTTGCCATATAGTCACCTAAATCGGCTAAAATATTTGAAATATACTCAAACTGTACTTGTATTTCCTTATACTGCGCAGCTTTTACGGGATCAGGCCGGCTGATGTTTTCGATATGGTGCAGAGAAGGAATCCGGCTGTAGTCCTTCCACAATCCGATGCCTCTTGCGGCGATGGCGGCAGCACCTAGCGACGCGGCATCCTGATCGATATTTGTTTTTACGATATTCATGTTAAAAACGTCGGCGAACATCTGCATCCATACCTTGCTTTTGCTTCCGCCGCCGCAGAACAGGATATCTTTGGAAAAATGCGAACGGTTCATTAAATAGTCTGCCGAAACTTTCAGATTCATGCAGATGCCTTCCATGACTGCACGGATCATGTCCTCCCGCGTCGTTCCCAGATGAAGCCCGATAAAAGCACCGCGGATATTGATGCTTTTGTCCTGAGAAGTACCGCCTGCCAGGCTGGGATTGAAGAAAATGCCGGATGAACCGACAGGTACTGTCGAGGCCAGCCTGTCCATTTCACGGTATACATCGTCGGGAATATCTTTGCAAAGGACTTCTTTTGCCCACCGGAAGGAACTGCCCCCCGCAAAGATGGAAAAAGCAGACGTATACATATCTTCCTGGATATGGGCAAATACGTAGGGACGTTTTTCGCTGTCCAGTATCGGCTCTTTTGAATTGATCGGCACCCAGCTTGAGGAACCTAAGGATGTATAGATTTTCCCTTCTTCGGGACCGACTGCGCCGAGAGCCATGCAGGCATTGTCTACGCCGCCGCACGCGACGACTGTATTCTCCGTGAGGCCGGTTTCCTCGGCTGCTTCTCTGGTCAGTGCTCCGACGATGGTCTGCGAATTTACGAGCTCGGGAAATATTTCAGGCCTGATTTCTGCGGCTTCCAGAAAGTCAGTCCGCATTTTATGTGCTTTTAGATCATATGCGCCGGTTCCGGATGCGTAGGAATAGTCAATATATAATTTCCCGGTGAACTTATAATTGATATAGTCTTTCGAGCCTAAAACCTTGTAAATGTTCTTATATAATTCTTCTTCGTGCTTTTTCAGCCACATTAATTTGAAAATCGAATAACATGGAGCCGGAAAGCCGTTTCCGGTCGTCATATACCATAGCTCTTCCGGAATTTTTCGAAAAAACTCTTTCGTCTCGGCGACGGCACGGGTATCGGACCAGATCGGCACACGCTCGGCTAAAAGCCGGCCTTCTTTATCTAAGGGGACCGTAACGAGACTGTGCCCTGACAAAGCAATGCAGCTGACTTCGGCAGGATTCGTTCCTGAGGATGAGAGCAGCAGCCTGGTACTTTTAACGACACCGTTCCACCAGTCATCCGGCTTTTGCTCATGCATATAGGAGCTAGGATAGCAGGTCGAATATTCCACGAAGGAATTTGCCAGAGAGTTTAAGTTCTCATCATATATAGAAGCTTTTACACCGCCGGTTCCCAAATCAAATGATAGCAGACGCATGATTCCCTCCTTTAAAACATACTTTTATTTAATAAAATAATACAATAGATAATTATGTTTGTCAACGGCTTACCAATCACAATTTATAAATTTGGAGACCTTTGCTGGGTAATTGAATCGGAAATAGTACAAAATGGTAACAAAATATAGTATAATTTGAATACAAATGATAATTTTTAACAAATATATCAGATATATTTTGTGAATTGTAATAGGGGAAAACAAATTGACAAATAAAGAAAGGGGTGATATCCTGTCAGTAAAGATAATTACAAATTGTTAAAAAAAGATACGTAATTATAATTTACAAGAACAGGCGAGGGTATCAGCATGAATTCAAAAGAAGCAGCAGCAATGATCGACATCAGTGCAGTCCGGACAGGAAACACCATGTCGGATATTCTGGAAATTGTAAGTTATGCAAAGAAATATCGATTCATTAATGTACATGTTCTTCCGTGCTGGGTTTCGGAGCTTTCCGGGCTTCTGAAAGACGTAGACGGGGTCTATGTCGGATCACCGGTTGGCTTCCCGGCCGGTGCAAACAGGAAAGAGATAAAGCTTCTGGAAGCGGAACAGCTTTTGGAGGACGGTGTTCAGGAGATGGATATCGTAATGAATATCGGGAAATTCAGGAGCGGTGATTTTGAATATGTAAGCGACGAGCTGCATCAGATTATCGACAAAGCCCGCGGGAAAGCGCTTACGAAGGTCATCATTGAAATAAACGCGTTGAATGACACGGAAATGCTGAAGGCGTGTGACCTTGTAATGGAAAGCGGTGCAGATTTCATCAAGACAGGAACGGGATGGATACCCGGTACTGCCAATATCGACCGGATTAAAATGATCAAAGAACACTGCGGAAATCGCATTAAAGTCAAAGCTTCCGGCGGTATCAGAACTAAAGAAGAGTTCCTGAAGCTGGCAGATCTCGGCGTCGAGAGGATGGGCATCAATGCAAAATCTGCAATCGGAATTGTAGAAGCAATGGACTGAGTTTATTAACAGAATTAACACATATAATTCTGTAAAATAAAGAAAAGCAAACGAAAGAAAACAGGAGGAAAGGAAATGAGAAAGAAGTTTTTGGCAAGTGTTTTGGCAATCTGTATGACAGCAGGAATGCTGGCAGGCTGCGGAAGTTCATCCGCAACGTCATCCACATCATCATCTGCAGCAAAATCGGCGGCAACGTCCGCCGCAAAGTCTTCTTCCACATCAACGTCTGCGTCATCATCTGACTTTACGGCAACTCTGAAGGGAAAGGGAACGGGACTGAAAATTGGTTTGTCCATGGCTGATTTATCTTCAACATACATTGTCAGCGCCAGTCAGTACTTTAAACGACTGATGGAAGCAGCAGGTGCAGAAGTAACGATCGTCAACAGCGATGGTGATTCCAGCAAGCAGGCCGATCAGATTTCGGATTTTGTCAACATGGGATGCAACATGATTTGTATCCATGCAAATGATGCCGCAGCATTGGCACCGGCTGTTGAAGCAGCGACGGCTGCGGGCGTTCCTTGTGTCGGATTCAACAAAACAGTTGATGGCGGAAAACTGAATTTTGCGGTATACTCAAGTGATAATACAGCAACAGGCGCCAGTGCGGCACAGTGGCTTGCGGACAAGGCCAAGGAAAAGGGCATCAGCAATCCAAAAATCGCCGTTATCCAGGGCACAATGACAGCCAGTGACGCATATTTACGTCAGGACGGCATTGAGCAAGTAGCAAAAGATGCAGGCCTTACACTGATCAACGAACCGTGTGAATGGACAGGCGACAAGGCTGAGAAGGCTTTGAATGATGTACTTACCGCCAATCCTGATCTCTTCGGTATTATTACACACAGTGACTGCATGGATACCGGTGTCATGTCTGCATTGAAGCAAAATGGTCTTGCAGTCGGAGCAGATGACAGCAAGCATATCTACTGGGCAAGCATTGACTGTGATCCGACCGGTATTGAAGGCCTCAACGACGGTTTGATCGATGTCAGCATCGAACAGAGCCCGCTGGCGCTCGCAACGATCGAAGCAAAAGGCTGTCTCGAAGTTGTAGCAAAAGGAAAGACACTGAACGGTCAGATTATTGAAATGGATACGTCCGTTATCACAAAGGACAAAACATCTGATCCTGTAAGATGGGCACTTTATGATCCTGAAAAAGCAGCGGATCTTTGGTCAGGAACAGAAGGAATCTGGAACAAATACATAACTCAGTAATCTGCGTTTCCATTTTCGGCCCGATCAATGATGATATTTAATCGGCGATCGGGCCAATCATTTTGGAGAATCATTTATGATTAAAGAAAAATTTGAACTTAAAGGAATCTGCAAAAGCTTCGGCGGTATCAAAGCAATCGACGATATCAGCCTTGAGCTTCACAGCGGAATGGTTTACGGACTGGCCGGAGAAAACGGGGCTGGCAAATCGACCACGATGAAAATCATCAACGGAGCATACGTTGCCGACAAGGGCGAAATTTTGATCGACGGTGTGCCCGTCAAAATAAATTCACCGCTTGATGCCCAGAAGCAGGGTATCGGTATGGTTTATCAGGAATTGAATATGCTTCCGGATCTGAGCGTGGCGGAGAACATTTTTATCTCTCATCTGTCTGACCGGAAAAGCGGGCGCATCGACTGGAAAGATATTCATGAACGTGCAAGAAAGCTTTTAAGCACGATGGAAATCGATATTGACACGAACAAGAAACTCGGTGATCTGAAAATCGCGCATCAGCAGCTGATCGCAATCGTACGTGCACTTTCGAAGGACTGCAAGCTGGTCATTCTTGACGAACCGACCTCGTCGCTGACGGACAAAGACAGCCAGTATGTGCTTGCGGCGGTCAAAAGGTTAAAAAAGCTGGGTTATATCGTTATTTATATTTCTCATAAATTACCGGAAGTTTTGCAGATCACGGATGAAGTGATTGTCTTCCGAAACGGAAAAAAGATCGGCAGCTACAAATCGGATGAATTGACGGAAGATCAGCTGGCCGAGCTGATAGCAGGAAGAAAAATCGAAAGCAAGTTTCCGAAAGAAGTTTTCGAAAAGGGAAAAGAATTACTTAAAGTAGAACATTTGACTGTACCTGGTTTGCTGAACGACGTTTCGTTTACGGTTCATCAGGGCGAAATTTTTGGCATATCCGGCCTTTTGGGGGCCGGTAAGTCGGAAGTTGCCAAAGCGCTTTTTGGTGTGTACGGACAAGGCAATCCACATGCAACAGGTTCAGTATTTTTAAAGGGAAAGAAAATTGATCTGCACAATCCGCATGATGCGATAGCGAACAAAATCGGATTGGTTCCCGAAAATAGATCGCTGGAAGGACTTTTAACGGAAATGAGCATCGCCGACAATGTATTTCTTCCGTCTCTGCCGCAGTTATCGAAAGGCGGCTGGATCAATGCAAAACAGGCTGCGCAGCTGCTGCAGACGAAAATCAAAGAACTCGAAATAAAATGCGACAATCCGAACAACCCGGTAAGCAGTCTGTCCGGAGGCAATCAGCAAAAAATCGTTCTTGCAAAATGGATCGCAGCAAATTCGGAAATTATTATCTTCGATGAACCGACGAGAGGAATCGACGTCGGCGCGAAAGTCGCCGTTTATAATTTGATGAATCAGCTGGTCAAGAACGGCATCGGAGTCATTATCATGTCCTCAGAACTGGAAGAAGTGCAGAATATGTCGGATGTAATCATGGTTCTGAAAGAAGGAAGAGAAGTATTAAAGTACAGCCGGGAAGAAGCAACGAAACAGAATTTACAACAAAGCATGTAAAGAGGCGATGACTATGAAGAAAGAAAAAATAAAGACATTCTTAACATCTGAATCTGCAATTGTGTTGGTACTCGTTGCCCTTTGCATAATAGTCACGATTATTACTCCGATTTTTGCAACAGGGAAGAATATCATGAGTGTCCTGCAGCGGACGGCAACGACAGGAATTGTCGCGGTCGGCATGACATTTGTTATCGGAACAGGCGGAATCGATCTTTCCGTTGGCGGGCAGGTTACGTTTATCGGCATTGTCTGTGCGCTTTGCTTTACGGCAGGACTTCCGATGGGACTCATTTTTCTCATCATGTTTGCGATCGGAATCGGACTCGGCGCGATCAACGGCATTTTGATTGCAAGCCTGAAGCTGCCGGCCATCATGGTTACCCTGGCCCTTCAGCTGATTACGTTCGGATTTTCTCTGTACATAACAGAAGGAAGACAGTTCCTGATCAAAGATGAGCGATTCAAATTCTTTGGACTGGGCAGCATCCTGAACATTCCGACATCGATCTGGATTTTTGCACTTGTCGCCGTGATCGGCGCACTTCTGCTGAAGAAGTTTATTATCGGGCGCAAGATCCTTGCCGTTGGCAGCAATGCGAAAGGTGCGTGGTATTCAGGCATCAACGTTGTAAGGACGACGATCGTTGCCTACATTATCGCCGGTATAACATGCGCAGTCTCCGCTATTATCATGTCCAGCAAGCTGATGTCCGCATCCGCCACGGTCGGTGAAGGCATGGAAATGGATGCAATTGCGGCAGTCGTAATCGGCGGCACAAGCCTGACCGGCGGCAACGGGTTTATTGTAGGAACGGTAGCCGGCGCGCTGATCATCGAAATCATTACGAACTGGATGACACTGCAGAACATCAATCCATATCTGCGCAATGTGGTGAAGGGTGTCATCATTATTCTGGCACTTCTCTTCGATAATATCAGAAGAGGACGTCTGCTGAAAAATGAAATGGCAGATTAATATATGAAAGATTCTTTGGAGGATGTTATGAAAGCATGGGTATTGAGAGACAAGCGAAAAATGTATCTTGAAGATCGCCCGATGCCGCAGCTCAAAGATGATGAGGTGCTGATCAGGATAAAAGCCATGGGTATCTGCGGGTCGGACATGCACTTTTATACGGATCTAAAAATTGGGGATTATGCAACAAACGGGAATCCTCTGATTGTCGGACATGAATGCAGCGGCGAGATCGTTTCCGTAGGTAAGGATTGCAGAACATTGAAAGTCGGAGACCGCGTTGCAGTAGAGCCCGGGAAGCCGTGCATGAAGTGTGACGAATGCAGAGAGGGCCGGTACAATTTCTGCCATGATATGTATTTTATGGGAACGTATCCGTGGGACGGATGCATGTGTGAGTATGTGGCCTGGCCGGAGTTCCTGACGTACAAAATGCCGGATTCCATGACATACGAGGTCGGATCCGTTGTGGAGCCGTTTGTGGTAGGTCTGCAGGCCATGAAAAACAGCGGAATTCATTTTGGCGATACCGCCGTTGTACTTGGATGCGGCGCAATCGGCCTGATGACGATCCAGGCGTTAAAATCGATCGGCGCCGGAAGGATCATCGCAGTCGGCCGTACTCCTTTTAAACTGGATCTTGCCAGAAAAATGGGAGCAACGGACGTCATCAATTCCAGAGAATGCGCGGATGTCGTATCTGTGATAAAGAGTATGACAGGCGGATACGGGGCACAGTACGCATATGAATGCGTAGGCAGTGACAGAACGTTTGCAGAAATACTGAATTATGTACGGGACGGCGGAACCGTTACGTATCTGGGTCTTGTCGTCAATGACGGAACACCTATGCCGATGGCCAGCGTTGTTATGCGGGGCCTGACATTCAAAACGGTGATCCGTTATACGAATCTGTTCGACAAAGCAATCAGGATGATCGATAACGGAACTTCAGACATCACACCTGTGATCACGCAGCATTTCCAGTTTTCAGACGGCGACAAGGCATTTGAACGGGCGCTTGATAAAAGCGATGCGATAAAGATCGTTATTGATTTTTAAAGAAAAAGGGAGAAAACGATGAGACAGTTTGAACTGATATCCCCTAAAAAGATAATAAAAAAAGAGGTCCCGATTCCGGAAACAAAGGCGAATCAGGTAAAGATCAAGGTAAAAGCGATCGGAATCTGCGGATCGGACATACACGCCTATTACGGAAAGCATCCGTTCATGAGCTTCCCGATCGTCCTGGGCCATGAATGCAGCGGCGTTGTGGAAGAAACGGCAGAAGGTGTGGAAAATGTTGCGGTCGGAGACCGTGTCGTCCTGCGTCCTCAGCTGACTTGCGGGAAGTGCAGGCCATGCAGGGAAGGCAGATATAATGTCTGCGAAAATCTGAAGGTGCTTGGATGCCAGACAACGGGCGGCTGCTCCGATTATTATACTGCCGATGCCGGTTTATTCTACAGGATCCCGGATGTTCTTGGCTTTGACGAAGGTACGATGATTGAGCCGCTTGCTGTTGCCGTACATGCGGTACTGCGGGCCGGCAGCGTAAAGGACAAAAACGTTCTCGTCCTGGGGGCAGGCACGATAGGAAATCTTACAGCACAAAGTGCAAAAGGGCTTGGCGCCAAAACGGCAATGATTACCGATATTGCGGATGAAAAGCTGAAGCTTGCAGAAGCCTGCGGCATCGATTATCCGGTCAATACGGCAAAGAAGGATCTGAAAGCGGCGATCGAAGAAAAATACGGCAGTGACGGAATCGATATCGTCTACGAATGTACGGCAAACGCGAATGCGCTCAACCAGGTGCTTTCCGTCGCCGGAAAAGGAACGCCTGTCGTTATTGTCGGCGTTTACGGCGGAATGACCAATATTAATCTGGCAAATGTTCAGGACCGGGAGTATTCCCTGATCGGAACATTAATGTATACGGAAGACGATTATTATCGGTCGATACGTTTGATCGAACAGCGTGATATTCAGCTGAAGCCGCTGATTTCAAAGGAATTCAGCATCGATCAGGTGAATGAAGCGTATCAGTATATTGAGGACAATCAATCATCCGTTCAAAAAGTAATACTGAACGTATAAACAACAGCGATGAGAGGTAATATATGGAATTCAGCTATTATATGCCTGCAAGGCTTTTAATAGGAAAGGGACAGATCAATCATCTGCACGAGTATCTTCCGAACGGAAGAAAAGCCTTAATTGTAATCAGTTCCGGGAAATCCATGAGGGCAAACGGATACCTGGAAAAAGTCGGAGAAGAGCTGGAAAAAGGAAACGTAAAGTGGTGTGTCTTTGATAAAATCAGTCCAAATCCCACCGTCGCTGAAATAACAGAAGGCGCTTCTATTGCAAAGAAAGAAAGCTGCGATTTTGTTGTCGGTCTGGGCGGCGGCAGCAGTATGGATTCGGCAAAAGCAATTGCCATTATGGCGGCCAATCCGGGAAATTACTGGGATTACATCCCGTCCGGCACGGGAGGACGAAAAGAAATTCCGTATAAACCGCTTCCGATCGTGGAAATAACAACTACGGCCGGAACGGGATCCGAAGCAGATCCGTGGCTCGTTGTGACAAAAGAAGAGACGAATGAAAAGTACGGGTTTGGATATGACAGCAGCTATCCGGTCCTATCGGTCATAGACCCCGATTTCATGATGAGTGTTCCCGAAAAATTAAGTGCTTTTCAGGGCTTTGACGCATTATTCCATGCGGTTGAAAGCTACATCAACAAGAATGAGAATCCCATCGGTGAATTATTTGCGTTAAAAGCAGTCGAATATATTTCTGCCTTTCTTCCGAATGTCATTGAAAATCCCAAAGATGAAGAGGCACGGTACTATATGGCACTCGGCAATACACTGGCCGGCATGGTTATGCTGTGCACCTCCGAACATTCGATCGAGCACGCGATGAGCGCGTACTATCCAAATCTTCCCCACGGGGCAGGACTGATCATGATCAGCAAAGCGTATTTCAGATACTTTACGGAAAACCATGCATGTGACCAAAGGTTTGTGACGCTTGCGAAAACAATGGGGTTCCGGGATGCGGCAAAGCCGGGAGATTTCATCGCGGCACTTGAAAAGATACAGCAGAAATGCGGCGTCAGTCATTTAAAAATGAGTGATTACGGAATTACGGAGGAGGATCTGCCGAAATTTGCGGCAAACGCGAGAGAAATCATGGGTCATCTGTATGCTGACGATCCTGTCAGCATAAGTGATGACACCGTACTTGCGATATTGAAAGAATCCTTTTCCTGATTCGGCAGAATAAATAAACCAAAGAAGGAATTAGATATGCCGGGCATAATAAGGACGGTTGCCGGTGATATGGACACGGAACAGCTTGGATGGTGTCAGTGTCATGAACATCTTTTTCTGCGCAGAGGAGAGCCGTATAAAGTTTCAAAAGCGCTTTGCATGGAGGATTATGACAAGTCACTCGGCGAATTAAAGGAATATTATCGTGCGGAAGGAGTGTCGATCGTTGACGCTCAGCCTGTATATGCAGGCCGGATGGCCTCCGCACTCCGGAAAGCTTCACAGGAATCAGGCGTACATATCATTGCATCGACAGGCTTTCACAAAGCTGCTTTTTATGAATCGTCAAGCCCCGTCTTTTCAATGAGTCAAAAAGATCTGACGGATCTTTTTATCGCGGAGCTGGAAGAAGGAATGAAGGAAGACGGCCGCAGCCTTCCGTCAAGAGCCGGCATCATAAAGGTGGCGGTCGACAGGGGCGGGTGTGACGCAACGCCTGCATATTCACGTCTTTTCGGAGCGGCCGTCGCAGCATCGGCGGAAACAGGCGCTGCGATCATGGCTCACTTTGAACCGGATACGGATGTGTTTCAGCTGATCGATAAAATGGATGCAGCAGGCATTCCGCCTGCGAGACTCATAGCGTGCCATCTGGACCGTGCACGTATCGATGCCGGATATCACAGGCAGGTCGCCTGTACCGGTGCATACCTTGAATATGATACCATCAACCGGCTGAAATACGTATCGAACGAGTCGGAAATTCATCTGATCCGACAGATGCTGGAATATGGTCTGGAAGATCATTTGCTGCTGTCGCTTGATACAACGAATGAAAGGCTGCGAACGTACGGAAGCAGTATGGGACTGGATTATATTCTGACAGTTTTCCGGCCGATGCTGGAGAAGAACGGAGTTTTGGATTCGACCGTCAGAAAAATGATGATTGCGAATCCGTCAAAAGCCATAGCGGTTATGAAATAGGAAAGAGGAAAGAAAATGAGTGAAATTACGGTTTTTCCTGCAACAAAAGAGCAATTCGATCCGGTGCCGGCAACGGAGCCGACGTTATACTTTATCGGTGTTACGACCGGACATTCCTCTATTATGAAGGTGTTTCCGGAGTGGTCCAAAGCAATGGGCCTGGGAGCCGTTATTAAAGGTATCGATATCGGCATTCATGAAGATCCGGAAGTTTACCGGAAAGTAGTAAGTTTTATTAAGAACGACAAGCTTTCCATGGGAGCGCTTGTTACGACGCATAAACTGGATCTTTACAATGCATGCAGTGATTTGTTTGAATATCTTGATCCGTACGCATTGCTTTTCAATGAATTATCGTCAATCTCAAAAAAGGACGGGAAGCTGTGCGGTCATGCAAAGGATCCGATTTCAAGCGGTCTTGCGCTGTCGGATTTCGTCCCGGAAGGCTGGTGGAAGGAACACGGCGGAGATTTTTATGTGATCGGTGCCGGCGGCAGTGCTATTTCAATGGGTTCTTATCTTATGCGGGATGAATTTAAGGGGAATTACCCGGGCCGGATCATCGTGTCGAACAGGTCCATGCCGCGTCTGGAGGAAATCAAAAAAATATTTACAACAAAACTTGATCCGGGCGGAATCGAGTTTCAGTTTAAACTTTGTCCCGAATTTGTTCAGAATGACGAAGTGCTTTCAAACATAAAACCATATTCTGTGATCGTTAATGCGACTGGTCTCGGAAAAGACAGGCCAGGCTCGCCGCTTACCGATGCAGCTTCCTTTCCGGAAAATTCACTCGTATGGGAGATCAATTACCGCGGTGATCTGACATTTATGCATCAGGCAGAAAAGCAGGAAAAAGAAAAGAACCTTCATATAGAAGACGGCTGGAGATATTTTATATACGGATGGACTCAGGTGATTTCAGAAGTGTTCCATTTGCCGATCGAAGGAGAACTGCTTGACAGGCTGGATCTTCTTGCAAAACAGTTTAAACAGTAACGGGAAATCACGGAGGCATCAATATGGCAGATTTTAATGCAAGCGGAATCAAATTTGATTTTGAAAAAGGATTTACCATCGATTTCAATGTTGTAAATGGGTTTTCCGGCATGACGGAGACGTCCAAACGACTTCTGAGCAAAGTGAAGCCGATGTTCTGCGATACGAAGGCAGCGGAAGAAAAGATCAGCAGGCAGGGAGACGAACTGGTCTATGAATTTCACGAACTTCCGGCACCGAATCTGCCCGGCGATCTGTCGTTTGGAATGAGTATCGTATATCCGGGGAAAGTCGGAGATGAATATTATATGACGAAAGGCCATTTTCATTCGATTCTTGACACAGGCGAAGTATATTACTGTCTCACAGGACACGGATACATGATGCTTGAAAATCCGGAAGGAGACTGGAGCTGCCAGGAGCTGATTCCGGGAAAAGCAGTTTATTGTCCGAAACGATATGCCCATCGTTCGATCAACGTATCACAGCATGAGATCCTGCGGACATTTTTCGTATACAGGGCAGATGCAGGACATGATTACGGAACGATCGAAAAAAAAGGATACCGGCACCTGCTCGTCGAAAAAAACGGGAGTCCGGAGATCATTGATAATCCGAAGTGGATGTAAGAATGATTCGTATCCCTTTATATATCATTACGTCATAACATAATAACATTATGACAAAGAAGCGAATTGGAGAATGCAGAAAATGACAAAAGAAGAAGCATTAAAAACAGTCGGGGACAGAAAGATCGTACCAGTTGTAAAGCTGGATCGTGCAGAAGACGCAAAACCTTTATGTGAGGCATTGTGCGAAGGCGGACTGCCCGTAGCGGAAATTACATTCCGGACGTCTGCCGCGGAAGAGTCCATACGGATCGTAGCAAAGGCATTTCCGGACATGATGGTGGGCGCCGGAACCGTTACGAATACAGAGCAGGCACAGCGTGCCGTCGATGCGGGAGCACAGTTTCTTGTTACACCCGGCTTTTCCAGAAAAATCACAGAATTTGCAGTGGACCATGGAATTATGATTTTTCCGGGAGCATGCACACCGACAGAATTGATGATGGCACTGGAGTACGATCTGCCTGTTGTTAAGTTTTTCCCGGCAAAGCAGTACGGAGGCGCCGGCACGATCAAATCGTTTTCCGCCCCGTTCCCTTCCCTTCGGTTCATGCCGACAGGCGGCATCAATGAATCGAATATTCTGGAATATCTTGCATTGAAGCCTGTTATCGCGTGCGGCGGGAGCTGGATGGTGAAGGACAGTCTGATCAAAGAAAATGATTTTGCAGGGATTCGGGACATGACGAAAGCAGCAGTACAGCTTGTAAAAGGCGCAGAAAAATAATACCGGGAGGAAATGATGAAAGTACTTGTAACCCCTACTTCCATGCAGCCCGGAAAATATAATGCTGCACTGGAACGTTTGAAAGCATTTACGGATGATCTTATTTTCAACGAAACGGGAAAACCGCTTCCGGAAGATGACATGCTGGAACATTTGAAGGAATGTGACGGCTGTATCGCAGGCCTGGACAGCATAACGGCCAAGGTGATCGATGCCTGTCCAAATTTAAAAGTTATCTCCAGATACGGAGCCGGGTATGACCGTGTCGATGTTGCGGAGGCAAAGAAAAAAGGAATCAAGGTAACGAATACACCCGGAGTCAACGCCGAAGCGGTCGGTGAATTGTCTTTTGGTCTGATCCTGTCGGTCGCGCGAAGTATTCCGTATCTGAACGAGGAAACGCGGAAAGGCGGATGGGTGCGTTCTTCAGGTATTGAATTAAAAGGAAAAACGCTTGGCATATTAGGACTCGGAGCGATCGGAAAAGTCGTTGCCAGATGCGGTCAGGGCTTTGGCATGCACGTTATGGCCTATGATCCTTTTATGAATGAAGAATACTGCAAGACCAATGCGATCGATAATTGTCCGCTGGAGGAAGTGTTCGAAAAAGCTAATGTGATCAGTCTTCATCTTCCGCTGAACGATGAGACATATCATATGGTCGGCCGGGCACAGATCGAAAAGATGCAGGAAGGTACGATTCTGATCAATGCTTCGCGCGGCGGGATTATCGACGAAGATGCTGCGTATGATGCACTGAAAACGGGGAAGCTTGCCGGACTGGGGCTGGATGCGTTTGAAAAAGAACCGCCGGTCGATTCGAAACTCTTCGAGTTCCCGACTGTTGTCGCGACGCCGCACAGCGGCTCACATACAAAAGAAGCCGTGGAAAACATGGCATCACTTTCGGTAGAGAACCTGATTGCGGTCCTGAGCGGAGAAGAATGCCGGTATGTTGTAAATAAATAAAAATTCAAGGTTCCGGGGCGACGGTAACATCAAAGGCGCTCCGGTCACCGCGGTAACGTGCTGTCGAATATTCGATGGCACGTTTTTTCTCATTATAGCCGACGGAAACGGCCAGCATGACAGGATCTCCTTTTGGAATTTTTAAATACTTTGCATCGTAGGAACCGGCAGGCACTGCTTCGATATGGCGCTGTATACAGACTACCTTTGTTATGGGTGAAATGCTGAGCTCATGGTAGAGGGAGGTGTCTGTAAAATCCTTTTCGAGCAGAAAATGACAGACATCATCAGGAAGGTAAGTCCGAATGATGACCAAAGGCTCACGGTCGGCATACCGAAGCCGGTGGAGGAATATAACGGGTGCGTGTTCTCCGACTGAAAGTCTGGCGGAAACGTCAGAATCCGCTTTTTCCTGTTTCAGCTCGATCACGTCGGTCGAAGGAGTCAGGCCTTTTCGCATCATCTCACTGTTGTAGGACTCCACTTTCGAAAGAAAATCCTGGTGGATCTTCGGAATCGAGACAAAGGTGCCTTTGCTTTTCACTCTGTAAAGCCAGCCTTCCGAAACGAGTTCTGAAACTGCCTGACGCACGGTCGTACGGCTTATGGAGAACATGTTTTCAAGTTCGATTTCGGTCGGTATCGTACTTCCCGGCGGAAAGGTCCCGTTCCGGATATTGTCCAGGATCAATGTTTTCAATTGAAAGTAAAGGGGAACGGGAACGGTTTTGTCGAGCGCTGTATGATTGAATGACATGATTTGGCCTCACGTTTTTTCTGATTCTTATTTTACTTATCTTATCATATGATCCGGATTTCTTCAATTTTCTGTCTTCGAATAATCCAACTGGAACCGGTCGTCGTCAAACGGTTTGACCGTTCCGTCTTTTTGGATTGCTTCCGTGAGAATGTCATCGCAGGAATCGTCGTAAACCTTGAGGAGCGAACCGGGATATTTAAAGTCGAACGGCCATCCCCACAGAGCGACGTTGTAACGCGTATCATCCTCCAGCGGCCGGCCGTTTTCCAGCGTTACGGACAGGAGTTTCTTGGAAGCCCACGGCGCAAATTTGATGCGCAGGCCGGAAGCCACATAATACGGAATGTTCGGTACGTTGTCGTTCGGATCGAAGGAATACGCGGCTTTCAGCAGGTCGGTAAGCTCTGAACCGGTCATGGAAATGAGCCAGAGCTTCTTGTCGTTTGGCTCACCGCTCGTCACGCCGATGGAGAGGGAGAGAGCATTTACATCCGCGGTACAGATATCACCTGCGTAGATCCGGCCGACGGTGCCGCAGTGCGTCGTGCCGACGAGGCAGAGCCCGATATCCGCATCTGCCTTGTTCCGGAGGGCATCTGCAATATAAAGTCCTGTTTCGAGGGATGTAAAATCAGAAGAAGCGCTCCCGATTATTTCACCGTGGTCTATGGGCGAAGACAAAGCTTCTGTCCGTGCGCGGTCACAGTCGTCCGCAAGGGTGTCTCCGTCGATATCTCCCTGAAGATACTGCTGCAGGTCTGTTTTCAGCATCTTTTCCGCCGCGTTGTTATTGCCGGATGCCATCAGATCTACTTCCGGTATGAGGCTGCCTTTCTCGACGGTATCCATGATTTCTTTATTAAAATCATTTTCTGCATAGGAGGTTCCGCTGACATTTGAGATCTGGCTGCTGTTGCCTGGGCTGATCGCCTCTTGTCCCTCCGGTGTGCTGATATAGGCCAGTGCTTCCTTGACGGCTGCCAGTTTCTTTTCGTTTCCTTTTTCTGCGAGGGACTTGTTGAGACCGATATAATAGCCGGGGATGGACATAAGCTTGTCGGAATTTTCGTCGTCTCCGCACCAGAACGGAAACATGCCGTATTCATGGTCCGAACCGGCCTGCTTTGCATAAAGCAAAGCCTGTTCGTTTTCAATGATCATGGCACAGCTGTGGTTTGTATAGAACATGGTGCTGCGGTTGCCCGGCTGAACGTCGAAATCGGAAGGTGAGATGACATCATTGTCATAAAGCTCAGAGTATCTCGCGAGTGCCGGCTCGATATGACCTTTCATGGAAGAGGTGCCGTTCTGGTAATCGGTAAGCCACTGCATATTCGTGATTCCGCCGAAAACCTCATCGTAATCGAACATTGTAAAAACAAGCTGCGCCTGGCGGGCATATTTGCATGTAGGCTGTATCGCGCGGATGCCGGAAGCATCGATTGTTTTAACGAGGCTTAAAAACTCAGAATAACTGTGCGGGACCTGATATCCGTTCTGACGGAACAAGGTTTTGTCGTATACGATCCCGTAAACGGAAGAAGGACCGGGAAGATAATAGATCCGTCCGTTTATCTGGCAGTTTTCCAGAGCTGTGCCGTTATAATTGTTCGTACAGCTTTCTGCCGACAGGTCCATAAGATAATCCGGGGCGATGTCGGAAATGGATTTCATATTGGGGGAAATGATCATATCCTCGGCACTGCCGCCGCTGAGTGACTGCCGCAGTTCATACTGCGTTTCCGGTGAGCAGTGGAAAACGGAAATGAAATTCACGTCAGGGAATTTTGCCTTCAGCGCGTCCAGAATAGCTTCGTTGCTGATGTTGTATTCTGCGCGGATCGTGACGGTGGTTTTCTTAGTATCGACACGGTCCATCGTGATGATATCGTTGCCGGGTCCGGCGTCGTTTTTGGCTTTGGCACCGCAGCCGGATACAAGTGAAGATGTCATGGCGGCACATAACAGAAGTACGAGCAATCCTGCGCTTTTTTTCATTTCGTTTCCTTCTTTCGTGCATTGTATTTTGTCATCATTTTGGCAGTTATCCGATGAAGCTCGACGGGATCGAGCGGTTTGCCGATATGACCGTTCATGCCTGCCTGGCGTGCATGTTCGATATCATCCGCGAAAACATTCGCAGTCATCGCGACAATGGGAATGGTGCCGGCATCTGATTCTGTGCCGCTCCGGATCGCGGCTGCCGCCTTGTACCCGTCCATAACAGGCATTTGGATATCCAGGAAAATGATATCGTAAGAACCTTCCGGACTTTCCCGGAACCGCCGGACGGCTTCCGCACCGTCAGCGGCGCTGTCTACGGTAATTTCCCATGATTCCAGGATCGTACGGGCGATCATCAGATTGATGTCATTGTCTTCCGCAAGGAGGACTTTTCGGCCGGGAAAATGCAGGTTCATATCTTCCGGCTGTGCCGGCGCCGGTTTCGTACCGGCAGCATTCGATTCAAAGTACAGCTCGATCGTGAAAACAGAGCCCTTGCCGTATTCGCTTTCCGCACGGATCGACCCGCCCATGCCTTTTACGATGTTGTTTGTTATGGAAAGACCGAGCCCGGTTCCCTCAACGGAAGAAACTCGGGAATCATTTTCACGCGTGAACGGCTCGAAGATCTTATCGAGATGCTCCTTTTGGATCCCGATCCCGTTGTCCGTAATTACGAAGCGGAACGGAATGTCACGACTCTTGATGCTGTCCATTTCGGCAGCTTCAAAGGAAACAGTCCCTCCTTCCGGCGTATATTTTACGGCATTGTTCAGAATGTTGATCAGAATCTGCTTCAGGCGCAGGGCGTCGCCCGTGAGCTCGTTGTGCTTCATGTCATACGTGCAGAAAGAAAAGTGCTGTGATTTCTTGATACAGAGCGGCTCGACAATGCTGCAGACGCTTTTCAGCGTCTCGTCCATGCGGAACGGCTCGCTGGAAAAAACAAGTTTTCCGTTTTCAATACGCGACATGTCCAGAACATCGTTGATGAGCTGCAGAAGGTGGGCAGAAGAAAGCCGGGCTGTCTGCAAGTATTCTTTTGCACGTTCCGGGTTTTCGATATCACGGATCGCAAAGTCTGTCATATTGATGACGGCATTCAGCGGTGTCCGTATATCGTGGGAAACGTTAGAAAGAAAATCTGTCTTGGCGGCGTTCGCGCTGTTGGCCATGGAAAGAGCACGGCGAAGCTCCGTCTCCCGTTCTTCCAGTACGGATTCGTACATGCGGCTGCGTTTTCGGTATATGAGGAAGAAAAGCAGGAACATGAAGGCGGCGAACGAAATAATCAGGATGGCAATCAGAAGAAGTCTTGATGAAAATAGATTCATGGATTGATTCACGACATCTACGGGAACGATGTAAAAAACGTACCAGTTCGAGACCATGCCGAAACGTAACGGCGTAGCGACAACGTACCGGCGGACCGCGTCACTGCCGGTAAAAACGAATACGTGCTCTTCCCCCTGCTCCATGGCATCGGACAGGAGGCAGCCGCTTTCGTCGAGGCAGTTTATGGTTCCTGTTTCAAAGAGGGAGAGAAGATTATAGACCTGCGTCATGTCCGTACCGTTCATCCTGCTGACGGTAACGCCGTTCTGTCTTGTGAGACAGCAGTCGCCGCTCCCGTTATAGGACTGAAGGTTCAGAGAATCAAACAAGGTATTCAGATCGTGTGTAACAGACAGGATACGGACGGCACTTCCGTGCACTTCCGTATCAACGTGTACGGAAACACCGAATTCGACCGTCGTATCGATGATTTGGCTGGCTTTGCCCTGCGCGAGAACAGATGACAGGAACGAGCCGGAATGATTCGGATGTGCGCTGCCGTCCTGGTCATAGCAGTTCCCGTCTTCGGTATAAATGAGGATCTGTCCGGCCTGGGCAGCATTCTTCTGCTGACGGAGATAATAGAAAAAGCTGTCTTCGTTTTCAAACGGCGTATTTTCTGCGGCAATTTTCAGGCTCTGGGAAAAATCATCGTCTTTCTGCAGCTGCATCTCCACGTTTGTACGTATCTGATGGTTGATTTCAAGCAGGTGATACGCACTGTCCGCCGCAGTATTATTCTGGTAATTCCTGGCCAGGTTTGTGAACAGAAAAGCCATAATGCCGATGCCGGCAGTAACCGTTATAATAAGAAAGATATAATACCCCCTGTTGCTGATCCTGGTGTGTTCCCGGTATCCGGGGATGATATCTTCATGATTTGTATTGTCTTTCGGTTTCATGGGAGCCTGCTTTCCATAGGAAGAAATCGGTCGGCACATCATCTTTCTTTTATAATAACAGGATTTGATACTGTGAACAACAGAATAAAAAAAAATAAAAACTGCTTGCAAATTTTTTGCCAATCCTATATAATATAAAAGCTGTGACATTGATAGCTGTGAAGCGTGAGGTTGCTGCCTTCGTGGCAGGTTTTCCGTGGAGCGAATGTCAAGTTAGGAAACTGGCGACAAGTCACTGTACGAATCAAATGTCCACCTTGATGTGGAAACAACGTGCGGATGTCTTTTCTTTTAAAGAGGACACACACGGGAGAGTGTACAGTCACCGCTTGTCGTACTGCAGTACAAAGTACGAAAAGGAGGCGACTTTTTTTATGGCAAGTCAAGTAATGAGAATCACACTGAAGGCGTACGATCACCAGCTGGTGGATGCGAGTGCGAAGAAGATCATCGAGACCGTAAAGAAGAACGGGGCGGAAGTCAGCGGACCTGTTCCTCTTCCTACTAAGAAAGAGGTTATCACGATCTTACGAGCTGTGCATAAGTACAAAGACTCCAGAGAGCAGTTTGAGCAGAGAACGCACAAGCGGCTGATTGATATCATTGCACCGACACAGAAGACGGTTGATGCACTGTCACGTCTTGAAATGCCTGCTGGTGTTTATATCGATATCAAGATGAAATAACCCGGAACGTATGATACTGTTCCTAGAATGATGCCGGAGCGCTTTAGAAAGCGCGGCATCCGCTGTAGAAAACAGGAGGTTTGAAATGAAGAAAGCGATTTTAGCTACGAAAGTCGGCATGACGCAGATCTTTAACGAAGACGGAGTTCTTACGCCCGTTACGGTACTGCAGGCAGGCCCGTGTGTCGTGACGCAGGTCAAGACAGAAGAGAATGACGGATACAGTGCGATCCAGGTCGGATTCGGTGCGATCCGCAAGAAACTCGTCAATAAGACGAAAGCAGGCCTTTTCGACAAGGCAGGCATGGCAACGAAGACCATTGAGAAGAAGGGCAACAAGATCGATTATTACTGCCAGGGACGTTTCCTTCGGGAGTTTCGTTTTGAGGATGCGGCGGATTATGCCGTTGCGCAGGAGATCAAGGCGGATATCTTCCAGGCAGGCGATAAGATAGATGCGACGGCAGTATCAAAGGGGAAAGGCTTCCAGGGAGCTATCCGCCGTCACAATCAGAGCCGCGGACCGATGGCACATGGTTCCAAATACCATCGTCACGCAGGTTCCAACGGTTCATCTTCCGATCCCAGCAAGGTTTTCAAGGGAAAGAAGATGCCCGGTCATATGGGATGCAAACAGATCACGGTCCAGAATCTGGAAATTGTTCGTGTTGATCCGGAGAACAATCTGATCCTTGTAAAGGGAGCTGTACCGGGACCGAGGAAATCTCTTGTAACTATTAAAGAAACTGTGAAAGCATCCTAGTTTATATACGGACGAAAGGAGGATCATACAGATGGCAAGTGTATCTGTTTACAATATGGAAGGCAGTGAAGTCGGCTCGATCGATTTAAACGATGCTGTCTTTGGTGTTGAAGTAAATGAGCATCTGGTGCATATGGCCGTTTTGAATCAGCTGGCCAATAAACGCCAGGGCAACCAGAAAGCAAAGACACGTTCCGAAGTCAGCGGCGGCGGCAAGAAGCCGTGGCGTCAGAAGGGTACGGGTCATGCAAGGCAGGGCTCCATCCGGGCACCGCAGTGGAAGGGCGGCGGAGTTGTGTTTGCGCCGGTTCCGAGAGATTATTCATTTAAGATGAACCGCAAGGAGAAGCAGCTGGCACTTAAGTCGGCGCTTACTTCAAGGGTTGCCGAGAATAAACTGATCGTCCTCGACGAGCTGAAGCTCGATGAGGCCAAGACGAAGAATTTCCAGAAAGTCTTGGACAGCCTGAAGCTCGACAAGGCGCTTGTAGTTCTTGACGATCACAGCGACAACGTTGCTCTTGCTGCAAGAAATATTCCGGCAGTGAAGACAGCTTATACGAATTCGATCAATTGCTATGATATCTTGAAATACAATACGGTCATTCTGTCGAAGGACGCAGTGGCAGCGATCGAGGAGGTGTATGCATAATGGCAGCATTACAGTATTATGATGTGATATTGAAGCCGGTCGTTACCGAGAAGAGTATGGCTTCGATGGCATCCAAGAAGTATACGTTTCTCGTTCATCCGGAAGCGAACAAGGTACAGATCCGCGAAGCGGTAGAGAAGATGTTCGCAGGAACGAAGGTTGCTGCGGTCAATACCATGAACTGCGAAGGAAAGCTCAGAAGACGCGGCAAGACAATGGGTATGACCCCGAAGACAAAGAAAGCAATTGTTCAGCTTACAGAAGACAGCGCAGACATCGAAATCTTCGAAGGTCTGTAAACCTGAAACTTAAGGTGAGAGCTTCCATAACATTATACACAGAAAAGTGTGACAACAAACAAGTTATCCATGAAAGGAGTGTTCATCGTGGGAATCAAGAAATACAGCCCATATACACCTTCCAGAAGACATATGACAGGCTCCGATTTTTCCGAAATCACAAAATCAACACCGGAGAAGTCCCTGCTCGTTTCTCTCAGCACGACGGCAGGACGCAATAATCAGGGCAAGATCACGGTCAGACACCGCGGAGGCGGAAGCAGAAGGAAATACAGAGTTATAGATTTCAAGAGAAATAAAGATAATATCCCGGCTAAAGTAGTCGGAATCGAATATGATCCGAACAGGACGGCAAACGTTGCGCTGATCTGCTATGCGGACGGTACGAAATCCTATATCATCGCACCGGAAGGCCTTACAGAAGGCATGAAGGTCATGAACGGGGCACAGGCTGAAGTTCGCCTTGGCAATTGCCTGCCGCTTGAGAATATTGCAATTGGTACACAGATCCACAACATTGAATTATATCCGGGCAAGGGCGGGCAGCTCGTTCGCTCAGCCGGCAGCTCCGCACAGCTTATGGCGAAGGAAGGCAAATATGCAACACTTCGTATGCCGTCCGGAGAGATGAGACTCGTTCCCATCAACTGCCGTGCTACAGTCGGAATCGTCGGAAACGGCGAACACAACCTGATCAACATCGGCAAGGCCGGCCGTAAGCGTCATATGGGCATCCGCCCGACGGTCCGCGGTTCCGTTATGAACCCGAATGACCATCCGCACGGCGGCGGCGAAGGCAAGGCACCGGTCGGACGTCCCGGACCATGTACACCTTGGGGCAAACCGGCTATGGGTCTTAAGACCAGGAAGAAGAACAAGCATTCCAATAAGATGATTGTTCGTACACGCAGCGGTAAATCGGCGAAATAGTTAAGGAGGAAGAACAATGGCTCGTTCATTGAAAAAAGGACCATTTGCAGATAAGAGCTTGCTTAAGAAGGTCGAAGCGTTAAACGCCAGCGGCGAGAAGACAGTCATCAAGAGCTGGTCACGCCGTTCCACGATTTTCCCGCAGATGGTCGGCCATACGATTGCAATCCATGACGGCAGGAGACATGTGCCTGTATACGTTACCGAGGATATGGTCGGTCACAAGCTCGGTGAATTTGTAGCAACAAGAACATTCCGCGGCCATGGCAGCGGCGAGAAGAAAACGAAAGTACTGTAGTAATAACAGAAGGAGGTCAGATCCATGGCGAAAGGACATAGATCCCAGATCAAGCGGGAGCGGAATGAGAATAAAGATACCAGACCCTCTGCAACGATCTCATACGCAAGAATACCTGTTCAGAAGGCATGTTATATACTGGATGTTATTCGCGGCAAGGATGTAAAGACAGCACTTGGCATCCTGATGTACAATCCGAGATATGCATCTTCCATTATCGAGAAGCTTTTAAAATCCGCGATCGCGAATGCTGAGAACAACAACAGCATGAACGCGGACAAGCTCTTTATTGAAGAGTGCTACGCAAACAAAGGGCCGATCCTTAAGAGAATCCAGCCGCGTGCGCAGGGCAGAGCTTATCAGATAAAGAAGCGTATGAGTCATATCACAGTTGTATTGAATGAGAAATAGGAGGGTAACATGGGACAAAAAGTTAATCCACACGGTTTAAGAGTCGGTGTGATTGAAGACTGGGATTCCAAATGGTATGCGGAATCTGAGTTTGCAGACTATTTAGTAGAAGACCATAAGATTCGTGAATTTCTCAAGAAAAGACTTTATGCGTCAGGTGTTTCCAAGATCGAAATCGAACGTGCTTCCGAACGCATCAAAGTTACGATCTATACGGCGAAGCCCGGTATTGTTATCGGTAAGGGCGGAACGGAAATTGAGAAAGTCAAGACAGAACTTCAGAAGCTTATCGGCCGTAAAGTAGTTGTCGATATCAAAGAAATCAAACGTCCGGACAGAGACGCTCAGCTTGTTGCGGAGAATATCGCACAGCAGCTGGAAAGCCGTATCTCTTTCCGCCGTGCCATGAAATCCTGCATGAGCAGGACAATGAAATCCGGTGCTTTAGGAGTCAAGACATGTGTGGCAGGACGTCTTGGCGGAGCCGATATGGCTCGTACCGAATTCTACAGCGAGGGAACGATTCCTCTGCAGACACTTCGTGCAGACATCGACTATGGCTTTGCGGAAGCAAACACCACATACGGAAAAGTCGGTGTAAAGGTATGGATCTACAAAGGCGAGATCCTTCCGACCAAGGAGAATAAGGAAGGGAGTGACCAGTAATGTTAATGCCGAAAAGGACGAAACACCGCAAGCAGTTCCGCGGTACGATGGCCGGCAAAGTATTGAAGGGCAACAGGATCACCAACGGTACATACGGACTGATCGCGACGGAGCCCTGCTGGATCAAATCAAATCAGATCGAAGCAGCCCGTGTTGCCATGACGCGTTATGTGAAACGTGGCGGCCAGGTATGGATCAAGATTTTCCCGGACAAGCCTGTAACGCACAAGCCTCTTGAAACCCGTATGGGTAAAGGAAAAGGTGCGCTTGAGTACTGGGTAGCAGTCGTGAAACCGGGACGTGTTCTGTTTGAAATCGGAGGCGTCAGTGATGAAGATGCCCGCGAGGCTCTGCGCCTTGCTATGCATAAGCTTCCGTGCAACTGCAAGATCGCGTCGCGCGCTGACTTAGAAGGCGGTGATAACAGTGAAAATTAACGCATTTGTAGAAGATTTGAGAGCAAAATCAGCTGCAGAGCTAAACGATGAATTAGTAGCTGCCAAGAAAGAACTTTTCAACCTGAGATTCCAGAATGCAACCAATCAGTTGGAAAACACCAGCAGAATCAAAGAAGTCCGTAAGAACATCGCAAGAATCCAGACCGTTATCACGGAAGCTGGCAAGACTGAGCAGGGAGGGAATTAAACTGTGGAAAGGAATTTGAGAAAGACACGTACAGGAAAAGTCATCAGCAATAAAATGGACAAAACGATCGTTGTTGCGGTCCAGGACCATGTACAGCATCCTCTTTACAAGAAGATCGTCAAGAGAACGGTCAAACTGAAAGTCCATGATGAAAATAATGAGTGCAATGTCGGTGACACAGTCCGTGTTATGGAAACAAGGCCTCTGTCAAAAGACAAGAGATGGAGACTCGTGAAAGTAATGGAGAAGGCAAGATAAACTTGCTGACAATCGTATAGAATAGGAGGTTTACCTGCTATGATCCAACAGGAAAGCAGACTGAGAGTCGCTGATAATACAGGTGCCAAAGAGTTGCTTACGATTCGTGTACTCGGAGGCTCCACAAGGAGATATGCAAGAATCGGAGACATTATCGTTGCTACGGTTAAAGACGCAACACCAGGCGGCGTTGTGAAGAAGGGCGACATCGTAAAGGCAGTCGTGGTCCGCACCGTGAAAGGGGCACGCCGCAAAGATGGCTCCTATATCAAATTCGATGAGAACGCGGCTGTTATCATCGGTGATGATAAGAATCCCCGCGGTACACGTATCTTTGGGCCGGTAGCGAGAGAGCTTCGTGAGAAACAGTTCATGAAGATCGTGTCCCTCGCCCCGGAAGTATTGTAAGGAGGTGCCCGTAAGATGGCAACAGGCAAGATCAAGAAAGATGATATGGTCAGAGTGATTACCGGCCGTGACAAAGGCAAGGACGGCAAAGTTCTGAAAATCAATAGGAAAGACGGTACCCTGCTGGTGGAAGGCATCAACATGGTTACAAAGCACACGAAAGCCAATAACAGGGACAAGTCCGGCGGTATTATTCATCAGGAAGGACCGATCGATGCTTCCAACGTCATGCTTCTTTACAAAGGCAGCCCCACCCGTGTTGGTTTTAAGATGGATGGAGACAAGAAGGTCCGTTTCGCAAAAGCAACGGGCGACACAATCGATAAATAGCATGAGGAAGGAGGTTCGGGACGTTGAGTAGACTAAAAGAGCAATATTTAAATGAAATCGTCGGTGAAATGACGAAGAAATTTGGATATAAGAATGTAATGCAGGTACCGAAGCTTGATAAGATCGTCATTAACATGGGCGTAGGCGAAGCAAAAGAAAATGCCAAGGTACTGGAGTCGGCAGTTGCTGATCTTGAGAAGATCTCAGGACAGAAACCGGTTATTACAAAAGCCAAGAACTCCGTTGCAAACTTTAAGATCAGAAGCGGAATGCCGATCGGATGCAAAGTAACCTTAAGAGGTGAGAGGATGTATGAATTCCTTGACCGTCTTGTTAACCTGGCGCTTCCGCGTGTGCGTGACTTCAGGGGTGTCAATCCGAACGCATTTGACGGCAGAGGAAATTATGCACTGGGTATTAAAGAGCAGCTGATTTTCCCTGAGATCGAATATGACAAGGTCGATAAAGTAAGAGGTATGGATATTATCATTGTCACCACGGCAAAGACAGATGAAGAAGCTCGCGGATTACTGACATGTTTCAACATGCCGTTCGCAAAATAGTTAGGAGGAAAATTTCGTGGCTAAGACGTCAATGAAGATTAAACAGCAGCAAAAGGCTAAATTCTCCACAAGAGAGTATAACCGCTGCAGGATTTGCGGCCGTCCGCACGCATATTTGAGGAAATACGGAATCTGCAGAATCTGTTTTCGTGAATTAGCATACAAAGGTCAGATCCCGGGCGTGAAGAAAGCCAGCTGGTAGGATGGTAAAGGAGGAACAATAAATGACGATGAGTGATCCTATTGCAGATATGCTTACAAGAATCCGTAACGCGAATACTGCAAAACACGATACAGTGGATATCCCCGCCTCAAAGATGAAAACAGCGATCGCGGATATTCTGGTCGACGAAGGATATATCGAGAAGTATGAACTGAAAGACGAAGGTACATTCAAGACGATCCACATCACGCTGAAATACGGCAGAGACAAGAATGAGAAGGTTATTTCCGGTCTTAAGAGAATCTCAAGACCAGGTCTCCGCGTATATGCGAACAAAGACGAGCTGCCTCGTGTACTGGGCGGACTCGGTGTAGCTATAATTTCAACAAACAAGGGTGTTATTACGGACAAGGAAGCACGGAAGCTTCAGGTCGGCGGCGAAGTCCTGGCATTTATCTGGTAGGGCGTATTTCCCGGTAATACATACTGAAAACAGGGCGGTTGTCAACCGCTCCGAGAATCTAAGTAAGGAGGAAAAAAATGTCACGTATAGGCAGAATGCCCATTCAAATTCCCGCGGGAGTAACCGTGAATATTGAAGAGAACAACCGTGTTACGGTTAAGGGTCCCAAGGGAGAGTTAACCCGCGTACTTCCTGCAGAAATGGAAATCAAATCAGAAGGCGACGAGATCATCGTCTCAAGACCGAATGACTTGAAGAAAATGAAGTCATTCCACGGTTTGACAAGATCTCTTCTCAATAATATGGTTATCGGTGTTACCGACGGCTATTCCAAGAAACTGGAAATCAACGGCGTCGGATACAGAGCTGCGAAATCCGGCGACAAGCTCACGATGACCCTCGGTTATTCACATCCGGTTATTATGACGGATCCTGAAGGAATCGAGACGAAGGTGGAAGGACAGAACGTAATCATCGTCAGCGGCTGTGACAAGGAAAAGGTCGGTCAGTTTGCCGCTGAAATCCGCGACAAGAGAAAACCTGAGCCGTATAAGGGCAAGGGTATCAAGTATGCGGATGAAGTGATCAGACGTAAAGTTGGCAAGACCGGTAAGTAAATAAGGAGAGAACGAAGATGATTAGGAAAGAATCTAGAGCGAAAGTTCGTTTAAACAAACACAGGAAGATCCGCAATCGTTTCAGCGGGACACCGGAGTGCCCGCGTCTTGCCGTATTCCGCAGCAATAATCACATGTATGTTCAGGTGATCGATGATACGGCGGGCAGCACAATCGTATCCGCATCGACACTCCAGAAGGAAGTCAGCTCTGATCTTGAGAAGACAAACAATGTTGCTGCCGCAGAGCGTCTCGGCACGGTAATCGCGCAGAGGGCGATCGAAGCAGGCATTAAGAAAGTTGTTTTTGACAGAGGCGGTTACATCTATCAGGGCAAGGTCCAGGCACTGGCTGACGCAGCCAGAAAAGCCGGACTTGAATTCTAGGAAGGAGGAGAACACATGAGACAGCAGGAAAATACATCCGCACAGTCAGAATATGCGGAACGAGTCGTATCCATAAAGCGTGTTACGAAAGTTGTTAAAGGTGGACGTAACTTCCGATTTACAGCACTGGTAGTTGTCGGTGACGAGAACGGACATGTCGGCGCCGGCCTTGGCAAAGCAGCTGAAATTCCAGAGGCGATCCGCAAGGGCAAAGAGGATGCCGTCAAGAATATGATAACGGTTGCAATCGACCCGCAGCTTAGTATTACGCATGATTATACCGGATATTTCGGAAGCTCCCAGGTACTTCTGAAGAAAGCACCGGAAGGAACCGGCGTTATCGCAGGCGGTCCGGCACGTGCCGTGATCGAGCTTGCCGGAATCAAGAATATCCGTACGAAGTCACTGGGCTCAAATAACAAACAGAACGTCGTACTGGCAACCATCAATGGACTCAGGGCACTCAAGACTCCGGAAGAAGTCGCAAAGCTTCGCGGCAAATCTGTTGAAGAGATTGTCGGCTAGGAGGTATAGAAATGGCAGATAAATTAAAGATAACACTTGTCAGGTCCACGATCGGTGCTGTGCCGAAGCACAGGAGAACAGTTGAGGCACTTGGACTTACAAAGACGAACCACACAGTGGAACTTCCGGACAATGACGCTACAAGAGGAATGATCCGCCAGGTGGGCTATATGCTCAAGGTAGAAGAAATATAACATTGTAAAAGGAGGTGCAGACCATGGATTTATCGACACTTAAGCCGGCCGACGGCGCAAGGCACAATGATAATTTCAGACGCGGCCGCGGACATGGTTCAGGAAACGGTAAGACAGCAGGTAAAGGCAGCAAAGGGCAGAAAGCACGTACCGGCGCTCCGAGACCAGGCTTTGAAGGCGGTCAGATGCCTTTGTACAGACGTTTGCCGAAACGTGGCTTTACCAATAGAAATACAAAAGTGATAGTTGGAATAAATGTCAGTGTACTGGAAACATTCGATAATGACGCAGTTGTTTCGGTTGAGACCCTTATTGAAAGAGGAATTGTCAAAAATCCGAGAGACGGAGTCAAAATCCTTGGAAACGGGGAACTGACGAAGAAATTAACGGTGCAGGCAAACGCATTCAGCGCTGCCGCTTCCGCTAAAATAGAAGCCGCCGGTGGAAAAGCAGAGGTGATCTAATGCTGAAGACGCTTCGTGATGCATTTAGAATCGAAGACATCAGAAAAAGGCTGATTTTTACGTTATGGATGCTTATTGTAATCCGGGTGGGGTCTCAGATCCCGACTCCGGGCGTGAACAGCTCTCTGATTCAAAGTTTCTTTGAACAGAATAGCAGCGAGTTGTTTAATTTCTTTGACGCGTTTACAGGAGGATCTTTTGCAAAAATGTCCGTGCTGGCCTTGTCCATCACGCCGTACATTACAGCATCCATTATCATACAGCTCCTTACGATAGCGATCCCGAAACTGGAGGAGATGCAGAAAGAAGGAGCCGAGGGCAGAAAGAAACTGATTGCCATCACGCGGTACGTCAATATTATCCTGTCCTTGATCGAGTCTATCGCGATGGCGATCGCATTCGGACGTCAGGGTTATCTTACAAACTATGATTTCGTGACGTGCGCGATTATTGTTGTCACACTTACGGCAGGTTCTGCTTTCCTTATGTGGGTCGGTGAGCAGATCACGGAAAGCGGTGTCGGAAATGGTATTTCCATTGTCCTTATGATCAATATCCTGTCCAGGATGCCGAGCGATTTTGTTACGCTTTACGAGAAGTTTATTCAGCCGAAATTTGAGTCAAAGACGTATGCAAGTGCAGGACTGGCTATTCTTGTTATAGCCGCTGTCATCATCGTTACCGTTGTATTTGTTGTACTGCTTCAGGATGCGGAGCGCAGGATAACGGTCCAGTATTCCAAGAAACTGCAGGGACGCAGAATGGTAGGCGGACAGTCGACATATATTCCGCTGAAGGTCAATACCGGCGGCGTTATCCCTATCATTTTTGCGCAGTCTATCATGGAGTTTCCGGTTCTGATCGCAACATTTATGGGTAAGGGAACAGATTCCTATGTCATGAAGATGCTGAGCTCCAATAACTGGATCAATCCGAAGCATATGGAATATTCGGTCGGACTTGTGATTTACATGGTACTGGTCGTGTTCTTTGCATATTTCTATACTTCGATCACATTCAATCCGATGGAGATCGCCGACAATATGAAGAAGAGCGGCGGGTTCATTCCTGGTATCCGGCCGGGCAAGCCGACTGTGGATTATTTGAATAAGATCCTGAATTATGTAATCTTTATGGGCGCCGTAGGCCTGATCATCGTTCAGCTCATTCCGTATTTCTTCAACGGCGTGTTTGGAGCGAGCGTATCGTTCGGAGGTACATCCATCATCATTATTGTCGGAGTTGTACTGGAAACGATCAAACAGATCGAGTCGCAGATGCTGGTAAGAAATTACAGAGGATTCCTGAATGATTGACAGATCGTTATGAAGATGCCGGCAAAGCGGTTCAGGCAGGAGGGCATTTATTTATGAGAGTTGTTATGATGGGGGCACCCGGTGCAGGAAAGGGAACGCACGGCGATCTCATTGCCGTGAAGCATTCCATTCCTCATATTTCAACGGGTGATATCTTCCGTGAAAATATTAAAAACGGCACAGAGCTTGGCAGTAAGGCAAAAGGTTATATGGACAAGGGACTCCTTGTTCCCGATGATCTTGTCGTCGATCTTGTTGTAGATCGTCTGAAGCAGCCGGACTGTGCAGATGGTTATGTTCTGGACGGATTTCCCAGGACGATCCCGCAGGCAGAAGCACTTGATGCGGCACTGAAAGCGCAGGGCGGAAAGATTGACTATGCCGTCAACATCGATGTTCCGGACGCAGTGATCATTGACAGGATGGCATGCAGAAGAGTCTGCCCGAACTGCGGCGCAATTTACCACACCATAGCCGCTCCTCCCAAGAAGGAGGGGATCTGCGACAAATGCGGAACAGCACTGATCCTCAGAGATGACGATCAGCCGGAGACAGTGAAGAAACGTCTCACTGTCTATCATGAGCAGACGGAGCCGCTGATCAGCTATTACAGCAAAAGCGGTATTCTGTCGACGATTGATGGAACCAAGGGCAGCATAGATGATATTTCCGCGGCGATCGAACAGATCTTCCGATAAGAATCATGACAGAAGCAGGAATGCTGGCCAGATCCACGGCTGGTCATGACAAGGGTGTGCTCTATGCCATACGATCCGTTTGCGGTGAATACGTCTATCTTGTAAATGGCGCGGAGCGGACGATCGTGAGGCCGAAAAAAAAGAACCAGAAGCATATCCAGGTGATTCATGTATTTTGCGGCAATATGGCAGACGACACTGGAATACGAAGGTTTTTGAAACAATTTGAAGCTGGACAGGCTTAGGGCAGGAGGAATTGTTAAGATGTCGAAAGCGGATGTTATTGAGATAGAAGGAACTGTGGTCGAGAAGCTGCCGAACGCAATGTTTCAGGTAGAGCTTGAAAACGGCCATAAGGTTCTGGCACACATCAGCGGGAAATTAAGAATGAATTTTATTAAAATTCTGCCGGGTGACAGAGTAACATTGGAACTGTCGCCGTATGATCTTACAAAGGGCAGGATCATCTGGAGAGACAAGTAATATTCGTTCGGACGCACGGTAAGCGGAAATCCTTGACTTACGGTGCGTCCGGGTGATATAATATAATCCGGCTGTTTTTGGCCGGAGTCTTATTATGGAAAGGAGGAGTCGCTGTGAAGGTTCGCTCATCCGTTAAGCCTATGTGCGAAAAGTGCAAGGTAATTAAGAGAAAAGGCAGTATCCGGATCATCTGCGAGAATCCGAAGCATAAGCAGAGACAAGGTTAATTCCGCGAAGATCTGCGGAACAGACAGGAAATTATCATGAGAAAGGCGGTAACAGATTATTCCGGACGGAATTTCTGTTTACATATATTCAGTGGGAGCGCATGTGCCTTCACGGAATATTGCATGTAATACCCAGAGCAGCAGCATGGGAAAGGCCGCTCAGGAAACAGCGGCGGCTGGACACTGCCATGAGGCGTACCGCATCGCCGAAGTGTCCCAATTAGTGACAATATGGACGGAGCTTAAGCTCCGCAGGAACAACAGATGGAGGAATGAACATGGCTCGTATTGCAGGTGTGGATTTACCAAGGGACAAGCGTGTCGAGATCGGACTGACATACATTTATGGCATCGGGCTTCCCAGTTCGCGCAGGATCCTGAAAGATGCAGGGGTAAATCCGGATACACGTGTCAGAGATCTTACAAGTGAAGAAGTCAAGAATATCAGTACTGTTATTGAGAATACGCAGACGGTTGAAGGTGTGTTAAGAACGGAAATCGCCATCAATATCAAACGTCTTCAGGAAATTGGCTGCTATCGCGGTGTCCGCCACAGGAAAGGACTTCCTGTCCGCGGTCAGAATACAAAGACAAACGCCAGAACACGCAAGGGACCGAAGAGAACGGTAGCCGGCAAGAAGAAATAAACGGAACTGTTGATTTTTTTTCAGAAAGTAGGTTAGTTTAGATGGCAAAGCAAGTCAAGAAAACGACGGGGAAACGTCGTGTCAAGAAGAACGTTGAACGCGGACAGGCACATATCCAGTCTTCTTTTAACAATACGATTGTTACGCTGACGGATATGGAAGGCAATGCTTTAAGCTGGGCAAGTGCCGGCGGTCTGGGATTTAGAGGTTCAAGAAAATCTACTCCTTATGCTGCACAGATGGCAGCAGAAACTGCTACGAAGGCAGCGCTTGTACATGGCCTTAAGACGGTGGATGTCATGGTCAAAGGACCTGGCTCCGGAAGAGAAGCGGCGATCCGTGCGCTCCAGGCATGCGGTCTGGAAGTGGTAAGTATTCGTGACGTGACACCGGTTCCTCACAATGGCTGCCGCCCCCCGAAACGCAGGAGAGTATGATCGCACGGGGACAGCAAAGGAACCAGTATGTTGTATTTCATGACATTGATCAGGAGGAATTGCAATGGCAGTAAATAGAGTACCGGTTTTAAAAAGATGCCGGTCACTGGGACTTGATCCCGTTTATCTCGGGATCGATAAGAAGTCGACAAGACAGCTGAAGAGAGCCGGACGGAAAGTAAGTGAGTACGGTCTGCAGCTGCGGGAGAAGCAGAAGGCGAAATTCATCTATGGAGTGCTTGAGAAACCTTTCCGCAATTACTATGTGAAGGCAGAGAAATTAAGCGGTCAGACAGGTGAGAACCTGATGAGAATGCTTGAGACCCGCCTTGACAACGTTATTTTCCGTCTCGGTTTTGCGAGAACGCGTATGGAAGCGCGTCAGATCGTTGATCACCGGCATGTGCTGGTCAACGGGAAACTCGTGAATATCCCTTCCTATCAGATCAAAGCCGGCGATACGGTTGAGATCAAGGAAAGCAAGAGGACATCACCGCGGTATCAGTCAATTCTTGAAAGCACATCCGGCAGGGCAGTACCGGCATGGCTGGAATCCGATCAGGAGAATTTAAAGGGTGTTGTAAAAGAACTTCCGCTTAGAGAAGCTATCGATGTTCCGGTCGATGAGATGTTAATTGTCGAGTTATACTCCAAGTAAACGTCTTAATGCAGACAGCCGTAAACACGGACGTCTGCGGATTCCAGGAGGTGCTTTTCGTGTTTGATTTCAACAAACCCAATATTGAGATGGTCGAATCATCGGAAGACAAGCGTTTTGGCAGATTTGTAGCAGAGCCGCTTGAGAGAGGATATGGCACTACGCTCGGCAATTCCCTGCGGAGGATTATGCTCTCGTCCCTTCCGGGCGCGGCGATCAGTCAGGTAAAGATCGACGGCGTTCTTCATGAATTCAGTTCCATCCCCGGTGTTAAGGAAGACGTTACCGAGATTATCATGAACCTCAAGACACTGGCGATCCGTGACAACAGCGGTACCGAAGAGCCGAAGACAGCATATATCGACGTCGAAGGCGACTGTGTTGTAACGGGGGCTGATGTCCAGCTTGGCGAGGATATTGAGATCATGAATCCCGAAACGGTGATCGCCACCCTTAACGGCGGGAAAGACTGCAAGCTCTATATGGAGCTTACGATCACCAACGGCAGAGGGTACATCAGTGCCGACAGAAATAAAGAAAACGTATCAGGGATCGGCGTGATTGCGATCGATTCCATCTATACACCGGTTGAGCGTGTCAACATGAACGTTGAGAATACACGTGTCGGCCAGGTGACAGATTATGATAAACTGACGCTTGATGTCTGGACCAAAGGAACCATGAGTCCGGAAGAAGCAGTCAGCCTGGCAGCTAAAGTTCTCTGTGAGCATCTGAATCTTTTCGTTGCTCTTTCTGAGAGCGGCCAGAAGGCAGAAGTTATGATCGAGAAGGAGAATGACGAGAAAGAGAAGGTTCTCGAGATGAGTATCGATGAGCTGGAACTTTCCGTACGTTCCTACAACTGCCTGAAGCGTGCCGGAATCAATACGGTCGAGGAACTTACGAACAAGACGGCGGAAGATATGATGAAGGTCCGGAATCTTGGACGCAAATCACTCGAAGAGGTATTGGCGAAACTTAAGGAACTCGGACTGGAGCTTAATTCCAGCGATGAGTAATGGAAGCCCCCGGACGGGCAAGCCTGTTTTCAGTAAGACCGAAGATGCGTGACTGCAGGTTCCACACAGGAGGATAACAGAAATGGCTAAGTACAGAAAACTCGGAAGAACGGCGAGCCAGAGAAAAGCTCTGCTTCGCAACCAGGTAACAGCGCTTCTCTCAAACGGCAGAATCATTACAACTGAAGCGAAGGCAAAAGAAATCCGCAAGATCGCAGAGAGCATGATTGCTTCCGCGATTCGTGAGAAGGATAATTTTGACGAAGTAACGATCAAAGTAAAGACTCCGCGCAAGGACAAGGACGGCAAACGTCAGAAGGAAGTCGTTGACGGCCGCAAGGTCACCTTGTATGATGAAGTCGACAAGACGATCAAGAAGGACAAACCTTCGAGACTTCATGCAAGACGTCAGATGATGCAGTTCCTTTATCCCGTTAAGGACGTTCCCAAGGACATCGCGGGACGCAAGAGGAACACGAAGCAGGTGGATGTGATCGACAAACTCTTTACGGAACTTGCTCCGAAATATGCAGAACGCGGCGGCGGTTATACCCGTATCGTCAAGATCGCTCAGAGAAAAGGCGACGCGGCGATGGAAGTTCTGATCGAACTCGTTTAAATATTTTTATATACGACATTTTTCAGGAGGACAGACGGCATATTAGCCGGCTGTCTTTCTGCGCATTTTGATCGAACAGAGGGAACAGCAGATTCTATAAGAGAAAGAGAGGATATCAGGATGAAGAAAGCAGTCGTTTTTACAGCAAGTCCGCGGAAGAACAGCAACAGCAGCAGGATGGCAGCAAGCTTTGCGGAAGCAGCCAAATTAAAAGGATATGAGGTAGAGTGCTTCGATACGTTCAAGATGGATATTAAGCCATGCCGGGTATGCGATTCCTGCTTCAAAAACGGTACTCCGTGCATCGTGAATGATGATTTTAACAAGGCAGCCGAAGCGATTCTGTCTTCCGATGTCATTATTTTTGCGGCGCCGCTTTACTGGTATACATTTCCCGCGCAGATGAAGCTTTTGATCGACAAGCTTTATGCGCTCTGCGTGGCGAAAAAGGATCTGAAAGGCAAACGGGCAGGACTGATTGCATGCTGCGGCGATGAAGGTGTATCGACGTTTGAAGGCATTCGTGTCGCATTTGAAAAATCGCTGGAGTTTCTGAAATGTGATGTGCTCGGCGAAGTTTTGATACCAAACGTTTATGACGAAGGCGATATCGACAGGACAGACGGACTGAAGCGTGCCGCTGCTCTGGCGGATCTGCTTTAAGATCCCGGAGCAATGAAAGCAGGTACACTGTGGCAGGAGCTTCATGATCATCCGGAACTCTCCTGGCATGAAATGAAAACAATGGAAATCCTCAAGAAGTTTCTGCGGGATGAAAGCGATCTCATAATCGAAGAGCGGAACCGCTGGTTTTATGGGATCCACAGGGAAGAAGAAGCGGAACGGACCATCGCGGTACGTGCTGACATGGATGGAATCCGCAGTGAAAGCGGCGGTGTGTTCCACGGGTGCGGCCATGACGGTCATATGGCGATGGCTGCATCCGCTGCTGCCGCGATCCGGAACAGAAAGATCGGAGCAAACGTGATTTTTCTGTTTCAGCCGGCTGAAGAGAACGGCGAAGGCGCGAAGCGCTGCCTTGACCTTTTTCGCGAGCAGCCGGTCGATTTCATCCTTGGGTGTCACAATATCCCAGGTTACCCGCTTGGCACGCTCCTTCTGCGAAGCGGAAGCTTTGCGTGCGCTTCTCGCGGCATGATCCTGAAAATGACGGGATGCCAGTCGCACGCGGCTTATCCGGAGGACGGAATAAGTCCTGCGCAGGCGATTGCCGCTGTCCTGGAATCGCTACGCACATTCGAAAGCAGGCAGGATCAAAATCCTCGGATGATGGCAACCGTCGTTTCGGTTCGGTGCGGAAGCCGAAATTTCGGCATTCAGGCGGGAGACGGTGAAATATGTCTTACGATCCGTTCGGAAACGGATGACGGCCTGCAGACGCTCCAGGATACGATCTGCGGCGCGGCTTCTAAGGCTGCCGAAAGGGAGCGGCTGAAGCTGGAAATATCATATCAGGATGTTTTCCCGGATACGTACAACGATCCGTATACGACGGACTTTTTCTATCGTAATCTGGAAAGAATACATTTACCGGTATTCACGCTGCAGGAACCAATGCGCTGGTCAGAGGATTTCGGCTGGTATTTAAAAGAACGGGAAGGTCTGTATTTCGGAATCGGTTCCGGACCGGAAACGCCGGGTTTGCACACGCCTTCTTACATGTTCCCGGAAACGCTCGCTGACAAGGGCGGCAAAACCTGGTTGCGGATGATCATGACAGCGTCAAAATATCTGGAAAGTTTCAAATGAATCCAGGTCAGAAAGACTGGCAGACTGAGTTATTAATTCAGCCCATATTTCCTTCGTCTTTTCGAAGAGCATAAAATGTTCCTCTGTATGCGATACATATTTTAAAAATTCACTGTAAATGGTTCGAAAAGCATCCATTCCAAAGAACCGGCTGACAGCCGGGAGTGTATTTTGCAGATGCTCTGCGGTGACTTCCATTGTTTCACGGAAATGCGGCCGGTCTGTTATATATATATACAGCGGTTTATAACGGATCCAGCCAAGACAGGCATTGTAAAAGCGTTTCCTCATGGCGGGCGATTCAGCCTGGATAAACTGAAGACGTATCGGGAGCACTCCGGCAAGAAGGTGCCGGTATACAGAGAAACCGTCATGAAACGTATAGCATGGTATGTGAAGAACCTTGCGGTCATGAAGACACGTACTCAGAAATGTATCTTCTCCGCGTGCCCCGGGCGGATTAAAGAAAGGCAGTATCCGCTTTCTGTCGTGGAGATTCAGACACAGGTTTGAACCGGTGATAAAGCGGGCATGGTTCATTTCCGGTATTTCGGAAATAAGGTTCTTTCTCAGAACATCCGGGTCGGCATACGTTACGCCGCCGTTGTTCATGATCCTGCTGATACTGTCCCAGTTTATGATATCGTTGCTGACGGCATCGATAAAATCGTGAAAGATATATTCCGGCATTTCGTCTGTAAAATTTAGACAGGGGACAGGCGATATGTAGCCGCAGTGATATCCGAACGTTATATCTGCATCTTCAATGGCTCCCAGATGTGCGGAAAGTACATGCTGGCCGCTCCAAAGATCAGAATTGAGGCTGTGGGTGACCGCCATGGGATATTCATCATCATCCAGAAAAAGCAGGTAATCCATACCGTCTGCGATCGCACTGTACAGAATAATATTGCGGGAAGCGGCATAGCCGTGTCCAAACAGAATATCCGCCTCATCGGCCGAAAGATGATCCGTATCTTCAAGTACTTTTTTCAGGGATTCCTTTTCCGAATTTCCGATAAAGTGGATGGAGTCAAGCCTGGATGATATGTCCGGACTCACGGAAGTAAAGTCTGACGTTCTTGTGTGATTATATGCAAGGTCATAGGCAACATACAGGTGAATACCCAAGTTTTCTTTTCCGGTCAGTCCGGATTCTTCCCAGTTGTAAATATAATTCCGCAGGACGTACTGAAAGTTTCTGCGGCCCGTTACAAAGCCAATTGCGATATTCTTTCGATTTTCAGACATACCGTCATCTCCTTTATTAACTTACCATTATACCGTTCTTCCCGGTCCGGTACAAGAACGGCAGAAGAAAGACCGGAATTCTGACGTTTATCAGGATAGTGTTTGAATATATTAATGCGATCTGTTAAATTACCATGCAAATAAGATGGTAAAATCAGCGAATTAATATTATAATACGATAAAGGCTAAGGAGGTGACTGGCATGGCTTTTAATCCAATGAAGCTGCTGCAGCTCAAACCGCTCTGGGGACAATTCAAACAGAATCATCCGAAATTCCCGGCGTTTCTCCAGGCAGCACAGAAGGGGCTTGAAGAAGGCTCCGTTATCTCAATTTCTATAAAGACACCGGAAGGCAGGGAAATAGCTACAAACATCAAACTTACATCATCGGATATGCATATGATCGATACGGTCAAAAGTACGTTTTCCAAGTAAGCAGTCAGGAACAGGAGAATCATTGTGAATATTAACGTCCGGAAATATACGAAACAGGATCTGCCGGGTATGATCACCATCTGGAATGAAGTTGTGGAAGAAGGGATTGCGTTTCCGCAGGAGGAACTGCTCGACGCCCCGCGGGGAGAAGCATTTTTCGCGTCACAGACGCATGTGGCTGTCGCGGAAGATACCGACGGAAGGAAGATCCTGGGACTTTACATTCTGCATCCGAACAATGTCGGAAGATGCGGGCATATCTGCAATGCCAGCTATGCCGTAACGTCTTCGTCGAGAGGACTTCATATCGGAGAGAAGCTTGTAGCAGACAGTCTGAAGGAAGGAAAGGCACATGGCTTTCGAATCATTCAGTTCAATGCAGTCGTTGAATCGAATATCCATGCCCGTCACCTCTATGAACGTCTCGGCTTTACCCCTGTCGGTATAGTTCCGGGCGGATTTCACATGAAAGACGGGCATTACGAGAATATCCACCTGTACTGCCATATACTGTAGCAGCATACTAATTTCGGCGATATGCCGGCAATGAAAGGAGAGACAGAATGAACAACAAGAAAATACGGCGGCTGATCGTCCTTCTTGCGGTCTCCGCAGCACTTTGCTTTGTACCTGCATGTTCAAAGAATTCTTCTTCCGGAGCGACATCAAACACAACGAGCGGTGCCGGAAGCAGCGGAAGCAGCAGTTCTTCCGGAAACTCCGGCACCTGCACAAGCGGCTGAGGAGTGTACTAGAGGCGCCCGTGCGGCGCTTTACGGCAATCAGGAGAGTGTGTCAGGAAAGAAAAGGGCAAAAGCCCGAGGTATCGCAGGAACAGAGACAGGCTGAAGGAAGATAATACTTTGAATGAGCAGGCAATCGAACATGTTAACAGCAGATACAGGTGCGGCGACGTTTATATTACGCCGGAACGAAAGGTCGGGATCCGGATCCGGACGGGCCTTGAAGTAAAAGAAGTATATCTGGTCTATCACGATCCGTATGCGTATCAGGCCGGGCACTGGCTCTGTCACAGAACATCCATGACTTGTGCCGGCGAACTTCGCGGCCGGAAGCTGTTTGTGTGTGAGATCAGCTGTCCGACACGCAGAATTAAGTATTTTTTTATTCTGAAGGATGAAAAAGAGGAGCTTCAATACAGTGAAATGGGAGTTACGCGCGGCTATGATGTGACGTATCTCCCGTGCTTTTTTGTACCTTATATCGATGATGAATCGATTTTTAAAGTACCGGCGTGGATCAAGAGCACGATCTGGTATCAGATCATGCCGGTCCGTTTTTATGCCGGAGATGATTTTTCCGGAGAAGATGCGGAAGCAGGCGGTGAAAACATTGGAACGCTCAAAGGAATCACGCAGAAGCTGCCGTATCTGCAGAAACTCGGGATTAACGGAATCTATCTGAATCCGGTATTTCAGGCGGCATCGTATCATAAATATGATGTGACGGATTATGAAAAAATTGATGAGCAGCTTGGCAGCAGGGAAGATTTTATGTATATGTGCCGGGAAATACATAAACGAAAGATGCGTCTCATGCTGGATGTCTCCCTGACGCACTGCAGCAGTCAGAATCTGCTCTGGCAGGATGTAATCAAAAATGGCAGGCAGTCACGATATTGCCGCTGGTTCCGGGTAAAATGCGGCGAAGACGGTGCGCTGGATTATGAAACATTTGCATTTGAGCAAAGCATGCCGAAATTCAATACGGAGAATCCGGAGCTGATATCTTATTTTGCCGACCGGGTAATTACTCCATGGATGAAGGCAGGCGTGGACGCATGGCGTTTTGATGTCGCTGATGAAATCAGCGATCAGATGCTTCAGCATCTGAAGGCGGTCATGCGCGGAATCGATCCGCAGAGCGTCATGATCGGAGAAATATGGCAAAATGCAACGGAATGGATTCAGCAAAAAGAACTCGACGGAGTGACAAACTACGCGCTTTCAAGAGCAATTCTCTCTTTTGTCGACTCTCCGGAACATTCCATTAATGCGTATCGTTCTGCCGTCAATGATATTCTGTGCTCTTATTCGCCCGAACAGCTGAAAGGCTGTGCAGGACTTCTGGACAGTCATGATACGCCGAGAATCCGGACGATTTTCAGAGACGATATACGAAAAATCAAACTGGCGCTTTTTCTAATGATGACGTTTTACGGCGCTCCGACTGTTTATTACGGAACAGAACGGTATATGGCCGGAGGTGCTGACCCGGACTGCAGACATTATCCGGACTGGAACGACGATTCGCCGCGTGTAAGAGAGATGATGGATTTTGTCCGATTGCTTGCTTCTGTGCGTACCCAATATCAGGAACTTGCAAATGAAGGAAACTTTGTCTGGCAAGACAGCAAAGAAGTCCTGCTTTTTGAACGCTCCGCATCGAGACGACTGCTTATTGCCGTAAACTGCAGCGATGAAGAGAAGTATATACAGATGCCGCTGCCGGCCGGAAGGCAGTACAGGAATGTTGTAAACGGAGATATGGTGGATACGGAAACAAAAATCGAAGCGTTTGGCTTTATGGTGCTGGATATAAGCAGCTCCGAAGCGGCGGTCCGGTGAATCAGCAATGCTGTATTCATGAGCAAAGGTGTTTACGGCAATCATAAGGAGGAGAGAGTATATGGATTATCGGCAGCTGATCGTGGAGAGCGGGCTTCGCATGGCGGATTCCGGTCTTACGGTAGAGACATGGGGCAATATAAGCGTGCGGGACAAGGAAACCGGTTATGTGTACATGACTCCGAGTGCGATGCGGTACGATACGATCAAATGTGATGACGTCGTGGTTATGATGACGGACGGAACGATCGTTGACGGAGCAAGAAAGCCAAGTATCGAAAAGGGTCTTCACCTTGCTGTATATAAGGCCCGTCCTGAGGTGTGCGCCATTATTCACACGCATCCGGTAAATTCGATGGTATACGCGTGTCAGGGCCGTGAAATCCCGATTTTTACGGATGAGGCAGCCCAGGTGCTCGGCGATACCGTCAGAACAACGCCGTACCAGCTTCCAGGCACGAAGGAAATCGCAGATGCTGCCGCGGCTGCGCTTGGCCGCAGGTCAAATGCGTGCCTTCTGCGTTCACATGGAGCGGTCTGTGTCGGTCGTACGATGGCAGAAGCGTTCCGTACGGCGGCCGTTCTGGAAATGACGGCCGGAATTCTTTACCGAATCGAATCCACCGGAGGAAAGCCGGTCCCTATAGCAGAGGAAGCCATTGAGGCTATGCAGGAATTCATGCGTTCCGGGTATGGTCAGGATAAGTAAAATTGCATAGAGAAAACAAGTGAGAAAGAAGTTCTTCTGTCAATGTATACAAAGTTCGGCGGGCACTATTGACAAACCTTTAACAATAAAGTATCCTTGTGTTAATGATTTAACGAAACAAGAAATGCTTTTGACAGGAGGTCATAATATGGCAAAGTCAGTACCGGTCATTGACAGTGTTGAGGCGCTTACGGCCAGAATGAGCGATATGCGCCGCGCGGCAGAGCAGTATGCTTCTTACTCACAGGAACAGGTTGACAAGATCTTTTATGAAGCGGCGATGGCAGCCAACAAGGCACGGATTCCGCTGGCCAGAATGGCAGTGGAAGAGACAGGTATGGGTGTGCTGGAAGATAAGGTCATCAAGAACCACTATGCTTCCGAATACATATACAACGCGTACCGCAATACGAAAACGTGCGGTGTGATTGAGAGTGATCCGGCATACGGGACGAAGAAAATTGCGGAGCCGATCGGGCTTGTTGCAGCGGTTATTCCGACCACAAATCCCACATCGACGGTTATTTTCAAAACCCTTATCTGCCTGAAGACGAGGAATGCCATTATCATAAGTCCGCACCCGCGTGCAAAGAAATGTACGGTCGAAGCGGCACGTATCGTACTCGAGGCAGCCGTTAAGGCAGGAGCACCGGAAGACATCATAGGATGGATCGATGTTCCGTCGATCGAGCTTACGAATGAGGTTATGCGTTCTTCTGACCTTATTCTGGCGACAGGCGGCCCGGGAATGGTCGCAGCCGCGTATTCTTCAGGAAAACCGGCGCTTGGCGTCGGACCCGGCAATACTCCGGCCATCATCGATGATTCTGCCGATGTCCGGATGGCGGTCAATTCGATTATTCATTCCAAGACATTCGACAATGGCATGATCTGTGCTTCAGAACAGTCCGTAACCGTGCTTGCGGGAGTTTACGACGAGGCCAGGGCCGAGTTCCTCCGCCGCGGCTGCTACTTCCTGAAGCCTGCCGAAATCGAAAAGGTGCGTCATACGATTCTCATCAATGGTTCCGTAAATGCCAAGATCGTCGGGCAGAAAGCCTCAAAGATCGCGGCGATGGCAGGCGTTACCGTTCCCGAAACGACAAAGGTCCTGATCGGCGAGGTGGAATCGGTCGACCGGTCGGAAGAGTTCGCCCATGAGAAGCTTTCACCGGTGCTTGCCATGTATCGGGCGGAAACATTTGACGAGGCAATTCAGAAAGCCGCTCATCTGATCGCGGACGGCGGATACGGTCATACATCTTCACTTTTTATTCATCCATCTCAAAAAGAAAAGATCGCGAAACATGCGGAAGCAATGAAAACATGCCGGATTTTGATCAATACGCCGTCTTCACACGGCGGGATCGGAGATCTCTACAATTTCAGGCTGTCACCTTCTCTGACACTTGGCTGCGGCTCATGGGGCGGAAATTCCGTGGCCGGAAACGTTGGCGTCAAACATCTGCTGAATATTAAAACAGTTGCTGAGAGGAGAGAGAATATGCTTTGGTTCCGCACACCTGAGAAGGTATATTTCAAGAAAGGCTGCATGATGCCTGCCCTTGATGAACTCGGCAGCGAGCTTGGCAGGAAGAAAGCCTTCATCGTCACAGATTCATTTCTGTATAAGAACGGATATACGAGACCCATCGAAGCAAAGCTTGACGAAATGGGAATTATGCATGACTGTTTTTATGATGTGGCACCGGATCCGACACTTCAGTGCGCGCAGGAAGGCACGAAGCGGATGGATTCGTTTGAACCGGATGTAATTATCGCGCTGGGCGGCGGCTCCGCAATGGACGCGGCCAAGATCATGTGGGTGATGTACGAGCATCCGGAAGTGAATTTCGCCGACATGGCGATGGATTTCATGGATATCCGCAAGAGAATATACCGTTTCCCGAAGATGGGGGAGAAATCATACTTTGTGGCAATTCCCACTTCATCCGGAACCGGGTCGGAGGTTACGCCGTTCGCTATCATAACGGACGCCGAAACCGGGACGAAATGGCCGCTTGCCGACTATGAACTGATGCCGGATATGGCGATCGTAGATGTTGACAATATGATGAATCAGCCGAAAGGACTTACGAGTGCGTCCGGCGTCGATGTCCTGACACATGCACTGGAAGCGTATGCATCGATCATGGCGAGTGATTTTACGGACGGCATTGCGCTGAAAGCCATGAAGCTTGTATTCGATTATCTTCCGGCTGCATATGAAAAAGGTGCGGACGATCCGGAAGCCAGAGAGCGGATGGCAGACGCATCCTGCCTTGCAGGAATGGCTTTCGCCAATGCATTTCTGGGGCTGAACCATTCCATGGCGCATAAGCTGGGAGCATTCCATCATCTGCCTCACGGCCTTGCAAATGCGGTAATCCTTACACGTGTTATGCGATACAATGCGGCGGATGTTCCGACGAAGATGGGAACCTTTTCCCAGTATCAGTATCCGCACGCGAAGGAACGGTATGTCGAGTGCGCACGGTACTGCGGCGTAAGCGGCAAAAATGACGACGAAGTTTTTGAAAACTTCCTGGCCAAAATTGAAGACCTGAAAGAAAAGGTCGGCGTAAAGAAAACAATCCGTGACTACGGAGTCGAAGAAAAATATTTCCTCGACACGCTTGACAACATGACAGAGCAGGCTTTCAATGATCAGTGTACGGGAGCAAATCCTCGGTATCCGCTCATGAGCGAGATCAAAGAATTATATCTTGACGCATACTACGGCAGGTAATCATGCAGCCCGGAAATTCACGGGATAAGGAGGAAAAGCATGGAGTTAAAGAACAAAAAAGTATTGGTGCGCAGGCCATACAAGACCGTTTATGACTGCGGCGGCAGGATCGTAAAGGTCTTCAGCAAGGACCATTTGAAGTCGGATGTTTTTAACGAAGCTTTGAATCATTCCAGAGTAGAAGAAACGGGACTTTCTATTCCCAGAGTGCTGGAAGTCAGCGAGACACCCGACGGATGGGCGATCGCGATCGAAAAGGTCAGCGGTGTCACGATGGAACAGCTTATGAAAGAACATCCGCGGAGTCTGCGCAAATATATGGAACAGTTTGTCGATATTCAGCTTGATATTCACAGTCATCAGGCACCGCTGCTGACACAGCTGAAAGACAAGATGATGCGTGAGATCAACAGTCTGAAGGAGCTTGACGCGACGATGCGGTATGAGCTGCTTACACGTCTTGACAGTATGAAAACACATACGAAAGTCTGTCACGGAGATTTTAATCCGAGCAATGTCATTGTGTCATCGGACGGTTCGGTTTCCGTGATCGACTGGGCACACGCGACGCAGGGAAATGCCGCGGCAGACGCAGCAATGACGTTTCTTCTGTTCGCGCTGGAAGATCAGAAGAAGGCAGATCTGTATCTTGATCTTTTCTGCAAAAAAAGCGATACGGCGAAGCAGTATGTACAGCAGTGGCTTTCGATCGTTGCGGCGGCGCAGCTGACAAAGGGCAACGCAGCCGAAAAAGAATTCCTTATGAGATGGATCGACGTCGTCGATTATCAATAGCAGACGAATCGGACAGGCAGGGCGAGCTGTTCAAATGACCGGGAAATGTCATTTGCAGCGCGCCCTTTTACCGTATTTATGGTATGATTATACCGAAATGCAGTTCTGATTTTCTGCCGTATGCAAAAGGAGGTTTCTATGAAATTCTTTATTGATTCTGCCAATGTGGAAGATATCCGCAAGGCCAGCGATATGGGAGTCATCGCCGGTGTTACCACAAATCCAAGCCTGATTGCCAAAGAACACAAGGATTATGGAAAGACTCTGGCTGAAATTGCGTCCATCGTAGACGGTCCGATCTCCGGTGAGGTCAAGGCGACGACAACGGATGCCGCGCATATGATCCAGGAGGGAGAGGCCATTTACACGATCGACCCGAAGCACATGGTCGTAAAAATCCCGATGACTGCGGAAGGACTGAAAGCAATCAAGGCACTTTCTGCCCAAGGCATACCTACCAACTGTACCTTGATTTTTTCAGCCGATCAGGCATTGCTGGCAGCCCGCGCAGGCGCCGCATACGTCAGTCCGTTCCTTGGCCGGCTCGATGATATCAGCCAGCCGGGCATCGGCCTGGTCCGGATCATTGCGGAGATCTTCTCGAAGTACCCGGATATTACGACGCAGATCATTGCGGCAAGCGTGCGCAATCCCATCCATGTTCAGGACTGTGCGCTGGCCGGCGCGGATATCGTTACGGTACCGTTCAAGGTCATCGAACAGATGCTGCACCACCCTCTGACGGATAAAGGAATCGAGAAATTCAAGGCGGACTATATTGCCGCCTTCGGAGAGTAGAGAAAATGGACCGCATACAGTTACCTGATGTAAGCGGTCCGCTTTTTTGTGTGCAGATATAGTAAAATCCCGGCAGAGGACTGCCGGGATTTTGAGGGGAGTATAAATAATTAATAAGGGGTTGTAGAAACGTACATTTCTACACCGCTATTATAATACGGCTTCTGATAAAAAACAAGAAGATTTTAAAAAACTGTAAAGATTACGTAATAATCGAAAAACGTGATTTTCAAAGATATGCAGCAGTTTTTTTCTAATTGACGAAGCCTGTACTTAAGCGTAAGATTATTTTGAATTGATTAACAGAAATCCGGGAGAGCATATGAAAGAAATGGAACTGATCGCCCCGTGTCATTTTGGACTGGAAGCAGTTTTGAAGAGAGAGATCACGGAGCTTGGATATGAAATCAGCAGGGTGGAGGACGGAAAAGTATCGTTCTTCGGCGACGCGCAGGCCATCTGCCTCGCCAACATTTTTCTCCGTTCCGCGGAGAGGGTCCTGCTGAAGACAGGCGAATTTACGGCGGTATCGTTTGACGAATTATTTGAAAAGACAAAGGCGCTGCCGTGGGAAGACTATATTCCGGAAAACGGAAAATTCTGGGTCGCGAAAGCGGCATCTGTCCGCAGCAGGCTTTTCAGTCCGAGCGACATTCAGTCGATCATGAAGAAGGCGATCGTTGAGCGTCTGAAGGAGCATTATCACAGACAGTGGTTTCCGGAGGACGGGCCGGCTTATCCGATCCGCGTTTTTCTGATGAAGGACCTTGTAACGGTAACGATCGATACATCGGGAGAATCACTCCATAAACGAGGTTACCGGCTGCGCAGCAGCAAAGCGCCGATATCGGAGACACTGGCGGCAGCACTCATCATGCTGACTCCCTGGGAGCCGGACAGGATCCTTGTAGATCCCTTCTGCGGCTGCGGGACATTTCCGATCGAAGCGGCGATGATAGCCGCGCATCAGGCACCCGGGATGAACCGCTCGTTTACGGCCGAAGCATGGGACAATGTAATTTCGAAGCGACTCTGGTACGATGCCGGGGAAGAAGCGGCTGACCTCGTAGACCGCAGTGTCAAAGGAGATATCCAGGGATATGACATCGACGGTGAAATGGTCCGGTACGCACGGGAAAACGCCGCCAATGCCGGCGTGGATCATATGATCCATTTTCAGGAGCGGGACGTCAGTGATTTGAGCCATTCCGGCAAATACGGCTTCCTGATCACGAATCCGCCTTACGGTGAACGAATGGAAGATCAGGAATCGCTGCCGCCGCTGTACCGTACGCTCGGAAGCCGGTTTGCGATGCTTGACTGCTGGTCGGCGTATGTGATCACAAGCTGGGACAAGGCAGAACAGGCCTTTGGCCGGACAGCGGATAAGAAACGCAAAATATACAATGGTATGATCCGAACGTACTTTTATCAGTTCGCGGGACCGAAGCCGCCGAAGCGGCCGAGACCGCGGAATGAAGGAGCGAACAAAGGAGAAGCGATTTGAAATTTTTCCGTGGAATGACGGTCCTTCTTGCGGCTGCCGTATTGGGCCTCATACTGTGGGGACATTTCTGCACGAGGACGGAACGAAACGATACGGCTGTCGTTAGCGCGGAAGCGTATCTGCCGTCCGAATTGTGGAATCCGGTTATTGTTGAAGAATGCAATACAAGGGGAATTACGGTCGAAGTTGACGGAAGCAGTCTTGCAGGGCCGCAGTATCCGGTGTATATGTCGGATGAAAGGACGGTCATGGTGTCTGTCCGCGCGGCGGAGGCTATGTTTCGCTGTGCCGCTTTTTTCGATTCACCGGATGAATTCACGATCGAGAAGAACGAGATCAGGCTTACGGGCAGTCTTGCGGATAAGACGATCTATTCCGGGCAGACAGCCGTTGCAGACGGTCTGGAATCGGAAGAAAAGGACGGGCATGTCTGTATTTCGGCGGAAAGTCTTGCGAAGGGCATGGATTACACGTATGTCTGGAACGGGGAAGAGAACAAGCTGGAACTTACGGAACAGAAGCCGGAAGAAGACGTCCTTCCTTCTTTTTATGATTACCGTCAGGAAGGCCGTGCCGGTGTTGTAAAAGATCAGGGAGCAAGCGGGACCTGCTGGGCCGACGCGACGACGACGGCGCTGGAAACAAGTTTGCTGCCGCTTGAGACGACGGAATTCGCACCCGATCATGTAAGTCTCCGCAACAGTTTTCACGTAAGTCCGGAAGACGGCGGAAATTACATGATGTCGATGGCGTATCTGACTTCATGGGAAGGACCTGTGACGGAAGAAGAGGATCCGTACGGAGACGGTTATTCACCGGAGGGACTTTCGGCTGTCAAGCATGTGCAGGAGATACGGATCATCGATTCCGGTGACCGGGACGGCATAAAAGAAGCGGTCTACCGGTACGGCGGCGTTGAAAGTGCGCTTTATTTCGATCTTATGAACCAGTATTCTTCGTCAGCCTACTACAGCCGCGCGAACAACGCGTACTGCTACAGCGGAAGCGAAGAAGCGAATCACGATATCGTTATCATCGGCTGGGATGATGATTTCCCATCGTCTGCATTTCCGGTCACGGTGCCTGGAAACGGAGCGTTTATCTGTCAGAACAGCTGGGGGACGAGCTTCGGAGACAACGGGGTTTTCTATGTATCTTATTACGATACGGTCCTTGGAACAGATAATATTGTCTACAGTCTGACCGAGAATACCGACAATTACACGAATATCTACCAAAGTGACCGCTGCGGATGGATCGGGCAGATGGGGTTTGACAGGGAAGAGGCTGAATTCGCGAATGTATATACGGCTTCGGGCCATGAAGAGGTAAAAGCGGCCGGCTTCTATGCAACGAAAGCCGGTACGCAGTATGAGGTCAGCATTGTCCCGGAATTCACGGATACGGATTCGTTTGACAGCATGGAGCTTGCTGCCGAGGGAACATTCGACAATGCCGGTTATTATACGGTACCGTTTAACAGGCCGCGGGAGATATCTGCCGGATCGCGTTTCGCCGTCGTTGTCCGGATCGTCAGTCCGGGATCGCTTCAGCCGGTCGCGATCGAGTATCAGGCCGACGAAATATCATCGGCCGTTGACATCAGTGACGGAGAAGGGTATTTAAGCTACGACGGTTCCGTATGGCTTCAGACGGAAACCAGCCAGAACTGCAACGTCTGTCTGAAAGCATATACCGATCCGTATTTGAGTGAGGAATAAAATGAGAACGATTATTTTAGCGACGGGAAATGAAGGAAAAGTCAGGGAAGTACGTCAGATCCTTGCGAATCTTGACGTAAACGTTCTGTCTATGCGGGACGCGGGAATCAGCGTGGAAGCGGAAGAGAACGGCAGTACGTTCGAGGAAAATGCCCTGATCAAGGCGAAAGCAGCCGCTGCTTTTACGGATGAAATCGTTCTGGCCGATGATTCCGGTCTGGAAGTCGATTATCTGGATGGGGAACCGGGCATTTACTCTGCACGGTACGCCGGAAAAGAAACACCGTATTCCGTCAAGAATCAGATGATCCTCGACCGGCTGTTCCGCGTACCGGAGGAGAAGCGGACGGCACGGTTCTGCTGTGCGATGGCGGCTGTCCTGCCGGACGGCCGGATCCTCAAGTCCTTCGGCGTGATGGAAGGACGCATCGCATATGAAGCGGCGGGCAAGGGCGGATTCGGATACGATCCGATCTTTTACGTCCCGGAATGCGGCTGCACATCGGCGGAGCTTACACCGGCAGAAAAGAACAGACTGAGTCACAGGGCAAAAGCACTTGCGTCCATGAAGGAGAAGCTGGCAGCCGAACTTTTAAAGCCGGAAGAAAAAAGACAGGAAAAGGAAAAACGAATTTTGATCGTCAGCGATACGCACAGGAAGAACAATAATCTCGTCAAAGTGCTGAATGATACAGGCAGGATCGATCTTCTGATTCACCTGGGCGACGCAGAAGGAAGCGAAGACTACATCGAAGCGATCGCAGACTGCCCGGTGGAAATACTGGCCGGAAACAGTGATTTTTTCACAGATCTTGACCGGGAAAAAGAAATCCAGATCGGAAAGTATAAGGTGTTTCTGACACACGGCCAGGATTACAATGTTTCGTTTGATCTTTCGGATATACAGGAAGAAGCACGTTCGCGGGGCGCGGATATCGTGATGTTCGGGCATACCCACCGTCCGGTGATCGAATCCGACGGATGCCTGACGGTCCTGAATCCGGGAAGCCTTTCCTATCCTCGTCAGGAAGGAAGGCGGCCGAGCTATATCATCATGGATATCGACAAAAACGGAGCGGCTCATTATGCGATCCATTATTTACAGGCATTTTGACAGTGAAAAACTGTTGACAAGGGAAGTCAGCTACTATATAATATAATTTGCGTCGCGAAGCGATCCGGTTCTATTAATTTCATAGACGGGGTGTGGCTCAGCTTGGCCAGAGCGCCTGGTTTGGGACCAGGAGGCCGCAGGTTCGAATCCTGTCACCCCGATATCAGTTTTCTACAGAAACTGGTATCAACAATATGCGGGTGTAGTTCAATGGTAGAACACTAGCCTTCCAAGCTAGATACGTGGGTCCGATTCCCATCACCCGCTTTTTCCTGGTCAGAACGCATATAGCCCTCGCAGGAAGGCTTGAAAGAGCAGACTATTTGTGCTTGTAGCTCAGCTGGATAGAGCAACGGCCTTCTAAGCCGTGGGTCGGGGGTTCGAATCCCTTCAAGCACGTTCATGGTGGGTATAGCACAGCTGGTTAGCGCGTCAGATTGTGGTTCTGAAGGTCCAGGGTTCGAATCCCTGTACCCACCCTCGCTATTACATGGTGTGCCATGTAATAGCTTTTTTAAACCTTGGGCTGTCGCCAAGCGGTAAGGCACAGGACTTTGACTCCTGTATGCGCCGGTTCGAACCCGGCCAGCCCAGATTATACAGACAGCGGGGCTGCTGTGCAATGACTGTTCCGGTCATTGGCAGCAGCTTTTTTATGCGGATTCGATCGCAAAGGCAATATGCTCGATCTGTTCGACACGTTCGAGCATTTCCTGCTTTCTGGAGCTGCCAAGCGTCATGGTGGCTTCCACGCCCAGATTATCCATGATACCGCTTCTGGCCGGCTTGATATGGATGTTGCCGATGCCGTATTTCGGATCATCCAGCACGGCAATTACATGATTTACCTGATGAAGCCCGGAAATTTCCAGGTAGATTTCGATCGTATTTGCCGCTTTCGCTTTCTCGTCCTCGAAGTGATACAGGATAGCAATTGTAAGAAAAGCAAAGGCAGTGCAGAGCAAAGCACCCTCATAGAAACCGGCGCCAAGCGCAAGTCCGACTGCCGCGGAAGTCCAGAGGCCGGCTGCTGTCGTAAGCCCGAGCACGTGGCTTCTGTCCGTAACCAAAATGGTTCCGATACCCAGAAACCCGATTCCTGAGATGACCTGTGCCGCGATCCGGAGAGGATCCGTGTTGACGGAAAGCACGTAAAAAACATAGAAACCGGTCATACTTGCGGTCGCGGAGCCGAGACAGACGAGAATATGTGTGCGAAGTCCCGCCGGCCGTTTCTTCCGTTCCGGTTCAAGCCCCAGCAGAAAGCCGCATACAAAAGAAAGCCCAAGCCGCAGCAAGATACTGGCCATATTAAAATCCCTCAAATACATCAGCCATTCCATATCAAACACCTCCCGGGAAGATACAGGACTCGTGTCATAATTATAAACGAGTCAGCAAATCAGAACTCACCTCTATCATAACAGGATTCACCATTTTTACAACCCGCTGCAAAAATCATGTTATCCATTACGAATTCTTCCGGCCGTCTCCGGCGATCGTGCCGCGCCCGGACCTGCACCGTCTTCGCCGTCATCAATAGACGAGTGCAGAAATGACAGAAGACAGTGCAAGTCCGGGCGCGGCACGATCGCCGGAGACGGCCCAAGCATTTGTATTGATAAACCTTTTCACCGCCCGATTTTCTGTGTATAATAAAAATAGAATGACAGCAATTTTTATGGCGGGAGGGGGCCGTAAACGCGATGCAGAAGCCAGGTAAAGCCGAATTAAGATCAGACATTGCTGCCGTCGGCGTTGTAGCGGCTGCAGCTTTTCTGCATCAGATGTGGAGAGTTAATTATCTGCCGCATCCGTTCTTTGGTCTGCTCCGTTCTTTTCTTTATATCGGGCTCGCTGCGGCCTGGGGCGTATCACTTCGCCAGAGGATCCTTCAGAAGCAGGTAAGAAAGTATCTCACGCATATTTGTATGCTGATGGTGCTGTGGATGGCGATCCGCACATGCAAATTCTTTTTTTTCTATACATTCCCGGGCGCAACAAGAGTATGCTGGTACGGCTATTACGTAGCATTTATTCTCATGCCGCTTTTCTGGCTTTTTGCTGCCGTCTGCTTTGGCAAAGAGGAAGATTACAGAATTTCAACCGGCCTCAGGATGCTTCTGATACCGGCATTTACTCTGATTATTCTGATTCTGTCCAATGACAGTCACCAGCTTGCGTTTTCTTTTCCGTACGGACTGGAAAAAGGAAGTAAATTCTACACGTACGGTCCTGTTTATAAAGCAGCCTTTGTCTGGATCCTTTTCTTTTATCTCGCGTCGGTCATCATCATTGCGTTCAAAAGCAGGACTCCTGACAGAAAGAAAATTCTGTGGCCGCCTTTTGTGATTTTTGGAGGCGGCATCGGATACGCACTGCTTTATTATTCCCACGTACCTTACTTTTCAAGGAGCGATATGACGACCGTCTTCTGCGTCTTCCAGATGCTTCTGGGAGAAGCCTTGATCCGCTGCGATATGATTCCCGTGAATACGCATTACACGGATCTTTTCGAAGCTTCTTCATTGGGAGCACAGATTACGGACAAGGATTATTCTGCCCGTTTCTTATCGAAAAATGCGGCTGCGGTTCCGAAAGAGATGATATTCCGCGCCGAACAGCAGCCTGTTCTTGCAGATTCAGGAACCTGGGTCTGCGCGGCACCGATCCGCGCCGGACATGTCGTATGGCAGAAGGATATTTCAGAATTGGTGACGGTTCTTACAGAGCTGGAAGCAACACAGGAACAGCTTCGTGACAAGAATGAGATACTGCGTCAGGAATACATCAGCAAACACCACCTGGAACACCTGCGGGAACAGAACAGAATGTATGATGCCGTTCAGAAGGATATGGCAGACCGGATCAGGCAGATATCGGATATTCTCGATGCTGCCGGCATGATCCGGGACGAGGCGAAGAAGCGAAGACTGCTGATCAAGGCCGTAGTGATCGGGGTATATCTGAAACGCCGCAGCAATCTGATTTTTCTTTCCGCACAGAAGCAGACCCTTCCGGTACAGGAATTGAGGCAATGTCTTGAAGAATCCATGCGGAATGCTGCGCTTGGCGGAACATCGTATGCGGTCCGGATCAAAACGGACGGGGAACTTTCCGTGAAAATGATCCGGATGATATACGATACATTTGAAACGATTCTGGAAGCTTCGCTCGATTCCCTGACGACCGTTCTTTTCTGTCTTTCCGGTGAAGACGGAATGCTTCGTGCAGAGATCAGCGCAGAATGCGGAAAGGATCTTTCCGGTCTTTTGCTTCCCTGTAAGGACGCGGACGTATTTTCTGATGAAGACAATGTCTGGCATATCTCTGTGAAATTCGGGAAGGGAGGCGGTTCGGCATGATTTTTACGGAAGAGGCTGCAAAAGCGGCAGCAGCCGTATTGCTGCTTTGCATTCTTGTTATGTGGACGGTGCTTCTGACGCTGAAAATCCGCCGCGGCGGACATCTTCGGACACTCATTATGGATTCCGTACTGTTTGTTTCCGGCCTGCTTTTTCTTTCTGTGCTGGCAGAGGAGATACCGGAGAATGGGAAGCCGCTGCCGTTTCCTGCTGTCTGTGCGGTATCTGTTCTGCTGTGCGTGACGCTCGTGATCAGCTATTGGCGGGAGAAAGCGAAAACAAGTCAGATGCTGAATGCGTTTTCCGTCAAAGAGGCAATCGATGATCTGCCGGACGGCGCGGCTTTTTTTGACATCAACGGCGTTCTGGTGCTGTGCAATCATGTGATGTACCGGCTTGCGCATGTTATTTGCGGCGGCAGCCTGAAAAGTCTTAAGCTGCTGGAAGAATCATGCAGGAAGCCTGCGGCGGGAAGCGGCGTGAAACGAATTTCACCGAAACGGATGTCGTTTCTGTTCCCAGATGGAACGGTATGGTATTTTTCGCGGGAGGATATCTGTGACAGGGACGGCAGAAAGTATACGCAGGTAACAGCCTCAAACGTAACGGAGCTGTACGAAAAGAAGCAGGAACTCCTGAATGTCAATCAGGAGCTTTCAGACGTTTCAAAACGTATGCGCACCATGGTCCGGAACGTTACGGCGATCGCGAGGGAAGAAGAGATCCTTGCCATGAAAATGCGTGTACACGATGAGATCGGAAGCAGTGCATTGGCTACGCGGCGGCTGCTTGTGCAGCTAAGACCGATGGAAGAAGCAGGGTCGGTGATCGAAATGTGGAGAAAGTCGGTCAGCCTGCTTTGCCGGGACAGTGAAACGAAGGAAGAGGGCAGCCAGCTTATGCAGCTGATGGAACAGGCCCGTGAAATCGGACTTGATGTTCATCTGAACGGAAAACTTCCGGATGACAGGGACGCTGCCTATATTATCACAGCCGCGCTGCGCGAATGTGCGACAAATGCGGTGCGTCACGCGGAAGCAGCAGAGCTTTATGCGGCTTTGTCGCAGGATGACGGCGTGGTTACGGCAGTCATAACGAATGACGGAAAGGCGCCGGAAAGCAAAATTTCGGAAGGCGGCGGCCTGACAAACCTGCGCAGCCGGATCGAGCGGGCCGGCGGAACGATGCATATACAAAGCGTTCCGGATTTTTCTGTGACGATTACACTTCCGTTGAAGAAGGAGGTTACCGCATGACAAAAGTACTTCTTGTGGAAGATCAGAAAATGGCCCGTGAATATATGGCAGGCCGCATTGCGGACAGCGGCCGCTACGTTATTGCCGCGGCACTTGCCAATGCGGCGTTTGCGGAAATGGCCTGTATGCGGGAGAAGATCGACCTTGTGCTTATGGATATCTGTACGGAACATGACGAGAGCGGGTTTACCGCTGCGGCGCAGATCCGAAAGCACTGGCCGCACATCCGGATCATCATGATCACCTCGATGGCGGACTGCAGTTTTCTGGACAAAGCGAGAAAAGCCGGCGCAGACAGCTTCTGGTATAAAGAACTGGATCAGGACGATCTGCTGAACGTAATGGACCGCACGATGCGCGGAGAATCGGTCTGGCCTGCAGGAACGCCGGCGGTTCAGCTTGGAAACGCGGTAAGCTGTGAATTTACGGAAAAAGAAATCGAAGTGCTCCGGTATCTTGCGGACGCGCTTTCTTACGCGGAGATCGCCGACAGAATGGGCGTATCCGTTCCCGCTGTGCGTTTTCATATCAGCAACATGCTTCAGAAAACCGGATATACCAGCAAGAATAAGCTGGCGATCGATGCGATCAACAAACGGCTCATCATACCGGGATTTTAGAGATGTTCTTCAAACCTGTCACTTTGTATAGGGCACTTTACTGGGAAATCCGGTAAACTGTAAATGGAAAGGACTGATCATGAAAACGTGGAAAGCGGTGATGATATGAGACGAGTCGTCATTAATCTGCAGAATGTGCTGTTTGCCGATGCGATCGGAGAAGCACTTTATGCGGCTGATTCGGACTTTGAAGTCCATGAAGTGGAGGAAGTGACCGATGTCCCTTCGATGTGCCGTATTCTGCAGCCTTACGCGCTGCTTTTGGAAGTGACAGGAAATTCCCCCTGGAAACTGGAGGAACGTCTGAAGCTTCGCAGTCTTGCCGTGAAACAGGCACCGGACTGCAGGATTGTGTTTCTTGTAGACGAAAAGGCGGACGCTGAAACAGCGTTTCTTGTCAGGCAGGCAAAGAAAGACGGTCTCATTGACCAGTTTTTTTATGGATCGATATCAGCCAGTTATCTTGTGGCGCTGATGGATACCCTGTAAAACAGTGATTGACTGATCCCGCCGAATATGCTACCATAAATGCAATCGACAAACCGATGACGCGGAAGAATCCATGCAGACACTTTCAGAGAGCGGGGGACGGTGTGAACCCTGCAGAACGCAGCGTGGGATATGGACCGCGGAGGGTCTGACGAACAGATCATCCGGCAGATGCAGGGTGATCCAAGTATCTCAGAACGCAGGCCGGCGTTAACGGCAGCAGTGTGCGAAGAGCGAATCAGCAGATGACCGGAGCAAGCACTGTATATAGAGTGGCCGCAAGGCTGAACAAGGTGGTACCGCAGAGCAGACTCTGTCCTTGATGTTATGAAGGACTGGGTCTTTTTTATACAGAAAGGAGTGCATCATGAAAATCGTCATTCTTGACGCGTATACATCGAATCCCGGAGATCTTTCCTGGTCATCCGTTGAAGCACTCGGCAACACGGAAATATACGACAGGACTTCACCGGAGCTTGCCGCCGAACGGATCGGGAACGCGGAAGCGGTGTTTACAAATAAAGTTCTGATCACGCGGGAAGTGCTGGAGAAGTGTCCGTCGATCCGGTATATCGGCGTACTTTCAACAGGGTGCAATGTGATCGACCGCGCGGCAGCCGCAGAACGCGGCATTACGATCACGAATATCCCGGCGTACAGTACGGATTCAGTCGCCCAGATGACGATGGCACTTCTGCTGGAAATTTGCCATCACGCGGGGCATCACAGTGACGCGGTCCGGGAAGGGCGATGGTCGGACTGCCGGGATTTCTGCTTCTGGGACTATCCGCTTGTCGAACTTTCCGGGAAAACCTTCGGCATCATCGGATACGGAAATATCGGACAAAGAGTCGCGGAGCTGGCGCAGTCGTTTCGGATGGATGTACTCGTTTTCACGCATCGCCGGGAAAGTGTAGCGGAAACGGAGCATTGCCGTTATGCGACGCTTGATGAGCTGCTGAAGCGTTCGGATATCATTTCGCTGCATTGTCCGCTGACCGACGAGAACAAAGAACTGATCTGCAAAGATACGATCAGCCGGATGAAGGACGGCGCGGTCATTCTGAATGCGTCAAGAGGCGGACTTGTCTGTGATGCGGATGCTGCGGCTGCGCTAAACAGCGGCAAGCTGGCGGCGTTTGCCGCGGATGTTGCATCGGCGGAACCGATACCGAAGACGGATCCTCTTCTTACGGCAAAGAATTGTATCATCACGCCGCATATCGCCTGGGCATCGAAGGAAGCGCGTGCCCGTCTGATCGATATCGCGGCAGGCAATCTGAAAGCATTTCAGGAAGGATGTCCCCGGAATGTACTGGAATAGAGGAAGCGCAGACAATATCCTTCAGGAGGAGAGAATATGAAAGAATTATTGATGGGTAATGAGGCAGCGGCGCTGGGCGCGCTGGCGGCCGGTGTACAGGTAGCGGCGGGCTATCCGGGAACACCATCCACCGAGGTGCTCGAAACGTTGGCCGGACGAAGTACAGGAGGCCTTCACGCAGAATGGTCTGTAAATGAAAAGGCTGCCATGGAAGTAGCGGCCGGCGCCTCTTACGCCGGAGCACGCACCCTTGTTACAATGAAGCAGGTAGGCCTTAACGTAGCCTCCGATCCGCTCATGTGCGTCAATTACGTCGGCATCAAGGGCGGAATGGTCGTTTATGTGGCGGACGATCCGGGGCCGATCTCATCGCAGACTGAGCAGGATACGCGCCGTTTCGCAGCGTACGCCAAAGTGCCGGTCTTTGACTGCACATCGCCGGAAGAAGCGTTTGAAATGATACAGGAAGCATATACGTATTCGGAAAAGTACGGAACCCCCGTGATTCTTCGCTCGACGACAAGAATCTGTCATTCCTGTGCCGTCGTCGACGTACCGGAGCTTACGGCGCCGGGCAGAGCGGAAGGATTTATTAAGGACAGCAGGCGGTGGGTCATTTTCCCGCGCCTTTCCTATGAAAACAAGAAGAAGCTTGTTGCCCGCGAAAAAGTGCTTTCCGACGATTTTTCGTCCTACGGCCGGAATGAGATCATCGGAAACGGTCCGTACGGCATCGCCTGCGGAGGCGTAAGCTTTGCATATGTAAAAGAGGCCATTCTGGGGAAAGAAGACCTTTTTACCGTATTCAAGGTCTGTACGCCGTATCCGTTTCCGGAGAGCATGGCGCGTAAGTTCCTGTCCGGGGTCGGGAAAACAGCCGTATTTGAAGAGCTGGATCCAGTTATTGAGGACTGCCTCATTTCGCTGTCCGGCACGCTGGAGCACCGGATGGAAATCGCAGGCAAGCGGACGGAGAGCGTACCGTGCGCAGGTGAACTTTCCGCGGCTGCCGTCGGACTGGCACTTTCTGAAATTTTCGGAACGGATACGCTCATACAGCCTCGTTCGTGTGAAGAACAGCCGCCTGTTCCCGTTCGTCCTCCGGTACTGTGCGCCGGCTGTCCGCACAGAGCTTCGTTCTATGCCGTCAAGAAAGCGGCAGCAGGCATGAAAGCAAACTTCTGCGGTGATATCGGTTGCTATACACTCGGCAATGCGGCACCGCTTGACATGGTGGATACCTGCCTCTGTATGGGCGCGGGTGTTACGGCCGCACAGGGGATCGGACATGCAGAACCGGACACTGTGAATTTTTCGTTTATCGGTGATTCGACGTTTTTCGCATCCGGCATTACCGGCGTCGTAAACGCTGTTTACAACAAAGCGGACATCATCCTGATCGTCCTTGACAATTCCACGACGGCGATGACTGGTCATCAGCCGCATCCAGGCACCGGGATCACGCTGATGGGCGATGTTACGGAAACAGTCAGCATCGAAGCGGTTCTGAAAGGCATCGGGGTCGGCTTTGCGGAAACAGTCGATCCGCTTGATTTAAAGAAAGCAGTTGAAACGGTAAAGAGAGCAATTGATCAGACAGGCGTGCGCGCGGTGATTTTCAAATCGCCGTGCATCGCGATCGTGAAGCACGATAAACCGCTTATCATAAACGCGGATCAATGCATCGGCTGCCGGAAATGTATCCGGGAACTGGGGTGCCCGGCAATGAGTATGGATGGGAAGCATGCGGCAATCGATACGTCACTCTGCACAGGCTGCGGCCTTTGCCGTCAGGTCTGCCCGACCGGGTGTATCGGGAAGGAGGAAGCACGATGAAAAGTTGTCTTTTATGTGGAGTCGGCGGTCAGGGGACGGTTCTCGCTTCGCGCATCCTGGCGATGGCAGCCATTGAGAAGGGCGGTTTCGCCAGAACGGCAGAGACGATCGGCATGGCGCAGCGCGGCGGCTGTGTAACGAGTCATGTACGGATCGGGGAAAGTGTCCCGTCGCCGCTTATTCCGCCCGGAAGAGCCGACGCGATCCTGGCCTTTGAGCCTGGGGAAGGTGTCCGAAATCTTTCATATCTAAAAGAAGGCGGTACGCTGATCGCTTCCGACCGGATCGTGCCGAGCGTTGCCTCATCGCTGGCCGGTGCGGAATACAGCGGTGAAGCCATGATCCGTTATCTGAAAGATAATGTACGTGACTGTTTCATCCTTTCCGCAGGAGAGGTGGAGAGGATATGCGGATCGGTGCGCTTCATGAATATGGCGCTTGCGGGGGCACTGGCAGAGAGCGGTGTCATGGAACTGACCGTGCCGGATCTGGAAAAAGCGATTCGGAAAAAAGTAAAACAGCAGTTTGTGGAAATGAATCTTCAGGCTTTGCAGTACGGGGCCGCCATGATAAAAGAAAGCAAGAGGGCTTAAAACATGAAAATGTCAGCGGAAACATTGCAGCAGATCAAGCATCAGATGAAACGTGTCCAGGCGGCAGGCGGGTTCTACGCGAAACGGCTTAAGGGAATCGATGTTGATAAGATCAGAAACAGCGGAGATTTTGAACAGCTTCCTTTTTCGGAAAAGGCGGATCTTCGGGATGCGTATCCGCTCGGCCTTTCGGCTGTCCCGGAGGAGGAGATCGTCCGTATCCATTCCTCGAGCGGGACGACGGGAACACCTGTCATCATACCGTATACGAGGCAGGATGTGGACGACTGGGCGCTGCTTTTTAAACGGTGTTATGAAATCGCGGGGATCACGAATAAGGACAGGATCCAGATCACACCCGGGTATGGGCTTTGGACGGCAGGCATCGGCTTTCAGCTTGGTGCGGAGCTTCTCGGCGCCATGGCGATTCCGATGGGCCCCGGCAATACCGAGAAGCAGATCCGTTTTATGCAGGACATGAAGTCAACGGTTCTCTGTGCGACATCGTCGTATGCGCTGCTGCTTGCAGAGGAAATCGCAAAACGCGGTGTCCGCGACGAGATCTGTCTTAAGAAAGGCGTGATCGGCTCGGAACGCTGGGGCGACAAGATGCGGAACCGTATCGCCGATGAGCTTGGCGTTGAACTGTATGATATCTACGGCCTGACAGAAGTTTATGGTCCGGGCATTGCGATCAACTGCAAGTATCACACCGGCATGCATTATTTCGACGATTACCTTTACTTTGAAATTATCGATCCGAAGACAGGCAAAGTCCTTCCGGACGGTGAACTCGGGGAACTGGTGATCACGACGCTTAAGAAGGAAGGCGCTCCGCTGATCCGTTACAGGACGCATGATCTGACGCGCATCGTGCCGGATGACGTTCCTTGTCCGTGCGGTCTTAAGTATCCGCGGATCGATGTGATCCTCGGGCGGACGGATGATATGGTAAAAGTAAAAGGCGTCAATATCTTTCCGGGACAGATCGATGATATTCTGAAAGAAGTTGAAAACGCTTCGAGCGAGTATCAGGTCTTCATTGATCATGCGGAGGGCCGCGACTGTATGACGGTTTTCGTCGAAACGTCCCTGAAGGAAGAATCGGAACGCAGAAATTTTGAGAAAGCGCTGAAGGATACGTTCAAGGCCCGTATCAATGTCGGTATCATACCGAAGGCGGTTAACATCGGTGATTTGCCGCGCAGTGAAAAGAAATCAACAAGAATTTTCGATTATCGTTATTAAAGCAATTTTTTGTGCAATTGTATTAAAAATCGGCGCGGAATTCATCCAATTTTCCATTGACAGCAATATGCAAACTTGCTATATTTAGTGGTAAGCGGGCATGGCGGAACTGGCAGACGCGTCAGACTTAGGATCTGATGGGAGACCGTGCAGGTTCAAGTCCTGTTGCCCGCACAGAGAATGCGTTACAAAGGCGTTCTCTGATACTGACCGGTATGCGTGATTCAGTCTGCGGAGCGTGCCGGCCGTAACACTGCGGAGATTAAGCAGACTGGCTCTTACGTTTTCCGTTACCGAGCCCAGAACAAGTGAATAATAAGAGACAGAGTAGGTTCAGCGCGTCAAGTGTCGTCGGATGGGAGTTGCCGGCGAACGAAGGAATCCATGGATTTCGCGGTGCTGCGCCGCATCCGCTGTCGCACAAAAGAGCGGTCCTCTTTTGATAGCGACACAGAACTAAGGTATCGATTCAAAGGGGGACTTTATGATGCCATTTAATGAGACGGATCAAGATATGAGGGGCAAATTTTGCCTGAATACACGGAATGTCGTGTATATGGGTCTTCTGATTGCACTGAACGTGGTTCTTACGAGAGTTCTCGGATTGTCAGTGTGGAATCTGAAGATCGGGTTTGGCTTTGTGCCGGTCGTACTGGCAGCCGTGATGTTCGGACCGGTTCCGGCAGCACTTGTAGCTGGTTTCGGCGATTTGATCGGAACGCTGATGTTTCCGGTCGGCGCCTATTTCCCGGGCTTTACGCTGACAGCTGTTCTGACAGCGTTTGTATACGGCTTCTTCCTTTACAGAAAGCATTCTTTCAGCCGCATCTGCCTGGCTGTCGCGGTGAATCAGATTCTGTTCAGCCAGCTGCTGAATACGTACTGGATTTCATTCCTGTATGTATCGCCGTATAAGGTGATTTTCGTAACGCGGCTCGTACAGACGGCAATTCTGATCCCGGTTCAGATTATCGTGATATCGGCAATACTGAAGAGTTACAGTCACGTTATCGCCCGCAAGGCTATTGCCTGAGCGGAATGTTAACGCCGCCGCTTTGGCTCGGTGAGCGGCAATGGAATATTGATCGGATGAAAGGCAGCCTTGCGGCTGCCTTTTTCTGACGCAGAAGAGGAGAGCGGATGCAGGAATTCCTGATCGGGACAAGTTACTTCTTTACGTATGACAGTGATCTGCCGGCCGGTGTCGGCTTTGCAATTTTCAGCCGGGCGCATATTGCCTGGCTTATTTTCGCTGCGGCCGGGGTAACGGCGTATCTGCTGTATTTTCGGAAAATCGGGAAGGCACGGCAGAAGAAGCAGGTACTGGCGGTCGGGATCCTGCTCGTATCGCTGGAAGTTCTGCGCATTCTGTATTTGATCGCCTGCGGACACCTTTCCGTTTATGAACTGCCGCTTCACCTGTGCAGTCTCGCGGGATATTTAAGCCTGATCCATGCGTGTACGGAATGGGACTGGCTCGGACAGACGCTTTTTGCGGCATGTCTGCCGGGAACCGCGATGGCGCTTGTTTTTCCCGACTGGGGCATGTATCCTGCCATAAGCTTTATCAGTATACACGGCTTTGTTTTTCACAGTCTGATCGTACTGTACGTGCTGGCCCAGCTTCTGCGCGGCGCAGTCAAACCACGCATCACAGCGCTCTGGAAGGTTTTCGTTTTCTTCTGCGTCGTTGTGCCGCCGATTTATCTGTTTGACAAGGCTACAGGTGCGAATTATATGTTCGTAAATGATCCGTCGCCGGGTTCGCCGCTGTCCTGGCTGGCCGGCTTTATGGGAAATCCCGGCTATCTTGCGGGATACGCGGTCCTTGCCGCCGCGATCATGGCGGCAATGTATATTCCTACTGAAATCATCCGGCACTGCCGTGCCGCACAGTAAACAGCTTTCACAGCAGAAAGCAGAAAGAAGGAAATGATGGGGGTACTTGATCATTGTGAACCAAAGGCAGTCTGGAATTATTTTGAAGAGATCTGCTGCATACCGCATGGCTCAGGACATACGGAGCTGATTGCGGAGTATTTCGAACAGTTTGCCGGGAAGCATAATTTTGAATTCCATAAAGACGCAGCCGGCAATGTGATTATTATTAAAGAAGCATCAGCCGGTTTTGAACATGTTCCGGCTCTGATCCTGCAGGGCCATATGGATATGGTCTGCGAGAAAACACAGGAGACGGAGATCGATTTCCGAAAGGACGGTCTGACGCTTGAAAAAGACGGTGATTTCGTAACGGCGAAGGGAACGACGCTCGGCGGTGACGATGGTATTGCTGCCGCATACGGGATGGCTCTTTTGACGGATGAATCGCTGGCTCATCCGAGGCTGGAGCTTGTACTTACGGTTGATGAAGAGATCGGGCTTCTGGGCGCAGCGGCGCTTGATGTTTCACCGCTGAAAGGCCGGAAACTGATCAATCTGGATTCAGAGGATGAAGGAGTGTTTCTGGCAGGCTGTGCCGGAGGACTGACGCTTACGTGTGAGATCCCGGCAACAAGGGAAGAAGCAGAAGGCATTCTCGTGGATATCGATTTTGGTGGCTTTAAGGGCGGCCATTCCGGAGATGATATTGACAAGGGGCGTGCCAATTCCAACATGACGGCAGGCCGGGTCCTGTTTGAGGCGGGACAGACTGTTCCGCTTCGGATCGTGTCGGTAAGCGGCGGAACGAAGGATAACGCGATCCCGCGCAGAACAACGGCGTCTGTTATGATACAGTCAGAAGACGAGAAGAAATTCCTTGATTTTCTCCGGAAAGAAGAGAAGATCCTTCGTGATGAATACGCGGGAAGCGACGGCAGCATTACAGTCACATCATCCGCACGTGGAAAAGCTGCGGCAAGGGTGCTTTCAAAGAAAAGCCAGGAGATCGTTCTTGATACGCTGATGAATATCCCGAACGGGATTCAGAAAATGAGCGCGGATATTCCGGGACTCGTTGAAACATCCCAGAACATGGGCATCATGCGTCTTGACGATGATGCGCTGCGCATGAGTTTCAGCGTAAGAAGTTCCCGTGAAAGCGCAAAGCATTATCTTGCCGGCAGAACGGAGGATTTTGTACGGCTGATGGGCGGAAGTTCAGCAAGAGCAGGCGACTATCCTGGCTGGACGTACCAGAAGAATTCAAAGCTGTGTGATTCGTTCTCGGAAAGCTATGAAAGACTGTTCGGAGCAAAGCCTCAGATGAAAGCGATCCATGCCGGCGTCGAATGCGGTATTCTGAAAGAAAAACTCGCCGGTGCCGACTGCATCTCACTGGGACCGCAGATGTATGATATACATACGACGGAAGAACGCCTTTCCATTTCTTCTGTTGAGAAGTATTACAGGCTTCTCCGTGACGTGATTGCAAAGAAAGCGTGATAAGGCATCTACATCGGGAAAACTTCACGGATCGCCCGGACTGCCTGATCCGTATCCTTGTCATCGATCAGAATCGAAACACGGATCTCCGACGTTGAGATCATGACGATATCGATGTCAGCATGGAACATGCATTCATACAGCTTGGCAATGACAGAGTTCTTCGTCATCATGCTGATGCCGAGGATCGAAATCATGGCCGTATTCTTAAGAAACAGGATCTGCTGTATCTGCAGCGGATCTCTGTTCTCCTCAAGAAGCGCGCGCGTACGGCCGAAATCGTCAGAGGAAATCGTGAATGATATGTTATTGAGATCATCGACTGCCTGCTGCAGGATGATTCCGACATTGATCCCGTTGTCTGCGATGAGCCGGAACACGGAAGACGTGATCCGGGGACTGATGTCGCTGCAGATGACAGAAAAAGAAGAAATCTTTGATTCAACCGAGATATCATATAACAGGGACTTCTCTGTACTGTTGTCCATGGCTGCCTGACCTTTCCATTTGTTTTAAAAAAGTATACAGCAGCGGAAAGAATAATGCAATTGGTATTTCAGTATCAGGAACGTGGTGCGGACACGGATATGCCAGGTATCTGCGGCACGCTCATAATGAACTATATAAGCAGCTGAATATTTGCTTTCTTGATTGCATTCAGATATTCTTTCGGTGGTTTCTGTTCTGTTACAACAGCATAGAGCTGGTCGAACGGGAAGAAGGAAATCGTGGAAGACTTTCCGAATTTGCTGGAATCGGCAAGAAGGATGATCTTGCTGCTGCACTGCACGACCTTTCGCTTGATTTCAGCTTCAAAGTATGTTGTATTTGTAAGGCCTCTCTCCAGTGAGACGCCGGTCGCAGCGATGAATACGGCATCTGTGCTGATGCGGGACAAGGCTTCGAGTGTCGATATTCCTACATAGGAAGAGGTTGCCTGATTGTACAGTCCGCCAAGTGCTATGACCTGAAGGGACGGATATTTGGAAGCTTCGTACATAGCACTCAGGGAATGCGTCACGATCGTAATGCCGTCTTTCTTCGCAAGATGCGGCAGCATGCACAGAACGGTCGATCCGGAATCCAGGAAGATCGTATCATTGTCATGAACGAGTTCGGAAGCCAGACGTCCGATCTGCTGTTTTGAAGAGCTGTTCGTAGCAGAGCGCACGACCATAGGGAGCGGGCCGGTATCGTTCCTGGCGGAAACACCGCCGTAGACCTTTGAAACATGGCCGCGTGCCGTCAGTTCATTTAAATCCCTGCGGATTGTATTTGTCGAAACTTCAAAATGGTTCGACAGCGTATCCAGCGATACGGTGCCGTGATCCAGAATATACTGTTCCATTTCATTCAGTCTGTTCATTCGCATCGGTTATTCACCTCACAAATCATATTATAACAGAAACAACCAAAAGATAGCAACCGTTTTTGATAATATTATGGTAAAATGGAGAAATTTGATTTTAGATATTGAAAAGAGTTAACCAATATATTATAATAAGTTCACAACTGATGGATATGGTTCCGCAATCATGGAACGGGAATTAATTTACCGAGAGGAGAACGAAAATGGGTAAAATCAAGGTTGGTGTTGCCGGATACGGCACAATCGGACAGCGTCTTGCTGACGGAGTTGCCCGTCAGGGAGATATGGAGCTTGTAGGAGTGGCAGATCTTGCGCCGACACTTTCTATCCGTGCATTGAGAGAGAAGGGAATGCCGTATGATCTGTATCTTGTCGACGGAGCAGATAAATCTCAGTTTGACAAATTAGGGATTCCGGTATCCGGAACGTTTGCGGATCTTTTAGGCAAGGTAGACATTATGCTGGACTCTTCACCGGGAGGAGTCGGAGCCAAGAATAAGGAAATCTATGAGAAGCTGGGAGTCAAGGCGATCTTCCAGGGCGGCGAGAAGAACTCCGTAGCGGATGTTTTCTTCCACGGCTATGCAAATTACGAGAAGGGTATAGGCAAGGATTATCTGAAGCTGACAAGCTGCAATACGACCGGACTGATCCGTGCCGTTGACTGCCTTGACCGTGCATATGGCCTTAACAAAGTTGCAATCACGATCATCCGCCGTGTCGCTGATCCTGGCGATTATCACCGCGGACTTACGAATGCGCTTAAGATCGACAAGGCTCCGTCACATCAGGCTGTTGATCTTATGACGATCATGCCGCACATCGATGCGACCGGCATTCTGATCCATACACCGGTTACACACGGACATATCATTACCGTCGTAGCAAGCGGCAAGCAGAAGATTACGAAGGAAATGGCACTGGAAGCATTTGAGAAGCATCCTCGTATCCGCGTCGTCCGTATTGATGACGGATTCCAGGGCAACGCGTCCTTCTTCAAGTACGGCCGTGACCTTGGTAATTCACGCGGAGATCTTTATGAGATCGGTCTTTGGGAAGACAGCATCGTAGAGAGCGGCGACGATATTATGTTCGCAATCAACATCCCTCAGGAAAGCGTTACGATCCCTGAGACAATGGATGGTATTCGTGCAGCGTGCAAGATGCAGCTTACCAGCGAAGAAGGAACAGCAAAGACGAACGAGTATCTTGGCATCGGCAAGTTCAAGGAACTCTTCAAATAAGAAGATACGTATTTTTATTTTCGCATTCACCTGTGAGGGGCGGGGCATAGCTCCGCCCCTCATTTATCATAAAGCTCTGTGGAAGGAGACGGAATATTATGCGTTTTGGAATTAAAACACTCGATGATTTCGATGTAAAGGACAAGACAGTGCTCTGCCGCATCGATATCAACCAGCCGGTAGATAAAGAGAGCAACACCTTAAAGAGTACGACAAGAATCGAAAAATGCGTTCCGACACTGAAGGAATTGTCGGACAAGGGTGCGAAGCTCGTACTGATGGCACATCAGGGCAGCGACATCGAATATAAGAACTTCTATACACTGGAGCCTCACAGTAAAGTGCTGGCGAAGCTGCTCGGCAAAGAAGTGAAGTTTATTGAGGATGTATGCGGACCGGCCGCACTTGACGCGATCCGTTCCCTCAAGAGCGGCGAGATCCTGCTTCTTGACAATGTCCGCTTTATGGCGGAAGAGCAGACTCTTTTTGAAAGAAAGCTTTGCCTGTCCCACGAAGATCAGGCCAAGACGCTCGTTGTCCGCAAGCTGGCTCCGCTCGGCGATCTGTATGTCTGTGATGCATTTGCGGCAGCACACCGTGACCAGCCTACGCTCTGTGGTTTTGAAGAGCTGCTTCCTTCCGCGATGGGACGTCTTTTCGAGAAGGAATACTGTGTCATTTCCGAACTGATGGAATCACCGGAACATCCCTGTACATTCGTCCTTGGCGGCGCAAAGGTCGCGGATGCGTTCCTGATGATGGAAACGGTTCTGAAGGCAGGTGTTGCGGATCATATTATTACCGGCGGTCTTGTCGCAAACATCATGCTTGCGGCGCAGGGTGAAAATATCGGCAGTGCCAGCATGGACTTTATCAGGAAATCCAATAATTATGACAACATGGGGAAGGCAGAAGAGCTTTTGAAAGCATACCGTGACAAGATCGTGCTGCCGACGGACCTTGCATATACAGAAGACGGTGTCCGTAAGGAAGCGAAGGTCGGGGAAATACCTGCTGATGCAGGTCTTACGGATATCGGCACAGAAACGACGGCGGAATACCAGAAACTGATCCGTGGTTCGAAGACAGTCTTCGTAAACGGACCGATGGGTGTTTTCGAGGCGGAAGCGACCGAATACGGAACAAAAGGTGTCTGGGAAGCGCTTGGCGATACGGAAGCGTACACGGTCATCGGCGGCGGCGACAGCATAACCGCAACAACGAAATTCGGCAAAACGGATGATATTTCCTATATCTGTACAGGCGGCGGTGCATTGATCCGTTTCCTGACAGGGGAAGAACTGCCGGTTGTAAAGGCATTGCGCCACGGCGCCAGTATCTGACGGAGGAGAGAAGAGAAATGAAAGTTCAGCTTGGAATCGGTACCAGAACGGAAGAAATCGATATACCGGACCGGAATCTTATGGAGGTGCTTCTCCCGAATGTGGCGGAGCATGAACTGACAGGCGCGGATGAGGTACGCCGTGCTCTTGCCGCGCCGATCGGCAGTGCGCGGCTCCGGGACATTGTAAAGCCGGGCGAGAAGATAGCGGTCGTAACGAGCGATATTACGCGTCCCATGCCGACATATACCGTGATGCCGGTTCTGCTGGACGAATTGTACAGCGCGGGTGTTAAGCCGGAGGATATCACACTTGTGTTTGCGCTTGGCAGTCACCGCTGCCATACAGAGGAAGAAAAGCAGCATTTGGCAGGGGAGCGTGCATATAAAGAAATCCGCTGTATCGACGGTGATATAAATGACTGTGTCCACATGGGCACGACTTCGAGCGGAACGCCGGTCGATATCGTGCGGCCCGTTGCGGAAGCCGACAGACGGATCTGTCTGGGAAACATCGAGTACCATTACTTCGCCGGGTATTCCGGCGGAGCAAAGGCAATCATGCCGGGCGTTTCCACATCAGCGGCCATTCAGGCAAATCACAGTATGATGGTCGACGAACGAGCACATGCCGGGAATATTTCGGACAATCCCGTACGAAAGGATATTGAAGAAGCGGCAGCTCTTGTCGGCGTCGATTTTATCCTCAACGTTGTTCTCGACGAGCACAAGCAGATCGTGAAGGCAGTGGCGGGTGATGTGACAAAGGCCCACAGAGAGGGATGTGCATTCCTTGATACGATGTACCAGAAGAAGATCAAGTCACGTGCGGATATTGTGATTGTTTCACAGGGCGGTGCACCGAAAGACCTGAATCTCTATCAGACACAGAAAGCGCTTGACAACGCAAAGCACGCTGTAAAAGACGGCGGAACGGTCATTCTTGTCGGCTCCTGCAAAGAAGGACTTGGCAACAAGGTCTTTGAAGAATGGATCACACAGGCCAGGGAACCGCATGATCTGATTACGCGTGTAAAGGCTGATTTTAAGCTGGGCGGTCATAAAGCAGCTGCGATCGCGATGGTTATGGAGCACGCTGAGATCTGTCTCGTATCGGATATGGATCCGGATTTTGTGAAGACGATTTTCATGGTTCCGTTTGCAGATGTGCAATCTGCGTTCAATCATGCAATGGAAGAACACGGCAAAGATGCGTCCGTGATCGTCATGCCGTACGGCGGTTCTACGCTGCCCCGGGCAGAATGAACAAAAGAACGTCTTATATCGTGATAAATAACAATCAATCTGATAATAGCGAAACCAGCACGATCGTGCTATGATAAAAAAAGAAAATGAACCGAAGTTAACTGAATGTTCAAAAGGAGAATGAAATGGACTACGCAAAAGAATCACTGAGACTTCATGAAGAATGGAAGGGCAAAATCGAAGTTATCGCGACGGTGCCCGTCAAAACCAAAGAGGATCTTTCTCTTGCCTATACACCCGGCGTTGCACAGCCTTGTCTGGAGATCCAGAAGGATATCAGCAAGAGCTATGAACTGACACGTCGCCACAACATGTGTCTTGTCGTAACAGATGGTTCGGCTGTGCTTGGTCTTGGTGATATCGGACCGGAAGCAGGCATGCCGGTCATGGAAGGAAAATGTGTGCTTTTTAAATCCTTCGGTAATGTCGACGCGTTCCCTCTTTGCATCAAGAGCCACGATGTCGATACGATCGTAGAAACGATCTACCAGATTTCCGGCAGTTTCGGCGGTGTCAACCTGGAAGATATTTCTGCTCCGCGCTGCTTTGAGATCGAGAAGAAGCTGAAAGAAAGATGCGACATTCCCATTTTCCACGATGACCAGCACGGTACCGCTGTCATTACACTTGCAGGCCTTATGAATGCACTTAAAGTAGTAGGCAAGAAGATGGACGAAATCAAGGTCGTTATGAATGGTGCAGGTGCTGCTGCAATCGCGATTTCGAAGCTGCTGCTTTCAAGCGGTGTCAAAGATATTACACTCTGCGACCGTACCGGCGCTGTCTATGAAGGACGCAAGGCCGGCATGAATCCGATCAAGGAAGAGATGGCCAAGGTCACGAACCTTCAGAAGAAGGAAGGCACACTTGCCGATATGCTTGTCGGAGCGGATGTTTTTATCGGTGTCAGCGCTCCGGGTGCCGTTACACCGGCAATGGTCAAGACCATGAACAAGGATGCCATCATTTTTGCATGCGCAAATCCTACGCCGGAAATTTTCCCGGATGAAGCCAAAGAAGGCGGCGCAGCTGTTATTGCTACAGGACGCAGTGATTTCCCGAATCAGGTCAACAACGTGCTTGCTTTCCCGGGCATTTTCCGCGGAACGTTTGATGTCCGCGCAAGCGATATCAATGATACGATGAAGATCGCCGCAGCCCAGGCTCTTGCCGGACTTATTTCAGACGAAGAGCTGAGTGCTGATTATATCATTCCTGCAGCGTTCGACAAGAGAGTCGGCCCCGCGGTAGCGAGTGCGGTGGCAGAAGCAGCAAGGAAGAGCGGAGTAGCTCGTTTATAATATCTGCAGTTGTGCAAGGAGGCTCAATATGCTGGATGAAATGAAGAAGAAAGAACTGGAGCGGCTGGCGCTTCAGATCCGTATTGGTACGGTAGAATCGATCAAATCAAGAGGCTTCGGCCATATCGGCGGTTCTTTAAGCATCGCTGATACACTTGCGGTGCTTTACGGCGCTGTTATGAAGTTTGATCCGAAGAATCCGAAGTGGGAAGACCGCGACAAGCTGGTCTGCTCCAAGGGTCATGCTGGCCCCGCGATTTACGCGACGCTGGGACTTATGGGTTTCTACCCGTATGATGATATCAAGACACTGAATCAGCCGGGAACGAATTTTCCGAGCCACTGTGACCGCAAGAAGACACCAGGTATCGATATGACGACCGGTTCGCTCGGACAAGGCACATCGGAAGCAGTCGGCATGGCACTCGGCGACAGGCTGAAGGGACGTGACAGCCGTACATTCCTGATCGTAGGAGACGGCGAGGCAGATGAAGGCCAGGTCTGGGAAGCAGCGATGTTTACGGCTGCAAAGAAGGTCAACAATCTTGTATGGCTTCTTGACAATAACAAGAAACAGCTTGACGGCTATACGAAGGACGTTCTTGACACCTTCGATTTCCGGGCTAAATTCGAAGCATTCGGGTTTGACGCGGTTCGTATTGACGGCAATGATATCGGACAGCTTTATGATGCACTGACGAAGAAAGCGACCGACAAGCCGATTGCAATCATTCTGGATACAGTCAAGGGCAAAGGTGTTACAGAAGTAGAAGAGACAATGAGCAACCATTCCATGACCGTTCCGGCGGAGACATTTGACCGCTGGCTCGCTGAACTGAACGGCAAGCTTGCCGCAATGGACTGAGAAGGAGGGATGAAAGGTGAAGATTATCTATAACGGTGAAAATGACCGTGCATTCAAAGAAGTATTAGGAGCCACAATTCCCCGCCTCTGTGAAGAAGACAAGGACGTTGCGTACCTCGACGCAGATCTTATGAGCTGCATCGGAACTGCCAAATGGGCGAAGGATCATCCGGACCGTGCCATTAACTGCGGTATCGCAGAAGCAAATATGATGGGCATCGCTTCCGGTATGTCGGCAGTCGGCTGGAAACCGATCGTCCACACATTCGGACCGTTTGCGTCACGCCGCTGCTATGACCAGATTTATCTGGCCGGCGGCTATGCCGGAAACTCTGTGACCGTCATCGGTTCCGACCCCGGTGTCTGCGCTGCCTTTAACGGCGGTACGCATATGCCGTTTGAAGATATGGCTTTATACCGGGCAATGCCGGGTTCTTATGTCTTCGACATTACGGATGCGGCTATGCTTGAGGATCTGCTTGAGCAGTGCAAGGACATTCATGGAATCAAGTATATACGTGTGCCGCGCAAGACGAATAAGAAAATGTATGAGGCCGGTTCCCATTTTGAAATCGGCAAGGGAATTGTTACAAAGGAGCTTGGCTCCGACGCAGTTGTTTTCGCATGCGGCATCATGACCGCGATGGCAATGGCAGCCGCGGACATGCTGGCGAAGGAAGGCATTAAGATAACCGTTGTCGATATGTTTACGGTTAAGCCGCTTGACGAGGAGATCGTTGAGAAGTATGCGAAGAGCACAGGCGCTGTCGTAACAGCTGAGAATCATAACCGGATCGGCGGCCTGACAAGTGCTGTTGAGGATGTTCTGGCACGGAAGTGCCCGACACCGCTTGACTATGTGGCAGTCGAGGATGAATTCGGCGAGGTTGGACCGCAGGATTATCTGGAGCAGCGGTTTAAACTGACACCGGAGCATATCGTAGAGAAGGTCAAGGCAGTTATTACAAGAAAATAAGTTGTAAAAATCACCCTGCGGAAAGGAACAGCACGAACCATATTCCGAATCCGCGGGGTAATTTTAAGCTTAAATAAATGCACGCAAAAATAACGCAGGAGGAAGTATAATGGTATTACTTGTAGGAAGACAAGTCCTGATCATGGTTCTGATTATTGCGGTGGGAGTTATTACCTCCAAAACAAAGCTGATTAGCACGCAGGGAGCACGTGATTTGTCAGGCCTTCTTCTTTACATAGTAAATCCATTTCTTGTTTTTATTTCTTTTCAGCAGGACTATACTTCTGATCTGCTGAATAACTTTCTTCTTGCTTTTGCTTGCAGTATCCTTGTGATTGGAATGTCAACGGCTGCTGCTGTTATCCTGACACGGAAGAAGGGAAAAGACTGGGAGGTTGAGCGCTTTGCCTATATCTTTCGGAATGTAGGATTTTTTGGAATCCCGGTTGTGAGCAGTATATACGGAGCGGAAGGCGTATTCTATCTGTCAGCTTTTATTGCTGTCTTTAATATATGGTGCTGGAGCTATGGCGTTACATTTATGAAAGGCGGGCAGAAACGAATTCAGCTGAAAGAGATGCTGTCCAATATGGTTAATCCAACGATTATTGCAACCGGAATTGGATTTGTCATGTTTATTCTTAAACTGCATCTGCCATCGATATTGACAGACAGTTTCACATATATTGCCAACATGAATACCCCGCTGGCGATGCTGATAACAGGTGTTGTCCTATGTGAAAGCAGCCTGAAAGAAATCATTTTTGACAAGCGTTGCTACCGTATGCTGATATGGACACAGATAGTATTTCCTTTCTTTGAGATTCTGGTCATTCGAGCGCTTCCGGTCAATATTATGGTGCGGGTAGTTGTCAGTATATGTGCGGCATGCCCCGTGGCAGCGGCAATTAACATGTTTGCACTTCGCTTTGACAAGGATGAGGCGTATGCCGCAAAGATTAATTCAGTAACGACGATTATGGCAGCGGTTACTATTCCGTTGATGATGCTGCTGTATTAGCAGCAGATAAAAGGAGATTGATAATATGACGAACTGGAAATATGGAGTTTCTTATGCAGAAGTATCACCTGTGACGGCACCATTGCCGCTTGCCGGCGATATTTATGAAAACCTGCGAAAAGCAGCTTCTTATGGATACAATGGAATTGAACTGCATACACTTCATACAGCATGCTTTGATTATAATAAAATCCGTGAAGCAGGTGATGAATGCGGATGTCACATCTGTATGGTGGTTACAGGCAGAATGTGCACACAGGAAGGGCTTTCACTTCTTCCTGAAGATGACAGCAGTATTGAGCTCCAAAAAGCATACGATGCATTTTCAAAGTATTTTGAAATGGCACAGAATTTTGGAAAGGTACCCATTGTTCTGGGATGGGCGCGTGGAAAAATACCTTCAGGCGTAAACCATGAGGATGGCATGAAGAAGCTTGGAGAACGTATTAAGAAGCTGGATGAAATGGCTGTAAGTGCTGGCATTGACATCAATCTGGAAGTAATCAATCATTACGAGATTAATACTTTTAATACGGCAGCAGAAACGATGGAATTTATTGATAGAAATGAGCTCAGAAACTGTTATGTTCATCTTGATGTATATCATATGGCGTTAGAAGAAAATGATCCGTGCGCGGTAATTCAAAAGGTTGGAAAGCGAATCGGTCATTTTCATGTCTCTGACAGTACACGCCAGTATGTCGGAAGCGGGCAGTATAATTTTCCGGCAATTATGAAAGCATTGAATGAAACAGGGTATGACAAGAACGTTGTTGTAGAATGTCTTCCATACCCGAATAGAGAAGAAGCAGCGGTTAAATCCATAACACGGCTTAAAGAAATTGAAAAAGAGTTCTAAAGGATTTTGTAATAGTAGTCTATGACCAATGCTTTTGTAGACTGGATTACATCTTCAAGGTGAGCCTGCATAGCTTTTTCAGCTTTTACTGAGTTCCCCTCCCGGATAGCAGCAAGAATCTCTTCATGCTGTCCGATGGAGCGCTCAACACGCTGAGGGTTATGCAGGTTTTGATATATAGAGGCTCTTCTGCATTGCTTAATTGTTGTTTCAATCTGGGCAGCGAGCCGTTTATTCCGGCTTGCAGCTGCAATCGTAGTATGAAATGTATCTTCATATTTATTGATCTTCATTGGATTGCCATCAAGGAATGATTTGTGTTTTTTAATACATTCAGCCATTTTGGCAAGATCGTCATCCGTTCTTCGCAATGCGCAAAGCCGGGCAGATAGTCCCTCCACTGCTTCGCGTATCTCATAAAGCTCCAGTACATCAGGCAGGCTGATGTTGGAGACAAAAGCTCCCTTATCCGGACTCATATCGACATATCCTTCAAAGGACAACTTCTTAAGCGCATCTTTCACAGGGGTTCGGCTGATTGAAAGGGACGCACTTAATGAGCGTTCTGATAGAGCCTGACCCGGCTGGTACTCACCGGACAGGATCTTTTTGAGTATATAATTGTATGCTTTTATGGATTTACTGTCATCTTTATCAACGCTAGATACTGTACTCATATCGCACCTTCTTTATTATTATCTAAATATTATTCAATCTATTATTCAATCGGAATTTGAATGGTATACCAAAAATATAGCTTTGAAATAATTATATTAGGTTGACTTTTATTTATCATATCACATTTATGCAATAAATACAGCATTTTTTATTAGATGATTTCAACAAATAATTACAGAAAAAATTGTGCGGCATTCCTGATTGACTAAAAGCACTAGCAGTGATATTCTACTGGTATACCACATGAATGTCAATGACATTCCAATATCCAATTAAAGTATGCATACTGAGAACTTCATATCGGGTATTTAAGAATGTATTGCCAGGGAAAACATTATCAGAAAGGAAGAAAGAAAATGAAAATTGATGAGGAAAGAGCGAAGAGAAAACTGACACAGGCAGAAATCGAACAGTTAATGAAGAACAGAGAGGAATGCCAGTATATTAAAAATGTAAATGAGGGAGAAGAATTAGGCCTTCCGAAACTTACGGCTGTACGGAAAATCATTGTAGATCAGGATCATATGGGCGCAGAAGATTTAACGATTGGATATGCAGTGTTTCAGCCGGGAGAATATCATGAGGCACATGCGCATCAAGAATGTGAAGAGTTTATGTATGTTATTTCCGGAAGAATCGTAGGCGGACTTGGAGATGGACCTGAAAGTATTCAGCAGGCAGGTGATATAATGTTTATGCCGAGAGGTGTCGAGCACTGGTTCTACAATCCTTTTGATGAGCCGCAGACGCATATCTTTGTTTATACTAGAGCTAGTCTTTCAAAGGCAGGGTACTCAGTGGAATCACAGGGCTTCAAGCAAATCGGTGAAGATGTTCAGAAGGAACAGAAAAAAAGATATTAGACCGTGCTGCATGCATTGATAGAACTGGAGGAGAGCAGATGTTTAAAAAATCGGTTCATGTTGACTTGATTTACACGGAACTTCCGATGAAAGAGCGCTTTGCCGCTGCCAAAAAGGATGGATTCGATTATGTGGAATTCTATTTTGGCGGGTGGGATGAGAAGACTCCGGAGGAACTGGCCGAAATAAAAAGAATGGTGCAGGGAAATGGACTGCAGATATCCGGCATTAGCGCGATGAATCCATTCTCTATGTGCGATCCTGCGACAAGAGATCAGTTCCTGGAACACATGAAGAGAATTGTGAATGCTTCCAATGCAGTTGGGTGTCCAGTTGTTATGACACATTCGAATACATTGGCGTCATCGGAACCGTTTAATGCCTTGCCGCTTTCAGAGGAGTATTCAGACAACCGGAAATTCTGCGCTATGTTTGACGTTCTGCAGAGAATCGCACCATGGGGCAATGAGGCTGGCGTGACATTCTGTGTAGAACCGCTCAGTCATGTTGCACATAAAGGTAATTTTATGCATGACACAACAACATGTGCGGATCTGATTAAGGCCGTGAATTCCTCCAGAGTGAAAGTACTTTACGACGCGTATCATATGTATATTGAAGAGGGAAAAATAATTGAAATGCTTTCCAGATATATTGACTGCATCGGTCATATACATATTGCGGATGCGCCGGGCCGACATGAACCGGGTACAGGGGCTGTCAATTATAGAAATGTTTTAAAGCACATCGCATTGCTCCCGTATGATGGTTTTGTCTCTTTTGAGTTTTATCCATTGGACGATTCAACCAAGGCTATGGATTCGGTGAAGGAAGTTTGCAAGGGGATCGTGTAATCACAGATATAAAATGGCTGGAATGCCTGGTGAATACCGTTCACTTAGAATCTGGCCATTTTTTAGTAATAATGCTTATAAAAATTACTTTTTAACGTGAAATTAATAACAGAATCGCAAAAGATAGAAAGTTTTTCACGAAAACCTAACAAAAAACATAAAATAATGCACAATTAATTTAAAGATATATAAGCGGTAATCTGTTATTATTACAATACAAATAAAGCCATGGCGATTATCGATAAAAGAGGTCAGTATGAAAATTGGATTTAATGAAGGAAGCGACTGGAAGTGCAAAAATCATACAGTATTAAAAGATCTTGAATATTGTGAAAAGTATGGCTTCCAGTATATAGATATACAGTCAGCCTGTCTTGATGAAGACCTCAGAAAAGACAGGAACGCATTGAACGATATCAGCGGCTGGCTGAAAGGCCACAGCCTGAAAGTGAATTCTTATAATGCTCTGTGCGATTTCAACATGTGCCCGACAAAAGCAGAAAAAGACCGGGTCATGGCAGAACTGGAAGAAGATATTATACGATGCCGGTTACTTAATACAGATACTATTATTCTAGTACCGAGAGGAAATTTAAATACAGCGGCTACTATTCCGGAAATTCATGATGATGCAGTCATGATGTTAAAGAAAATGCTTCAGCTGGCAGCGCCTGAAGAAATACGCCTTGCACTGGAATTCTGCGGGCAGCCGGATATTTCAATCAACAGATTTGAAGATGCGTATTCGATTGTAGAAGAGATTAACTCTAATAAGCTTGGAGTCGTACTAGATCAGTATCATTTTCACGCGATGGCTTCCGGATGGGATGCGCTGGAAAAAGCGCACGGCAGTAAAATATTTATCTGGCATTTTACGGATACCGAAGATCTGCCGTGCGGCGCCAGCTACAATAAATATGAAAACCGCTTATGGCCGGGCGATCCTCGAGGCTGCATGGATATGCGGCGATATGTGAAGACCTTGAAAAACATTGGATACGCCGGTAATGTATGTATGCTCGAAGTGTTTCGCCCTGAATATTATGAGCTTACACAAGAGGAAAATGTAAAAAAATCGGCTGTATGCATGAAAAAATTCGTGTCTGAATACTGCACGGATTTTTAGAAGGAGGAGAAATGGAAGAAAAAACAATGAAAGCTATGATCTTTAAGGGAAATGGCGTCCTGGAAATGGAAGAAAGACCAGTTCCTGAGATAACATCACCGGGGGACGTAATCCTTAAAGTCGGAGGCGTAGGTGTCTGCGGAAGCGATGTATCTATACTTGCCGTACCGCCGAGACATCCCGCACATCCAGGCGTTATTTTCGGTCATGAATTTGCTGGAATTGTGGCAGAGGTTGGTAGCGGCGTTACAAACGTAAAACCGGGTGACCATGTATGTGTCGATCAGAATCCAGGCTGCGGTGTCTGTGATATGTGCAGAAAAGGATATTTCAACGCATGCCGTGTCCTGTTCAATAATCCGGGCGCACCGAAGGGATTCCCGAGAACACCGGGTCAGTTCTGGGACGGTGCAATGGCTAAATATGTAAAAGTACCTTCCTATTTTCTGTATCCGCTTAGAAAAGATATTCCAATGTGGAAGGCTGCTTCCTTCGAACCACTCGGTGTAGTTATGAATGGAATCAACAAGGTAAAGCCGCTTGTTGGTGAAACGGCCTGTGTTATCGGAGCAGGTCCGATCGGTCTTTTTGCTGCGACATTATTTAAAATGTCCGGACTCAGCAAAATTATCGTTTCAGAAACAAGTCCGGAAAGAAGGGATCTTGTAAGAAAACTTGGAATAGAGACTGTCGTAAATCCGCTTGAAGAAGACCTGAATGAAGTTGTTCAGAGAGAGACAAATGGAATTGGTGTCGATATAGCAGTTGAAGCAGTTGGAAATCAGCTTCCGACTGCATGTCAGGTTATCGGTTTCCGCGGAAGAATCATGAATGTTGGTATTCCAAGGCAGATCACATGGGAACCATTGGATTTTGCTTCTAAGGAAGGCCAGATATATACAGTATGGCTGATGGGCCAGAAAGCTCCGTCAGATGCATTGAGAATGCTGGAAACAGACAGACTTCCGCTGGAAACGATCGTTACACATAAATTCCCGCTGGAAAAAGCAAGAGAAGCGGTTGATATGGCCGCGCACGGAAAAGCAGGCAAAGTAATTATCCAGCCGAACGGCGATATCTGATTCACGTAAGAAATAAATTGAAATAGAGCAACTACAAACGAAAAGGAGGATTTTTTCATGAAAAAAGTTTTGGCAGTAATCCTAGTATCCGTTATGGCAGTAAGCTTATTCGGATGTGGAACGAGCAGTTCATCCAGCAGCAGTACCAGTTCGGCAAGCAGCAGTGCTTCAAGCAGTGCCCTTGCGCACGGAATCAATGCTTCGACAGATACAAGCAGTCTTGATTCTACAAACACTTCAGGAAAAAAATACAAAATCGGTTTTATTATTGAAGAGATGAGTCCCTTTATGTCGCAGACAGCAGATGCCGCGGAAGCTTTTGGAAAAGAACACAGTGATGTAACGGTAACGGTGGCGGTCGCTGACAATGACGTTGCAAAGGAGCTTTCCGATGTAGAAAACTTTATCGCAGACGGATATGATGCGATTGTTATGAAGCCGCTTGATTCAGAAGGATGTGCCCCTGCGGTTCAGTACTGCAAGGATGCAAATATTCCAATTATTGCCATGAACAATAATTTTGCGGGTGTTGAGGCAACTTCTTACGTGGGATCAAATCATGAGTTGTCCGGCGAATATGCAGCAGAAGGTGTCGCGGAAGCATTGAACGGAAAAGGAAAGGTTGTCGTGCTGGAAGGCGATATGAGTCAGCAGGCAGCTATTGATCGTATGGACGGTGTCAAAAAAGTTTTAAGTGAGAAGTATCCGGATATTGAAATCGTTGATGCACAGGATGCGGGCTGGAGTACAGATACTGCATTAACAAAGACGGAAAACTGGATCAGCTCAGGTACAAAATTCGACGGTATTATCGCATGCGCTTCACAAATGGCTGTCGGAGCAAAGCTTGCGCTCGAACAGGGCGGCTATTCGGCAGGACAGATCCCAATTGCTTCCATCGACGCTATGCAGATGAGCCTTGAAATTTATAAGACTGGTTGGGTTTGCTCAGATGTCCTTCAGGATGCATACGGACAAGGCTATACAGCAATGAAGGCCGCATATAAAATTCTGAACGGCGGGACAGTTGATTCTTATATTGATGTACCGTATGTTCCGGTTACGAAGGATCAGATCGATACGTATCTTGCAAGATATACCGGCAGCAGTACCAGCAGCAGTGCCAGCAGCAGTGCCAGCAAATAATTATTGCTTCCAAATAACCAGGCTTTACGCTGGTTAGATGTGAATCTGGATCTCCGGGGGATAACAGTGCTTATCCGCTGGAGATCCGGACTTGCCTTGATAATATCTACTGCCGGGTAATAGTACGAGTAAAGACTCAAAGACATAGGAGGAAAAAATGCAAGAGGGTTTTGTTGTTCAAATGGAAAAAATCAACAAACGATTCCCGGGAGTAAATGCACTGGAAGATGTTGATTTAAATGTGAAATACGGCGAGACACTTGCCCTTATGGGCGAAAACGGAGCTGGAAAATCTACTCTGATGAAGGTCTTGACCGGTTTGTATAAAGCAGATTCCGGAAAACTTGTCATTGATGGAAACGTAGTGACAGACTATTCCATTAACAGAGCAATCGAATCTGGAATTTCTATGATATATCAGGAACTGTCACCTGTTAAGAATCTTACAGTTGCAGAAAATATTTTTCTGGGACGGGAGCCATTTAAAGTTAAGAATATTCTTTTGGATTATAATAAGCTGTTTCAGAATACTGAGCAACTGTTAAAAAAGCTTAACATTAATGAAGTGTCTGCTGCAGATAGCATGATGAATCTTACCGTTGCTAAAATGCAGATGGTGGAGATTGCAAAAGCAGTTTCATATAATTCGAAAGTCATTATTATGGATGAGCCAACATCATCCATTTCAGAAGAAGAATGCAACAAGCTTTTTAATATTATTAATGATTTGAAAGAAAAGCATAATATATCATTTATTTTTATTTCACATAAACTGGACGAGGTATATAAAATCGCAGACAGAATTGTTGTTTTACGTGACGGAAAGTCAATTGGCACCTGGAACATCAATGAACTAAGCCAGAACGATTTGATTAAATATATGGTCGGCAGAGAAATCACGCAGCTCTATCCAAAACAGGACGCGGAAATAGGAGATATAAAGCTGAGTGTAAAAAATTTAAATGTAAAGGGGCTGCTGAAAAACATCAGCTTTGATCTTCATCAAGGTGAAATACTAGGCTTTTCTGGTCTGATCGGGGCCGGCAGGACAGAGCTTGCAGAAACACTTTTCGGCCTTCATAAAATAGACAGCGGAACGATACAAATCGACGGAAAGGACGTCATTATTAAAACACCGAAAGATGCGCTGAAGCAGGGAATAGCATATCTGACAGAGGACCGTCGGAGCACAGGCTGTTTCCTGAATCAGAATATACGGGAAAATTTGATGGCACCGAATTGGAAAATGTCTAAAAAAGGCGGGAAAATCGATTACGGAACAGTTTCAAAGCTATGCGGCAGTGCAGTAAAAGATTTTGCAATCAAGACACCATCGCTTAACACTTTAATCGAAAGCCTTTCCGGAGGAAATCAGCAGAAGGTACTGGTTGCCAGATGGCTGATGGGACTGCCGAGCATCATAATTGTTGATGAACCGACAAGAGGAATTGATGTAGGAAGCAAGTCGGAAATACATAGACTTTTTTCACAGCTGGCGCAGCAGGGACATTCCATTATCATGATCTCGTCCGAACTGCCTGAAGTAATGGGAATGAGCGACAGGATTGCGATTATGCATGAAGGAACGATAACGGGAATATTAGATCGCCACGAAGCTGATCAGGAGACAATACTAAGCTATGCTTCTGGTTTATTAAATCAGTATGAGTAAATCGCAACTTCATTAATAATCACGTCTGAAGGGAAGAACAAAATGGAAAAAACAGAAAAAACCTCAAAAAGTGGAATAAGTTTTTTGAAAAAGCTGAATCAAAAAGCGGGAATCATTGTTATTCTGCTGATTATGTGTATTATTCTTAGCATCGTTACAAATAACTTTCTTACAAGCCGGAACCTGATCAATATTCTCAGGCAGATTTCGTTCTACTGCATTATTGGCCTTGGTTCAATGATGGTTATCGTAACATGTGGTATTGATATGTCACCCGGCTCTATTGTAGGAGTTATTTCAGTTGTTACTGCATTAAATGGTGTTACAGGAAAAGGAAATGTTTTTCTCTGGTTTGTACTGGCTATCGTTGTAGGTGCAATTTTCGGGGCAGCCAATGGTATTCTGGTTGCGTATCCGGGCCTTCCGGCGTTTATTGTTACACTCGGCACACAGATTATCGGAAGAGGAATTGCTTTGCTTATAACAGACGGTCATCCGATTACCGGATTAAACGAAAACCTGTTATTTCTTGGAGCCGGAAAGGTCGGTCCAATCCCGATGCCGGTCATTATTATGGCAATACTCTGTCTGATCACCTGGTATGTACTACGCTATACAAGCTTCGGAAGATATATATACGCGATTGGCTCAAATGAACAAGCTGCAAAGATATCAGGTATTAATACGAAATTAGTAAAAATGTTCGTATATGTTTATGCGGGTATTCTGGCATCTATAGCAGGTATGGTTTTGACAGGCCGTGTAGCAAGCGGACAGCCGGCATTAGGAGAAGGATATGAAGTATACTCGATTGCCGGTGCGGTTATCGGCGGTGCAGCGCTGTCAGGCGGCGTTGGAACAGTATATGGAGTAGTCGTAGGAAGCCTTGTAATCGGCGTATTAAACAACGGTATGGATCTGCTTGGAGTGAGCAGTTACTGGCAGAAAATCGCACAGGGATCGATTATCATTCTGGCTGTATTGTTTGACTATTTAAGAAAGAGAAATAAACAGTAAATCATATGGGAGAGCAAAATGGCAGATAATAAAATTTCTATGGATACGACAGTACCGAATTTCAGCAATGTTATTACGGATATTCGGATTGCAAAGGCTGCCGGATATGGCGGCATCGAACTTCAGGATCCGCATTTATACAGATATCTGGATCTTGGTCTGCCTGTTTCCAGATTAAAAGAAGAGCTTGAAGGAATCAAAGTTTCTTCTGTCGGATGTCTGCATGATGTAGCAAATGTAAATCAGTTTGACAGGCAGTATGAAGAAAAAGCAGAAAAGATGTGTATTATTGCGGCAGAGCTTGGAAGCCCAATGATTCAGGCAACTACCGGTCCGACCGATCCAAAATTCATAAGGGATTATCATAAAGGAATGATACAGGATGATGATCCCCGATATAAAGATGTACTTGGCATGGACGATCCGGAAATGATCAGATACACTGCTTCGGGAATAAAGAAAGTAGCAGAGATTGCAAAAGGATATGGCCTGAAGCTTGTTGTTGAAGCATTGGCGGAAGCACCGGTTCATTCTTTGAAACAGGTTATGAGGGTGATTGAAGAAACAGGCTGTAATAACATCGGGATGCTGGTTGATTTCTGGCATGTATGGAACGGCGGAGATTCACCTGAATTTATTGCCGGACTTGATAAGGATCTGATTTACAATGTGCATATTTGTGACAGTGTGCCATATGATCATGAGCTTGAGAGACCGATCGAGCCGGAAATGCGTGATGTATGGATCGGGGAAGGCGATGTTCCCATCCGGGAATATCTGGACGCAGTAAAACATACTGGATATGATGGCTGGTATACGTTTGAGACATTTTGCCAGAAGGCGTGGGAAGAGGACTTGCTGACATCTGCTGAGACGATAAAAAAATATATGGATATGCTTTTATTCTGAGTTTAATAAAAATCATACATAGGAGGAATTGTAATGTCAAAATGGAATTTGCCGGCACATGGCGGGCACATGGAAAAGGACGATGGTATCTATTACCAGAATATGACGAATCTGGAGGTGACGGAAAGGCTTAAAAAGAATGATATTCTTCTTATGCCGATTGGATCAACTGAAAACCATGGACCAAGTGCTCCGTATGGTGAGGATACATACCTGGATACGAGACTTTGCGAGCAGGTAGCAGAAAAAACAGGCTGCACGGTAGCAATGCCGACATGGTACGGCTCACATCCGTATCATCATCTTGGCCAGAAGGGTACGATCATGATTCCCGAAGAAATACTGGCGAATTATATTATGTATATGCTGGCAGGTTTCTGGAATACCGGATTTCGCAAAATAATCATAGTAAATGGCCACGGACAGGATTATGTGATCCCGATGGCAATTCACAAATTTGGTAAAAAGTGGCAGGTCCCCGCGATTGTTTTATACTGTCATTTCTGGAATGCTGCCAAAGAACAGATGGGCACAAAAGAAGTAGGAGGCCCGTACGAAAAATTCTTTGTTCACGCGGATGAGGTTGAGCAGTCCTGGTGCCAGGCTTTATTCCCTGAATTTATTCAGCAGGATAAGGCAATTAAAACGCAGGCTGCGCCAATGCTTCCTCCTGGACATATCTGTGATTCGGCCGAGCTTAACGGTGGTGTAATTAAATGGTACAACGCACTCGGATCGTGCGGAATGGAGTGTATTTGTCAGCCGGAAGGCGTGATCGGTGATGCGACTAAAGCGGACTGGCATAAAGCTGAAAAAGGTGTTGAGAAAACCCTTGATTATCTTGAAAAATTAGTGAGTGATATTATTGAAAAATATCCGGCAGGCACACTGCCTCCTACAGATAAGATGACACAGCGGAATAAAGAGGATATTGAAGCAGTTATCAAAGGACCGAATGTTCCGGGCGGAAGACATATTTATACGTTGGAATATTAACAGCACGACAACACACAGAAGGGCTGAAAATGAAGTCGTATATATTAACAGGACCGTATAAACTGCAGAAAGAAAATAAAGAAATACCGGAACCGGAAGAAAATGAAGTGCTGATTAAGATCAGCAATGTAGGAATCTGCGGCTCTGACATCCATCTTTATAACGGAACATACAACGGACCGAACAATTATCCGATTCTTTTCGGTCATGAGTGGTCGGGAATAGTTGTAAAAGTTGGTAAAAGTGTTAAAAAAGTAAGTACCGGGGATAAAGTGACGGGTGACTGCTCCAAATACTGCGGTAAATGTGATAATTGCAAAGAAGACCGTAATCTCTGCAAATACATTGAAAAGTTTGGCATAACGACAGACGGCGCATCTGCAGAGTATATTATCCGTGATGAAAAATATATTTACAAGGCACCGCAGGATATTGACCTGAGTCTTCTTGCATTGACTGAGCCGATATCGGTAGCAAGACATCTGCTGGAGAAAATACTACGTCAGACCGGAAACTTTACTGATAAAAGAATTTTGATATACGGAGGCGGCGCAATTGGTCAGGCGGCACTTATACTGATGAAAAGGGAATACGGATGCCGTGAAGTATATTTACAAGATCTTATACTATACAGAATGCAGCTTGCAGAGAGGCTTGGCGCATTGAAACCGGATGAAAAGGAGCTTTCATGGGACTGCGATAACAGTTATTACAATATGTATAACAAAACGCCGTTTGATATTGTGATTGAAACGACTGGCGTCGGTAAAGTTTTTTCTTCTGCTTTTAATCTCCTCCGTCCGGGAGGAGTGCTTGGCTGTGTCGGCATGATCGGAAAAGTGGAAATCGAACAGAAACTGATCGTTACAAAGGCTTTGAGTATTATCGGCAGCATCGGAGGAACAGAAGAATTTGAAAAAACGATATCGTTTATCAATGAAAACCAGAAAGCTGTAAGTAACCTGATCAGCCATAAATACGCAGCCAGAGATGTTCAGAAGGCATTTGAAACAGCCATGGATCCGAAGAGTGCTTTAAAGGTGAGCATTATATTCTAACGCTATGACAGAAAGCTGGTGAAAAAAGCAATGGAAAAAACTATGAAAGCGGTTGTTCTTCATGGTCCAGGAGATTACAGAGTAGAACACATAGCAATTCCGGAACCCGAAAGAGGCGAAGTGCTTGTCAAAATAATGGGAGTGGCTATTTGCGGTTCGGATCCGCGCCTTTTTGCCGGAGGATCGAGGAATAACGGATGGCCTCCAGAATATCCGTTTGTTTTAGGCCATGAGTTTTCAGGTGTAGTTGTGAAAATCGGCGATGGCGTGACAAAGTTCAAGGAAGGTGACCGGGTAGCCGGAGAAGCGCACTGTGGCTGCGGTACATGCGAAATGTGCATGAAAGGATACTATAACCTGTGCCTGAATTACGGTAAAGCGGAGACGGGTCATCATCATTATGGACATAATACCATGGGAGCGTACGCACAGTACGAGAAATATAATGCAAAGGCACTGACAATCCTTCCGGATAATGTAAGCTTTGACGAAGGAACGCTTGTGGATACAGCAGGAACCGCTTATAATGCAATACGTCTGACTGGAATTGTACCGGGAGGATATACGGCGGTCATCGGACCGGGTCCGATGGGTATACTTGCGATGCAGATCGCGAAAGCTATGGGTTCCCGGACAATTGTTATCGGAAGAGGCTTCCGGCTCGCATTTGCAGGTAAGCTAGGTGCGGATTATACGATTGATTTTGAAAAAGTCAATGATGTGGTTGGAGAGGTAAAAAAGATAACCGGCGGACTTGGGGCGCATCAGGTGATTGAATGTGCTGGCAATTCATCCGCGTTTTATGAAGCAGTGCAGATGGCCAGAAAAAACGGACAGGTTGCTTTTATCAGCATTCCATCTGAGGATGGACAGAATATGGCTGTAAAATCACTTGTTATGAATCAGATTACACTGCACGGGGTAAGGGCAAATCCGAACTGTTCGCAGACGGTTATCAGCATGATAGAACAAGGTACGGTAAACGCTAAGGCTCAGATAACACATACCTTTGGCATTGATCAATTTCATGAAGCATTTGATACGTTCATTGAAAGAAAAGATGGAGCTGTAAAAGTCGTGATTCATCCGAACGATGTATAACGGATAAATAGCTTCAGGACATAATAGTATCCTGAATTTTGCGGTGGTTGATACGGTACTGCATCGGCGAAATGCCGATATATTTAAGAAAACTGTTGTTGAAATTGCTGACAGTACCGTATCCAACCTGAATAGCGATTTTCGTTATCTGATCATCGGTTTTAATCAGCAAAGTTTCTGCCTCGCCCAGCCGCCTTCTTGTAAGATACTGCATCGGCGAAAAGTTAGTGGCATTCTTGAAAATATGTGAAATATGATAAGTAGTAAGATGCATATTATCGGACAGATCATTAAGGGAGATATCATTCATATAATTTGAATCGATATAATTCTTGATGGTCTGTATTTCTTTTCTGGCTGATTTCTTGTCTGCAGTCAGCGACGAGGTGTGAATTGATGCATCCTGAAGTAAAAGCAGAATTCTGTTGATAAGAGGATGGAGGAGCTCATTGCAGATATTGACGGAATCCTTGTAATCCTCCTCAATAGAATCATTGATACACTCCATCAGTTTGAAAATAAATTTAGAGTGAGGACCGGAAGGAATAAGCGGTGACTGGCCATCATGAATCAGACGGTTTTCAGGTATTTGAGGAAGTTTAATACCACCTACGCTTAGTACAAAGGAATCCATGTTATGGTTCCGATTCCTGATTTCATCATGAATGACGCCGCTGTCAATAATCACAAGGTCACCATCGCTGATATAATAAGGTGCACAGTCAAGCAAAAGTTCACTGCTGCCATTCATGGCGTAGTATAATTCAATTTCGTCAGAGTGACTATGAGCAGTCCGGGGATGAACGTTGTGGTAGGCAGATGGAATCTTGGAAATACTGTGCAATTTTAGAGGCATGTCAGATGGACAGTAATAAGACTCATTGGACTGTTTCATATTTTGGCCCATAATAATCCTTTCACATGGTGATTTGAACATTGCTGAAATTAATATATATTATACCATATTTATTAGGCTGTTGAATCGCTGTAATTATAAACCGAAGCGAATTATAAATAAAAGGAGAAGACGATTAATCTTCTCCTTTAACGTATTTTGCAAAAAACAGTTGTACTTTTGATGTATCGTTCTACAGTCCAGTATGCTCCGCGATATACTTCCTTGCCTTCATCGCGTACTCAAGCGGATTTGCCTTCGCCGGATCCTGCTCAGCCTCGACAAGCAGCCATCCTTCATATCCTGCGTCATCCAGTACCTTGAAGACAGGATCAAAGTCCACATCGCCGTCGCCGGGTACGGTGAAAGAGCCATTCCGTACGGAATCCAGGAAACTCCAGCCGTTCTTTCTGGCTTCTTCCACTACGCTTAAACGCATATCCTTCAGATGTACATGGCCGACGCGGTCGACGTACTTCTTCAGCATAGCAAGAGGATCTTCCCCTGCAAAGGTAAAATGACCGGTATCATAGCAAAGGAATACGTATCTGGGATCTGTTTCGCTCATCATGCGGTCTGTTTCGGCTGCCGTCTGGACGACAGTGCCCATGTGATGGTGGAAGCAAAGCTTGAATCCGCGGTCAGCCGCAACTTTGCCGAGCTTGTCAAGTCCCGTTGTAAGATCTGACCATTCCTTCTCGTTCATGATGTGTTTCTTATCCTGAAGGATCGGGGTCGTAAGCTGTCCCTGGATGCTGTAGCTCTGCTCGCTGACATTGATGCGGTTTGCGCCTACCGCTGCAAGGAAGTCAAGCTCTTTGACAAAAGAAGCTTCATTCTCTTCGTATGGTTTTGAGATAAGGAAAGAACTGAACCAGCGGCTTGCGATTCTCATGTTTCGCAGATCAAGTGCCTTCTTGAGCTCTGCAGGATCAGAGGGGTATTTGTTTCCGATTTCACAGCCCGTGAAACCAGCCAGTGCCATTTCACTTACGATCTGCTGAAACGTATTTTCCGCACCAAGTTCAGGCATATCATCGTTGCACCAGCCGATCGGTGCGATACCAAGAAATACTTTCTCTTTATTAAACATGATCCGTCTCCTTCCGCAGCTTCCGCTGCCTCTTGATAATGAATATAGCGTCATTTCCGCGGCTTCGTCCGCCGCACGTATCCCGTTCAGTTAAAAAAATTGTATCATGAGGCTGTGCAAAAATCAATTGATACAAAAGCACACTTAATTGCACGCACAAAAATCTGGAAAGCTTATTGGATAAAAAGCACAATCATTTGATTTTGCACGCAAAAAAATTGTAAAATACAACGAAAAAAGCTAGAATTATCGGGAACTTTTGCTTTATCACATGAATATATGATGCGTGCAAATTGACATATTCTGTTTGGCATGTTATTTTGTACATGTCAGGTATGATTTTTTTGAGAAGTTTTGGACAATATTTTAAAAAGGTTCTGAAATTTGCCTGACATTCCTATTCATTTTATACAAATAAGGAGGATGTGTAATGAAAAAAGTGAAAAAAGTGTTGGCAGTAGCTTTAGTCGCAGCAATGGTATTTGGGCTTTCTGCGTGCGGTTCAAGCAGCAGTTCCTCATCAACCACGAAGAGCAGTTCTTCGGCGGCAACGTCCAGCACGAAGAGCACCTCGAACATGAAGATTGAAGTTATCTTGAAGACACTTGCTTCCGAGTATTGGAGCTATGTACAGGCCGGAGCGGTAGCAGCAGGCAAAGAACTCGGTGTCAGCGTTGATGTTGTGGGAGCTTCTTCCGAGACATCATTCGATGAGCAGATGAGTATGATCGAGACAGCACTTGGCTCATCCGAATACAGTGCAATCACGATCGCTCCGCTGCAGCCGGATATGGTGGCGACAAAGATCGCAGATACCAGTATTCCAATCCTTGCAGTTGATACAAAGATCCCTTCCGACAAAGTTAAAACGTTTATCGGAACAGGCAATGAAGCAGCAGCGAAGACAGGCGGCGAGTACGCAGCGAAACAGCTTATTGCAGCAGGTGTTTCTTCACCGACAGCAGTCTGCATTTCAGGCGTACAGGGCGATACAACAGCTGAAGCTCGTCTTTCCGGATACAAAGCAGGTTTTGAAGGCGCCGGCGGCAAGATCCTTGAAGTTCAGTATGCAGATGCTGTTGCTGACAAGGCTGTAACGGTTATGGAAGGTTTCCTTCAGAAATATGATCACATCGATGCAGTTCTCTGCAACAATGATGATATGGCTATGGCTGCTGCCCGTGCAGCAGGTGATGCCGGCAAAGCAACCGGAACGGAATTCGTAGGTTTTGATGGTATTTCTTCCGCATGCAAAGCAATCCTTGCAGGACAGGAAACATTCTCAGTAGCACAGGATCCTTATCAGATGGGTTACAAAGCTGTTGAGCTTGCAATCAAAGCAGCGAACGGCGAGAAGCTTGATGACTTCTATGATACAGGCGTTGAGATGATCACGAAAGACAACGCTCAGGAACGTCTTGACAAGATGAACGGTTATCTTGGCAAATAGTATTCTATTTTAAGAACAGGCTCGAAATGAGGTAGTTGCGGCTCCGCCTTTCACAAGGCGGAGCCGATTAAGGGAGATAAGCAGTTTTTGCGGTACGGAAAGGAGGACATGATGAGCGATTATGTATTGGAACTGCGGAATGCAACCAAGAGATTCCCTGGTGTCGTAGCATTGCGCAACATGGATTTAAAGCTTAAGGCGGGTGAAATCCATGGACTGATCGGTGAAAATGGTGCCGGTAAATCGACGCTCATTAAGATACTGACCGGTGTGTACAAAGCGGATGAGGGCGAGATCCTGATCGACGGAAAACCGGTTACAATTAAGAACCCGAACGATGCAAAGGATCTTGGTATCGCATGTGTATACCAGGAGCTGAACATTGTCAGGCTGCTGAGTGTTACCGATAATGTTTTCATTAACAAGACGGTAAAAGGCAAGAATGGGCTGCTTGATTACGGCTTCATGCATAAGAAGACGAAGGAAGTCATGGCTTCCCTTGGGCAGGATATAGACCCGAAGAAACCGGCAGGCTCATACGGAATGGGCATCCAGCAGATGATCGAAATCGCAAAGGCAGTTCTGATCGATGCGAAGGTCATCATCATGGATGAGCCGACTTCTTCCCTCGGCGAACGGGAAGTAGAGCAGCTTATGAAGACAGTCCGGGAACTGAAATCAAGGGGAATCGCGATCCTCTTCGTATCTCATAAACTGGAAGAGCTGTTTGAACTGTGCGATACGGTTACCGTAATGCGTGACGGTGAGCATATCTGCACGAATGATATCAAAGAAATGACGAATGATACGCTGATCTCCGCCATGGTTGGAAGAACGCTGAACAACCTGTACCCGAAGGTGTTCGGAGTCAAAGGCGAAGAGATGCTTCGTGTCGAGAATCTGCAGGAAGTCGGTGTGCTGCATGACGTTTCCTTCAGCGCATACGGCGGCGAGATTCTTGGCTTTGCCGGACTGGTCGGCGCCGGCCGCACCGAAACGATGCGGGCGATTTTCGGAGCAGACAAGATCGACGGCGGCAATGTTTATGTAAAAGGAAAGAAAGTTACCATCAAATCTCCCAAAGATGCTATTGCAAGCGGAATTGCATTTCTGACAGAAGACCGCAAGGGACAGGGCCTTGTGCTCGCACAGCCGATTCGTACGAATCTGATTCTGTCAAATATGAAAGGCTTCATGAAGGGTATTTTCCTGGATGACAAGAAGATCACCGAGACAGCGGAAGAGAACGTTAAGACACTGCGTATCAAAACACCTACCATCAATGAGGTAACGGTTCAGCTTTCAGGTGGTAATCAGCAGAAGGTCGTTATTGGCAAATGGCTGAATTCGAATGCTGACATCTTCATTTTCGATGAACCTACGAGAGGTATCGATGTAGGCGCCAAAATCGAAGTGTACAATGTCATGAATGATCTTGTGAAACAAGGAAAATGTGTAATCATGGTATCGTCCGAGCTTCCTGAAATTCTCGCTATGAGCGACCGCGTTGTTGTAATGCGCGGCGGACGGATCATGGGAACAATTGACCGGGACAGTGAACATTTCAATCAGGAAGATACTATGCGTGCTGCATGGGGAGGTAAGATCGATGAGTGAGAAAGAAACAAAAGACGCGGCTATTGTAAAGGCCTCGGCATCAGAAACGAGACGTAACAGGAGATCTGCTTTTATGCAGAAAATCGGCACGGTAGCCGCACTCCTTATCTTATGTATCATTTTAAGTATTGCAAGCTCAAACTTCATGACGGTCAGCAATGTCATGAATATACTGAAACAGACAGCCGTTAACGCATTGATTTCCGCCGGAATGCTGATCGTCCTGATCACAGCCGGCATCGACCTTTCCGTCGGAGCCAACGCGATTTCCTGTTCCTGCTTCATGGGTCTGCTTCTTATGAAGAATGTTACAAATTCATTTGTACTGATTGTTGCATGCCTTGCATTTGGTGCTTTCATCGGATGGCTGAACGGCATGATGCTTACTAGAATGCATCTGCCTCATCCCTTCGTATCAACACTTGGTATGAAGAACATCCTCTGCGGTGTTGCTCTTCTCCTTACCGGAACAAAGATGGTTTCTCAGTTCCCCGGCGGCGTTACGGCACTCGGAGCTGCAAGCTGGTTCAAGGCAGGAAACTTCCCTGGAATTCCGGTATGCTTCATCGTTGTAATCCTGATTTTCATCGTATATCATTTCTTCCTGAACAGAACACCGCTTGGACGCCAGATCTACTGTATCGGCGGCAATCCGGAGGCGGCAAGGCTTTCCGGTATCAATTCCAATAACGTCCTGACATTCTGCTATTCCCTTTCAGGTCTTATGTGCGGCATCGCAGGTCTTGTCCTGGTAGGCCGTACCGGTATTGCGAATCCTGCATCGGCAATTCAGCCGTATGATACAGATGCCATCGCAGCCTGCATCATCGGCGGTGCATCATTCATGGGCGGCAAAGGAACGATCTGGGGTACTCTGATCGGCGCACTGATTATTTCTGTAATCCGTAACGGACTGACACTTCTGAATGCTCAGTCAGATATTCAGTACATCGTTATCGGTGCTGTTATCATCATCGCCGTATTCATCGATGTTACACGTGAAGCGATGGAAGCTAAATCACGCAAGCTCGCTGCGGAATAATTCCGTAACGCAGCGCTTATACTCCCGGCTGCCGCACACCGGTCCCGCCGGCGGTGCGGCAGTCATTAAAGGGACAGTCGCGCGGCACAGCATGAGAAAGAAGGATCATCATGAACGAAATCAAAGTAGGAATTGCCGGACTTGGCCGTCTCGGCAAGGTACATGCAAAGAATCTGGCTTTTCGGATCCCGGGCGTCCGCCTGACCGCGGCATGTTCGATCGTGGAATCGGAGCTGGAATACGCCAAGAACGAATTTGGTGTAAAAGATACGTATACCGATTACCGCAAAATGCTTGCGGAAGCGGATATCGATGCTGTTGCGATTGTAACGACGAGCGGCGAACACTGCTGGCAGATCGAGGCGGCACTGAATGCCGGGAAGCATGTTTTTTCCGATAAACCGCTTGGCGTAACGCTTGAAGAATGCAAGACGGCGGAGAAAGCAGTAGAAGCACATCCGGATCAAGTCTTTTTCCTGGGTTTCATGCGTCGGTATGATCCCTCATACGTATATGCAAAGAAGAAAATCGAAGAAGGTGCCATCGGTACTCCGTATCTTGTAAAAGCGACGGGAATTGACCCGGAATCCGCAATACAGGGCGCGATTCGTTTCGCGGCGACGAGCGGCGGCGTTTTTATCGATATGGCTTCGCATGACATCGATCTGATGCGCTGGTATCTCGGAAGCGAGCCGACTGAGGTCTATGCTCTCGGCGCGACATTCAAGCACCCGGAATTCACGGCCGTAGGCGACAGTGAGACAGGCTGCGCACTTTACCGGTTCGCAAACGGCGCGATCGCAACGCTGCATGTAGGCAGAACAGCTGCTCACGGCTATCATATCGAAACGGAAATTGTCGGTACGGAAGGCTCTGTCCGTGTAAGTCCTGTACCGGCCAAGAATCTTGCAATGCTGTACAACAAGAACGGCGCAGTCGTAGAGTGTATCGAAGGTTTCCCGGAACGATTTGATGACGCATACCGTCTGGAAATGCAGGAATTCATTGACTGTATCCGCAAACACCGGAAACCAGGCGTAACGGTATATGACGGAACGGAAGCAACCAGAATTGCTTTTGCGACGACAGCGGCGTATAAAGAAAAGAAAATTATACAGATTTAACGAAACAGCATATAAGATTTTAAATCATGAAAGGAGATACCATGGGTAAGAAATTAAAAATTGGTGTTATCGGGGCAGGCCGTATCGGCAAGCTTCATGTAAATAATCTTGTGAACCGTGTACCGGATGCCGAAGTTGTGGCAGTATCCGATGTATATCTGGAAGGCGCAAAGAAACTGGCGGAGTCATGCGGCATACCGAAGGTTTACAACGATTATAAAGAGCTTCTGGCGGATCCGGAAGTTGAAGCGGTTTTTGTCTGCTCTTCCACGGATACACATTCTGAGATTTCTCTGGCAGCAGCGAAAGCGAAGAAGAATATTTTCTGTGAAAAGCCGATCGATCATGATATTGCGAAGATCAAGGCCGTACTGGATGAAGTTAAGAAAGCAGGCGTGAAATATCAGGTAGGCTTCAACCGCAGATTTGACCGGAACTTCAAGCACGTTCATGAAGTTGTGGCAGGCGGCGGGATCGGTGATGTCCAGATCGTTAAGGTTACATCCCGTGATCCGGAAGCACCTCCAGTTTCGTATGTCAAGGTGTCCGGCGGAATCTACGTTGATATGACGATCCATGATTTTGATATGGTGCGTTACCTTTCCGGCAGCGAAGTAACGGAAGTTTCGGCAGTCGGCACATGCCTGATTGATCCGGAAATCGGAAAAGCCGGCGATGTCGATACCTGCATCATTACGCTTAAGTTTGCGAACGGCGCGCTCGGCGTGATTGACAACAGCCGTCAGGCTGCATACGGTTATGACCAGAGAATTGAGGTCTTTGGTTCAAAGGGACAGATCATGGCCGACAATGAGACAGCCAACAATACGACGCTGTACACGAGCGAAGGTGTTTATAAAGAGAAACCGCTTTTCTTCTTCCTTGAGCGGTATAACGAGGCTTTTATCGAAGAAGAGAGAGAATTTGTAGATGCGTGCCTGAACGGAAAAGATACACCGGTCGGAGCGTTTGACGGTCTGCAGCCTGTTTTGATTGCCATCGCGGCTCAGAAGTCCAGTGATCTTGGAGGAGTACCCGTTAAAGTCGGAGAATAATTGAGCAAAGACGGCTGTCAGCCAAAATAAAAGAGCGGGACCTCAAAGTGATTTGCGATCCCGCTCTTTCTTAAAAAAGCAATGTGTGTCAAAAGATGAAACGATATCATCCTTGGAAAATGTGGTCGTTTGCGTCCTCTTTCCAAAGCCATTCGTATCCCGGATCATCGATACGTGTTTTCTGCCAGGGATCTCCGTCGAGATGGCGGATGCCCCAGGTGTAGCACATCGCAAAGCCGGGTGCGGCGCACTGGGAATGGAAGCCGTTGTTGATTACCGTCAGTCCGTTGTGTTCTGCCTTGTATGTTTCGCCGTTTGCAAAGCTGGCGGCGAAGCCGTTCAGATAGTCGAAGCGGTAGAAATAAACTTCGGGCTGCGGATGATGATGAGGCGGATAGGAAGACCATCTGCCGGGGTAATTCAGTACTTCACCGAGGACCATGTTGGAATACGGCGCGTTTTCATAGTCGAAAAGAGTTTTGATTTCGCGGCGCATACAGCCCATCAGTTCCCCGTTCGCTCCGGCATGCTGAACGATCGTATCCTCCGGACGGTACAGTCTGGGCTTGAAGGCCGTATCGTTCAGGGTCTTCTGGACATACAGCTCACTGTGGCCGTGTGAAGTTACCGTGACTGCGGTGCCGCATGGAACATGAAGGCACCATGGGTTGTAATGGAAGGTATCGGGACGGTTTCCGCGGATTTCGTTTCCGCAGTATGAGAAGGTGATATCGCCTTCAAACAGCAGAAGCGCCGTTTCTTTTGCAGGTTCGTTAAGTGAGTAAGACTGGCCGTCGTCGAGAAGCAGGAGACCGACATCCATCATGGTTCCGGCATCGCTGCGCTCGAGACTGAGGTATTCATTGTAACCATTGACAGCGTTCTTTTGTATATACATGATAATCCTCCTTTGTGAATATCAGGCTGTTACCATTTATAAGAATATCACAATGAGCAAACATCGTCAAAGCACGCAGAAAAGTGTGCATTCGTATGGATCAAGGGGTTTTATCAGAGGGGAGGAAGCGACATGGGAATAACGCTTCAGCAAATCGCTGATATGGCAGGAGTATCACGCGGCACGGTCGACCGTGCGCTGAATGACCGCGGCCGTATCAATCCGGAGGTCGCGGAACGGATCCGGAAGATAGCGGAAGAGAATCATTATCAGTCGAACCGGAAGAAGAAAAAAACAGAACAGCAGGAAGAAATACCGAAAATCGGTGTTGTGACGCAGCTGTGCAAATCTGCTTTTATGATCGAGGTAAACCGGGGGATCGAAAAAGCAAAATCGGATCTGGAAGACCGCGGCGCAAAACTGCTTTTGCGGGAGTGTGAGCGTGTCGACGAAAACGAGGAGCTGAAAGCAATCAATGAACTGGTGGAGGAAGGCATCTGTGCGCTTGCCGTCATGCCGGTGGATTCGGATGTAATCCGGTCACGCATCAATGAACTGACGGAGGAAAAACACATTCCTGTTATTACGTTCAACTCGGATATTGTCGGGACAGGCAGAGTCGGGTTTATCGGGCTCGACAATGAAAAGAGCGGGCGGACGGCGGCCGGCCTCATGGGTATGATGTGCCGCGGAACGGGAAAGATTCTGATTATTATCGGCTTTTTCGCAAACAGGATCAACGGACAGCGTGTAGAGGGCTTTGTACAGGAAGTCAAGAAGACATTTCCGGATATGGAACTCCTTGGCGTCCAGAGCAGCAACGACGATGAAGACGAAGTGGAGTCGATCATAACGTCAACACTGGAAAAGGAGCCGGATCTGGCAGGAATTTTCCTGGTTTCAAGCGGACAGACCGGTGTCCGGCGGGCACTTGAAAAAGTAAAGCCGGAGACGAGACCGTACATCATAGCGTATGACAGCACACCTGTCAATACTGAGCTGCTGCAGGACAATGTGATCGATTTTCTGATTGACCAGGAAGCGTACGCGCAGGGAAACAGGCCTCCGCGCGTCTTGTTCGAGATCGTCAGAAAGAAACGCCGGATCAAGAACGAATTTATGTATACGCAGATCAACATCAAGTCGAAGTACAATGTATAGCATAGCGTGCATAATGCGTGCTAAATGGTATAACGTTGCGTGCATATGAACGCGATGATATAATAAATGATCGGAAGAAATTCCTACTAAAGTATTAAGGAGGGAACTACTATGGAATACATCAGAATGACAACAGCACAAGCTTTGGTGAAATTTCTGGATAACCAGTATGTTGAGGCGGATGGAAAAGAAATCAAGTTTGTAAAAGGTATTTTTACGATTTTTGGGCACGGAATAGCAGTCGGTTTAGGGCAGGCGCTCGACGAGGATCCGGGTCGGCTTGAAGTTTATCAGGGACGGAACGAGCAGGGAATGTGCCACGCAGCGATCGCGTTCGCAAAACAGAATCTTCGCAGGACGATCATTCCGTGTTCTTCATCGATCGGTCCCGGCGCCGCAAATATGGTAACAGCATGTGCGACAGCGACAGTCAACAATATTCCGCTGCTTGTATTTCCGTCGGATTCGTTTGCGTCACGTCAGCCGGATCCGGTGCTTCAGCAGCTTGAAGTAAGCAGTTCTCTCGCAGTTACAACAAATGACGCGTTTAAACCGGTCACGAAATACTGGGACCGCATTACACGGCCGGAACAGATCATGACGGCACTTATCAGTGCCATGCGTGTTCTCACGGATCCTTCCGAGACAGGTGCGTGCTGTATCGCGCTGAGCCAGGATGTTGAAGGGGAAGCGTACGATTATCCGGAATACTTTTTCCAGAAGCGGGTTCACAGAATCACGCGCCCCGCTGCCGTTAAAGAAGAGATCGAAGATGTAGCGGGCGTTATCGCTGCAGCAAAGAAGCCGATCCTTGTCGTAGGCGGCGGTGTAAAATACTCGGAGGCCGGCGAAACGGTTGAGAAGTTCTGTGAAGAATTCCATATTCCGTTCGGTGAGACACAGGCCGGCAAGAGTGCCTGCCGCTCCAGCCATCCGTACTGTCTCGGCGGCATCGGAGTCACAGGAACGCTGGCGTCAAACAGGATCGCAAAGGATGCAGATCTTCTGATTGCGGTAGGAACAAGACTTTCCGACTTTACGACAGGATCAAAGCGCCAGTTCTTAAATCCTGACTTTAAGGTGGTTACCGTCAACAACAATCGCTTCCACGCATATAAGATGGACGCAGTAAAAGCAGTCGGTGACGCGCGTGTGACACTGGACGAGATCGCAGCATCCCTTCGCGCACGCAATTACAAATCTGCGTATACGAATGAAATCAAAGATGCGAAGGCAGCTTGGGCAGAAGAGATGGAAAAGCTGGCAAATTATAGGTATGACGAGAATTTCCAGCCGATCATCGAAGAGAGAGATCCGAGGACGATTCCGGAATTCGTAAAGCTGACAGGCGGAAAGCTCACACAGACGTGTGCCTTGCTGACACTTCGCCGTGTCATGGACAAGGATGCGATCATCATAACGGCCGGCGGAAGTCTTCCCAGCTGTCTGCAGAGAATCTGGACGACAGATTCACGATACGCTTATCATGCGGAGTATGGATATTCCTGCATGGGTTACGAGGTTGCCGCGACGCTTGGCGTGAAATGGGCTGAGCCGGACAAGGAAGTATATGCGGTCGTAGGCGATGCAAGCTTCCAGATGCTCCACAGTGAGATCATGACAATTATGGAAGAGCGCAAGAAGGTCAATATTCTTGTGTTCGACAACTGCGGGTTCGGCTGCATCAACAATCTGGAAATGACACACGGCATCGGAAGCCTTGCGACAGAATTCCGTTATCAGGAAGGCAACAAGCCGTGCGGTGATCTGATCCCGGTCGACTATGCAAAGGTAGCGGAAGGCTATGGTCTGAAGTCATATACCGTACGGACGCCGGAAGAACTGGAAGCGGCGCTCGAAGATGCGAAGGAGCAGACGGTGGCCTGCCTGTTTGATTTGAAAGTCATTCCCAAGACGATGACAGACGGGTATGAGTCCTGGTGGGATGTCGGCATGGCTGAAGTATCCGGCAAGGAAAGCGTTCGGGAAGCATGGGAAGAAGTAAAGACCGGACGTGAAGAAGCAAGAAAGTATTGATCGAATGATCTGAGCAGATTTGATAATGCTCCGGCGTTCCGCTCAAAATGAACGGACCGCCGGAGCTTTTTTGCCCGTCAAGGATGAAGTGACGCGGAAAACGTTCTGTGTTATAATTGATAAGCAAAAGAGTGCAGAAAGTGAGCTTATAAATTCGAATGAAACAGAACATACAGAAAACAGTTACAAGACCCGGTGTCGTCTGTACAATGGCATTAATATCGTGCGCCTTGTGGGGAAGCGCATTTCCATGCATCAAGCTTTGCTACAGATGGCTGTCGGTTCCGGGCGCTGCCTCGCAGATTCTTCTGGCCGGATATCGTTTTACGCTGGCCGGTATCATAACATATATCATTGCTGCCGCCGCAACGAAGAAACTTCCGACGATCCGCAGGGATGCGGTTCCGTCGGTCCTGGCGCTTGCCGTTACACAGACGACGCTTCAGTACGTCTTCTTTTATATCGGCATGGCCCACACGACGGGCGTCAAGGGTTCTGTCATCAATTCTGCAAATGTCTTTGCGGCGATCATTACTGCGCATTTTGTATTTCCGGACGAACACCTGACAAGACGGAAGGTGCTGGGCTGTCTGATCGGCTTTACCGGCATTATTGTCATCAATCTGGCACCAGGTGCATGGAATTTTGACTTTGCCTGGAACGGTGAAGGTTTTATGCTGATCTGCACGATCATTTACGGCTCCTCCTCTGTTATATTGAAGATAGCGGCGGGAAAAGGGAATTCCATGACGATCAATGCGGTACAGCTGCTGATCGGCGGTGTACTGCTTCTGGTCATCGGTCTGCTGTGCGGAGGCAGTGTAACCGGCTTTGAAACAAAGAGCATTATTCTGCTTATCTACATGGCGGTGCTTTCCGCGATCGCGTTTACGCTCTGGACGATTCTTATGAAATACAATCCGGTCGGGAAGGTGGCTGTCTATGGCTTTACAATTCCGGTTTTCGGTGCGGTTATGTCCGGTATTTTTCTGGGAGAGGAGATTCTGCGCATTCAGAATCTGCTGGCGCTGATTCTTGTAAGTATAGGGATTGTGGTGGTTAATTACAGCAGAAAAGCAGAATAGAAATTAACAGCGGGGCGTTGTGTCTATATCCGGCAGCCCTGCTGCCGGATATAGGGATAACAGGTCTGCTGTAATACTATTTATGATGTCTGCTGTAATGAACTTTATACGAATATTTGACGGGATGTGGTTGACAAATAGATCGTGGTGCGATATATTTATATCGAGGTACGATGTATCGCGGCTTGACTTATGGGGAGGTGCTGTGTGGAGGATCGAATTCGCAGAATTTATGTTCCGATGACGGAAACAGGATTTTATATTCTGCTTTGTCTGCAGAAGGAAAGTCATGGGTACGGCATCGGGCAGAGGATTTCCGATATGACCGGAGGTGCCCTGATTATCGGACCGGGCACTATGTACGGCACACTTTCCAAGATGGAAAAGGATGGCCTGATTCAGTTCAGCCGGGAAGAGGACAAGAGAAAATTTTATCTCATCACAGATCTCGGGCGGGAGATTCTGACGCTTGAAAAGCAGCGGATCCGCCGCCTGTATAAACTGGTGGAGGAGGACGAGGTACAATGAGCAAGGATAAGAAGACGGTGCTTCGCTTTTATACGATCACCGACTATGAGCAGGAGGAACAGTGGCTGCAGGAGATGTACCGCGGCGGATGGAAACCGAACCGCTTTGTGCCGCCCTGCTTTTATACGTTTGAAAGATGTGAACCGGCGGACATGGTTTTCCGGCTGGAGTTCAACGATATGGAGATTACATCTCAGAGCGACTATCTGCGCATGCTTGATGACTACGGCTGGAGTTATCTCTTTTCCTGCATGAGCTGGCGCTATTACTGCAAGCCGGCTGATACGAAGAAAGAGGCAAATGAACTTTTTACGGACAATGTCTCCAAGCTGGAGATGCTGAACCAGGTTGTCCGCTGGAGACTGCTCCCGTTCATTGTCATTTTTTTCTGCTGTGTCCTGCCGAATGTTCTGCGGGACTTTTCTGATTCCGGTTCCGTGATCGGATGGAATCTGGTATGGACCGCCATACTCCTGCTCTACAGCCTCATCATGATCCACTGCCTCCTGGGCCTTAAGAGGCTCCGGTCAAAATACGGAGTGAAGCGGTAGACAACAGGTATTTTCTTATAAATGCGAATTACGTGCTGTGAAATACAGCCTGCTGCGGCAGCTGCACGGATTGCAGGTATTTCCGCATGAAGCGATGGCTGTGAAAAACTGTCTGAAGAAGGCTCGTAAGCAAACGCTTACGAGCCTTCTGAGTTTTTTTCACAGCCATCCATAGGCTTCATGCAGAAATACCAAAAAGCCGCGCCGCTGCCGCAGCAGGCTGTATTTCACAGCACGTATCAACAGTATTATAAGAAAATCCCTAGCGCTCTTCCCGGAAATAGGACAGGCCAAGACTTGCAGGCGGCTGGTTCTCAGGTTTGTTGCGCCGGCTCGTTATGACAAGTACGATGATCGTTACGAGATAAGGAAGCATTTTGAAAATCTCCTGCATGGCTCTGGAAAGTCCGGGAATATAAAGATACAGGATATACAGGGCACCAAAGAGGAAAGAGCCCCAGATCGCATTGTCTGCGTTCCAGAGAGACAGGATAACAAGTGCGATGGCAAGCCAGCCGCGGTCTCCGAATCCGTTGTTTGTCCATGTGCCGCCAAGGTATTCCATAACGAAATACAATCCGCCGAGTCCGGCGATCGCTGCGCCGCCGACAGTGGAAAAGTATTTATACCGCGTAATATTGATGCCGGCTGCATCTGCCGTAGCAGCACTTTCGCCGACGGCACGGAGATTCAGCCCGCGCTTCGTGCGAAGGAGAAAATAAGTGATCACGATGGCAAGGACGATCGAAAGGTATGTCAGAAAGCCGAAGGAGAAGATCAGCGTTCCGAGTACTGGGATCGAATCCAGACCGGGAATGGAGACACGGTAGGCAGAAGCTGTTGTCTGTACGGAAATCTGACCGACACCGCCGGCCATCTTGGAGATGGAACCGCCGTAGAAATTGCCGAATCCGACGCCGAACGTTGTAAGCGCAAGGCCGACTACGTTCTGATTTGCACGGAGCGTGATCGTCAGAAAACTGTAAATCAGTCCGCCCCCTGCCGATACCAGCAAAGCAACGAGAAGTGAGATCAGCATACCGATAAGACCGTTTGGAGCAGGATTTCCCTTCTCATAGAAGAAAGCAGCCATCAGTCCGGACACACCGCCCATGTACATGATCCCCGGAATACCGAGGTTCAGGTTGCCGGATTTCTCTGTAAGGATTTCACCTTCGGCACCGAGCAGGATTGCGATGCCCTGGCCGATCGCCTTATGAATAAAAGTAAGAATAATTTCCATACTATGCCACCTCCTTGTTCTTCTTGCGGAATTCCAGTTTATAATTGATGAAGAACTCGCAGCCGATCAGGAAGAACAGAATGATACCGGTAATGATTTCCGAAGCATTCTCATTCAGTCCGAACTGCGTCGCGACCTGGATCGCGCCCTGCTGCATGAAGACCAGGAAAGCGGAGATGAGGATCATGATAAACGGATTGAAGTGTGCCATCCATGCGACGATGATCGCGGTAAAGCCGCGTCCGTTTGCCGTACTTGTGGAAATCGTATGGCTTGCGCCGCCGACGATGATGGCTCCGGCAAGACCGCAGATCGCACCGGAAATCATCATGGTGCGGATGATGACACGCTTGACGTTGATGCCGGCGTACCGGGCCGTGTTCTGGCTTTCACCGACAACAGCGATTTCATAGCCATGTTTGCTGTATTTCATGTAATAATAGCAAAGGCATGTAAAACCAAGCACAATGATTACATTGAGAAGGTAAGCATTGCCTGCAATGGACGGAAACCAGCCCTTGCGGGTGGAAGAATTGATGATGCCGACCGTGTTGGAACCGGCAGGATTCTCCCAGAAGATGATGGCAAACGTTACAAGCTGCATGGCTACGTAATTCATCATCAGTGTAAACAACGTTTCATTTGTATTGTATTTGGCTTTGAAAAAGGCAGGTATAAAGCCCCATACGAGTCCGGCTGCGATGCTTGCAAGAAACATAAGCACAAGCAGCAGTCCGCCCGACATGGAATTTCCGCAGTAGATCATGAGTGCCGCACTTGCAAGACCTCCGACGAGGACCTGGCCTTCGGCGCCGATGTTCCAGAACTGCATCTTGAAAGCAGGAGTGAGGCCGATGGAAATCAGCAGCAGCACCATAGTTTCACGGATCGTGACCCAGAGACGGCGGTTCGAACCGACAGCACCTTTGATGATGCCTCCGTATACCTGCATCGGGTTCTGATGTGTCATGGATACGATGACCAGAGCGCATACGATAAGCGAAAGCACAACAGCCAGCGCTCGGATCATGATAGCCTCCCTGCGGTGGATCGTTGTCCGTTTTGTCATTCTGACAAAAGGTTCTTTATTATTCATTGACTGCTTCCTCCTTCCTGTAATCACCCGTCATCATGAGGCCGAGCTCCTCTTTGTTTGAGGTCCTGGCATCTACGACGCCAGACACACGGCCACTCTGAAGAACAAGAATTCGGTCGCAGAGTTCAAGCAGAACATCCAGATCTTCTCCGACACAGATCACGGCAACACCGCGGTCCTTCTCATCACTCATCAGGTTGTAGATCGTATAGGAAGAATTAATATCAAGTCCGCGTACCGGATATGCAACCATCAGGACGGTCGGGTTTGCGGATATTTCGCGGCCGACGAGCACCTTCTGGACATTCCCGCCGGAAAGACGGCGGACAGGTGTTGAAAGACTCGGCGTAACGACTTCCAGCTCGTCGACGACTTTCTGTGCCAGCTCACGCGGCGCTTTGCGGTCAGCTGTGATGCCCTTGCCGCTGCGGTAGCTGCGAAGCATCATATTGTCTGTCAGATCCATGGAACCGACGAGTCCCATGCCGAGACGGTCTTCCGGAACAAACGAAAGCTGGATGCCGAGATCACTTATCTCTGCGGAAGAGAGATGGTTCAAATCCACTTCCTTGCCGTCAGGAGTGATGTAATGGATTTCTCCTGCTTCCATTTCCTGCAGGCCGGCAATCGATTCCAGAAGCTCCTTCTGGCCGCTTCCTGATATGCCTGCGACACCGAGGATCTCGCCGCTGTTGGCAAAGAAAGAGGCGTGATCGAGGACGACAGTGCCTTCCTTATTGCGGCATGTCACATCCTTCACCTCAAGCCGTTTCTGCGGATTGACAGGATCAGAACGGTGGATGTCGAGACTTACTTTCTGGCCGACCATCATTTCGGTCAGAGAAGAAACGCTTGCATCCTTCGTGTCAACGGTGCCGATATACGTGCCCTTTCTTAAAACGGAAACACGATCGGAAATTTCAAGAACTTCATTTAATTTATGCGTAATGATAATGATTGACTTACCATCTTTTTTCATATTTCGAAGAACATCAAAAAGCTTCTCAGTCTCCTGCGGTGTAAGTACGGCCGTAGGCTCATCAAGTATCAGGATCTGCGCGCCGCGGTAAAGCACTTTGACAATTTCAACGGTCTGCTTCTGCGACACGGACATATCATAAATCTTCTCACACGGATCCATATCGAATCCGTACCGGTTCACCAGATTTCGGACATCTTCTTCGATTTGCTTCATGTTCATTTTGCCCTTCTGCGGAAGTCCAAGGACAATGTTTTCTGCGGCGGTCAGAATCGGTATCAGCTTAAAATGCTGATGGATCATTCCAATGCCGAGTGCGAAAGAATCTTTCGGGGAACGGATCATGACTTCGCTGCCGTTGACATAAATATGACCTTCATCCGGAAAATAAATACCGGACAGCATATTCATAAGAGTCGTCTTGCCGCTTCCATTCTCGCCAAGAATAGAAAGGATCTCGCCTTTATTCAGGACAAGATCGACGTGGTCATTGGCAATTACTGTGCCGAACGTCTTTGTAACCTGTTTCATTTCGATAGCTGTATTGTTTTCCACTAAAAGCCCTCCTCTAAAAGAAGGAGTGCGGGGACGAACAGATCCCCGCACCCTCCTCTGTAGTTCATGCAGTTTATTTCACGGTAATACCGTCTATAATAAGATCAAATGCAGGAGCGGACTGCACTTCTGATTCATGGAAATATCCGTTTGAAACATATGTCGAATACTTCGCATAATCTCCGCCGCTCTTGATTAAATCTTCCAGAGAAGAACCATTGACTGTAAACTTGGAAGTATCGAAAACATGAAGCGTTCCGCCCTTGATAGCGGATACTGTTTCATCGACCTTCGCCTGAGTGCCCTCAACGCAGCTCTTGCCGAGTGTTGTCAGTTTGACTGCATTGTCAGCAAATCCCTTAGACCAGTCTGTCTTGATGCTCTCACCGTTAAGAACGCATTTTACAGCGTAGGTATAATAGACACCCCAGTTGTTCGTCGGAGAAGTAAGAGCTGAGTCAGGAGCAACCGATGTCATGTCGACATTGTATCCGACACAAGGAACTCCCTTTGTCTCGCAGGCTGACGGAGAACCGGTTGTATCAGCGTGCTGTCCGATCAGGACGCAGCCGTCTGAAATAAGAGCGGTAGCTGTCTCAGCCTCAAGTGAGGAATTAGCCCAGCTGTTTGTGTACTGAACTTCCATGGTGGCCGAGCTTACGATGCTCTTGATGCCAAGGTAGAAAGAAGTGAATCCGGAAATAACTTCTGCGTACGGATATGCGCCTACGTACCCGACCTTCGCCTGATCAGCGGTGATCGTGCCGGCATCGATCATGGACTGCAGTTTCAGACCTGCAACCACACCGGATGCATACCGTGCTTCGTAGATATTGTCGAAATAGTTGTGGAAATTAGCTACATTGGCAGTAGCTGCCTTGACGCCTGTTGCATGGCAGAACTGGATATCAGGGAATTCCTGAGCAGCCTGAAGAATATAGCTCTCATGACCAAAGCTTGTGCCGAAGATGATATTGCATCCCTGGTCTGCAAGGTCAACGGCTGCATCATAGCAGGACTCATCCTCCGGAATCGTTGTCTTCTCAATAACCTGACTGTCGGAAAGACCAAGTTCGGATTTCATTTCCTTGATGCCGTTCATGTGAGACGCAGTGTAGCCTTCGTTCTCATCGCCGATATAGATAACACCGACTTTGATCGACTTTGCATCAACGGTGCCAGACTTCGAAGATGAAGAAGCCGAGCTGGAACTCTTGCTGCCTGAAGTGGCAGTACTGCTGCTTGAGCTGCTTCCGCAGCCAGTTGCCATAGCTGCGATCATCGTAAGACAAACGGCAACAGCAAGTACTTTCTTTCTCATAAACATTTCCTCCTTTGCCCGTTCGCCGCCTAAGTGAAGAGTTAGAAGGTATAAAAAAGGCGCCTTATTTCTTGCAAAACAAACGCCCTGTAAACTTCTCGCAGTTCGCCTGGCGGCTCTGAACGATTCATTATTTACAAATCATATTATATCAAAATATAAGGCGCAGTGCAAGGTAATTTCACCAATTTGCCAAAAAAATTTGTTGTCAATAAAAAATATTGTTAAATATCACTAAATTATAAAACAAGAAATAATATTGATTTTACAAGATTATAAAAAAGTACCGTTAAAAATGCCGGCCGGTTTGTATCTTCCGCCTGCGGTGAGGTGACTGCAGCCGTGACAGCCGGTTTCTTTGCAAGGCTATTAACAGCATTTTCAATCGCCGCGTCAACACATTATCAAGGCTGTCCTGTTCCGGAATGTTTTTGCCGTCTGCTGCTTCCGGTCAAAGGAAACGGTATTTTTATTCTCAAAAAATCAAAAGACCGGACGATATCGCATTCATGGCCCGTTTTGTAAGAAATGAATGATAGACGTGTATTTTTCTAAAATGGTATGGTATTATGAGATAGTATTGCAGAAGGAAGCGTTTGCAGGGAAACAGCAGACGTATATATAATGAAAGGCTTCATGATATCATGGATAAAACACGGAAAATGGACCCGGTAAACAGGATCGTTGTCAAAGTCGGAACGACGACGATCGTCCATCCGGAAACCGGGAAAACGGACTTTGGAAAGATGGAAAAGCTTGCGCGGGATCTGAGTGACCTTGCGAATCAGGGAAAGGATGTCATCATTGTGTCATCCGGTGCAATCGGCATCGGGCGCGATATCCTTCATATCGGCAAAGAGGTCCGCGATAATACGACAAGGCAGGCCTGTTCCGCTGTCGGACAGGGACGGATGATTATGACATACGAGAAGCTTTTTGCGGAATACGGCCGTGTAGTGGCACAGGTACTCCTTACGAAGGAATCCATCACATCAAAGCTGCCGCGTGACAACGCGGAGCGGACATTCGAATCGCTGCTGACCCATGGTGTCATACCGATCGTCAATGAGAACGACAGTATTTCGACCGATGAGCTGGAATACGGTAATTTTGGAGACAACGACACGCTTTCTGCGTATGTCGCGAAGCTTGTCCGTGCGGATCTCCTGATCATTCTTTCGGACATCGACGGCCTTTATACAGATGATCCGCGGCAGAACAAGGATGCCGTTTTCATAGAAGAGGTTACGAAAATCGACGACGAACTGCTGAAAATGGGAAAAGACAGCAGCACGTCCCTGGGAACCGGCGGTATGGCTACGAAGCTGGCAGCTGCACAGATCGCGACGCGTTCCGGAACAGACATGATCATACTGAACGGAAAAGAAATCCATAACATTATAAAAGCTGTTTCCGGTGAAGACATTGGCACGATTTTCCGGAGCAGGAAGACGGCAGGAAAGAGCAGTGCGGTGAAAACGAAAGGGAATGCCGCAGGAAAGGAGTTTTCGAAATGACATATATGGAAGAGATCGGAGCACGCGCACAGAAAGCTTCACGACTTATGAACAAGCTTGGGCAGAGAGATAAGAACCGCGGACTTATTGCTTGTGCCGAAGCACTTGTAAAGCAGCAGGACCGGCTGATCGCGGCCAATGAAGAAGATATCAGAAGAGCGAAGGAGAGTGGCATGAAGCCTTCGCTTGTGGACAGGCTGATGATCACACCGGAGCGGATCGCAGGGATGGCGGAGGGAATCCGCCAGGTCGCGCTGCTGGAAGACCCGATCGGTGAGATGATATCCATGAAAGTACGTCCCAACGGTCTGGAGATCGGGCAGAAGCGAGTACCGCTCGGCGTAATCGGCATTATATACGAATCACGTCCGAATGTAACGGCGGATGCCTTTGCATTATGTTTCAAGACAGGAAATGCGACGATCCTGCGCGGCGGAAAAGACGCGATCCATTCCAACAAAGAAATAGCGGATGTTATCAGAGAATCGCTGGAAGCCGGGAAACTGCCGTCAGACAGTATCATTCTGGTGGAAGATACGAGTCATGAGACAGCTGCGGAGATGATGCGGCTGAACCGTTATATCGATGTGCTGATCCCGCGCGGAGGCGCCGGACTGATCCATACAGTCCTTGAAAACAGCACCGTGCCGGCAATTGAAACGGGAACAGGCAACTGCCACATTTATATTGATGAATCTGCCGACATCAACATGGCCGTGCCGATCATAGTAAATGCCAAGACGCAGCGCCTTGGCGTATGCAATGCATGTGAATCGCTTGTTGTACACAGCGCTGCTGCTGCGGAGGCAGTACCGGCTGTCTGCGATGCTCTGTCCGCGAAAGGGGTAGAGATCCGCGGCGATGCACGGGTACAGTCGCTTGACCGCAGGATCGTTCCGGCATCGGAAGAAGACTGGGGCAAAGAGTATCTTGATGCGATCATTTCGCTTAAAATCGTGGATTCTCTCGATGAGGCGATCGAGCATATCAACCGCTATAATACGAAGCATTCGGAGAGTATTATTACAAGAGATTACGAAAGCGCACTTCGGTTCCAGAATGAAATTGATGCGGCGGCAGTCTATGTCAATGCATCGACGCGTTTCACAGACGGCTTCGAATTTGGGTTCGGGGCCGAGATCGGAATCAGCACTCAGAAACTGCATGCCCGCGGCCCGATGGGACTTCTGGCACTAACGACCACGAAGTATGTGATCAACGGCCACGGACAAGTAAGAGAATAAGCAAAGAATCAGTGATAAAGGCGTTCATGCTCGTACTTCGGCTCGGAAGTCAGCTGGATGCCGAGTTTCTTCATCGTTTTGATATCAACGCTGGAGAGCATGACAGAGCTGTGGGCCTGGCAGCTGTTCAGCAGAGAAAGCTGCTTCAGTGCAAGTTCTGCGTTCTTATCGGTTGCTGCGCTTAAAGAAAGGGCAATCAGTGTTTCATCCGTATGAAGACGGGGATTGCGGCTGCCAAGATAATCGGTTTTCAGCTTCTGGAGCGGTTCAATCGCCTTTGGGGCAATGACATGGATCGAATGGTCGATTCCGGCCAGAACTTTCAGTGCATTCAGCAGCATGGCGGAAGAAGCACCGAGCAAGTCGGATGTCTTTCCCGTCACGATCGTTCCGTTCTCAAGTTCAAGGGCAGCGGCAGGGGCACCGATCCGCTCTGCCATGGCGTTTGCAACGCCGACGACTTTCCTGTCGGAAATGGAAATCTTAGCCTGTTTCATAAGCAGCTGGATCTTAAGGACTTCTTCCTCATGGCGTTTGCCGGCAAGAAGGCCTGTGACGGCTGTGTAATAACGGCGGATGATTTCCTGACGCGACGCTTCGCGGCATACTTCATCGTCGATAATACATCGTCCCGCCATGTTGACACCCATATCGGTCGGGGATTTGTATGGACTTTCACCGTAAATATTCTCAAAGATGGCCTGCAGTACCGGAAAGATCTCTACGTCGCGGTTGTAGTTGACCGTTGTAACGCCGTATGCTTCCAGATGGAACGGATCAATCATGTTGACATCGTTCAGATCGGCAGTGGCCGCTTCGTAAGCCAGATTGACAGGGTGCTTCAGCGGCAGGTTCCAGATCGGAAATGTCTCGAATTTCGCGTAGCCGGCACGGATACCGCGCTTATGCTCATGGTAAAGCTGGGAAAGGCACGTTGCCATCTTGCCGCTTCCGGGTCCCGGAGCCGTGACAATTACGAGAGGCCGTGTCGTCTCGATATAATCATTCCGACCGTAGCCGTCATCACTGACGATGAGCGGGACATTCGCCGGATAACCGTCGATCAGATAGTGAAGATAAACCCGAATGCCCATACGTTCCAGACGATGACGGAAAAGGTCGGCACTGCTCTGACCGCTGTACTGTGTGATCACAACACAGCTTACGAAGAGATGACGATCCTGAAATGCCTCCATCAGGCGCAGAACGTCGGTGTCATATGTGATGCCGAGATCCCCGCGTACTTTGTTGCGTTCGATCGCGACGGCACTGATGGCGATTACGATTTCCGCCTGCTCGGAAAGCTGCATGAGCATCTTCAGCTTGCTGTCCGGTTCAAATCCGGGGAGCACCCGTGAAGCATGGTAATCGTCGAAAAGTTTCCCGCCGAATTCCAGATACAGTTTGTTGTCAAACTGTGAGATCCGTTCCCGGATGTGCTGGGACTGCATTGTAACGTATTTCTCATTGCTGAAGCCGAGTTTCATATATTCACCGTTCTTCCTTTGTAAGCAGCTGCCGTTCGCTGACACGGACCGTGCCGCGTTCATAAACGACAAAGTACAGGATGCATGCCATGACACATGCAGAGGTTACGTCGATCACAGAATGCTGTTTGATAAACATGGTAGAAACAATAATCAAAATACTCAGGATCAGCGCACCCGTTCGTACCGGGAGCTTATGCCCAAGCTCCTCGCTTCTGGCGATCGCGATATATGCACCGATCGAATTGAAGACATGGATGCTGGGGAGTACATTCGTAGGCGTGTCGGTGGAATAAAGCCATTTAACGATATCCACACAGAAATTGCTGTGTGTGAATACAGTCGGACGGAGCAGGTCGCCGTTCGGATAAAGCGACGAAACAACAAGGAAAATCGTCATGCCGGCATACATAAATTTGCAAAGCTGATAAAATTCCTGCCTGTTCTTGAGAAAAAGATAAACAAATACAAAGCCGATATACGGAAACCACATCATATAGGGAATGACAAAATATTCGATAAACGGGATCCTGTCGTCAAGCGGCGAATAGATCACGTGGTAGCTTGTAATATTCTGCTCCAGAATCGAAAACCATATAAGATACAGCGCAAAATACGACAACAGCCAGCCGTGCCTGTATTTCTTTATGAGGGTCTGGATATTCTGCTTCATTGACAGCCTCCGGTAAGATAAACAATTTCATTTTTGAACAGGAACCTTGTTGCATTATATCATCAAACAATATGTCACGACAAGAAAACCGTGAAAATTAATTAAATATTCACAAATAAAGCTACTCTTCTTCCATTATTACCATATCGTAGCTTACGGAAAGTCTCCGGCGGAGATCTTCTCCGCGGATCGTCCATACGGCGGCACCTGCCCGGAACAGATTGCAGTCCAGCCAGAAGCTTAAGTTTCTGCGTGCACTGTAGCGGTAGGAAATGAAATCAGGCCGTCCGATCACGTTGCAGATCAGATACTTGGCAAGTACACACGGCAGATAGGCTGCCTGCACGATGGAATTCCGGCGTTCCTGCGTCAGGTCGGAAGAAAGCTGTCCGCGCAGGATAAACGGGGCATGCTTCCGGAACCATCTGAGACCGAACGTGTTGAATGACTGGATCATAAAGGGACCCTTGTAATTCCGCAGAATATCCCAGGCTTCCCGGCACAGCGTCATGTCATGGCTTGGGAGCTTCAGCTCGATCAGCAGGGGAACCTGGCCGTTGACGAAGGAAAGTACGTCACGGAAGAGCGGGATCCGTTCGTTTGTCCCCTGAAGACGAAGGGAAGAAAGCTCGTCATATGTACATGTCCAGATAGGCCGGTCGACGCCGCAGATACGGCGCAGATTGTCGTCATGGAACACGACGACCTGCCCGTCAAGTGTTCTGTGCAGGTCAAGCTCGATGGCATATCCGTTTGATACTGCGCGGCGGAAGGCAGGCATTGAATTTTCGGCTATGCCGCGCCGGATATTGTGATAGCCGCGGTGCGCGTATTCAAACGATTTGAAACGCGCCGGCAGACGGTTCCCCGGAAGCTTCGGCGCAATACAGAACAGATACAGCAGAAAAAGCACGGCTGCCGCGATCAGTACGATCAGGATAATTCGGTTGATCATATTAAAACTCCTTCTTATAAAAGAAAATGCTCTTACTTTTGCACTATTATAATACAAAAGCCGCAGCGCTTCAATCATTGTGCCGTGCGGAATCCTTAAAAAAAATTGAATTCTTTGTTCATACCGTCGACATAATTGTCGTTTATACTTGACAAAAGTATGGTAAGAGGACGATTATTTATTATGGTATCGGAAAAGGTTTTTGAAAGGAGTTATTGAAATGTCTGTTTCCATAAGCTTCAATAAACCGCCGTACGCGGGAAGCGAGGAGAAATATATCGGCGAAGCAGTCCGCAGCTTAAAGATTTCTGGCGACGGAATGTTCACGGAGAAATGTACGAATTGGTTCCTGGACCAGATCGGTTCAGAGGGCTTTTATCTGACGACATCCTGTACACATGCGCTGGAACTGGCAGCTATGGCTGTCGGAATCACCGAAGGCGACGAGGTCATCATGCCGTCCTATACGTTTGTTTCAACGGCGAATGCCTTTGTAACACGAGGCGCGACGGCTGTTTTTACGGATATCCGTCCGGATACGATGAATATCGACGAGACGAAGATCGAAGAGGCGGTCACACCGAAGACACGTGCGATCGCTCCGGTGCATTATGCCGGTGTTTCCTGTGATATGGACGCGATCATGGACATTGCACGCCGGCATAACCTTTTCGTGATCGAGGATGCGGCGCAGGGAGTGCGCTGTACGTACCGCGGCAAAGCGCTCGGAACGTTCGGAACGTTCGGCTGCTTCAGCTTCCATGAAACGAAGAATTACAGCATGGGAGAAGGCGGTGCGCTTGTCGTCAATGACGGGAAATATAAGGATGAAGTAGAAATTATCCGCGAAAAGGGAACGAACCGCCGCAGGTTTCTGCGCGGACAAGTTGACAAATATTCCTGGGTAAGTGTCGGCTCTTCGTATCTGCCGAGTGATATCAATGCCGCTTATCTTTGGGCACAGCTCGAAATCGCCGATCAGATCGATGCGTCACGGATGCGCGCGTGGAACCAGTACAGACAGGAACTGAAGCCGCTGGCCGACGAGGGCAGGATCGAGATGCAGACGATCCCGCCGGAATGTAAGCATAACGGACATATGTTTTACATCAAGGCGGCCGATCTGGATGAGCGGACGAGGCTGATCGCATATTTGAAAGAACAGGGGATCCAGGCACTTTTCCATTACGTGCCTCTGCACTCTTCCGAGGGCGGGCGCATATACGGCCGCTTCCACGGAGAGGATAAATGGACGACACGTGAGAGCTCGCGGCTTGTGCGGCTTCCCATGTATTATCAGATCTCGGAGGACGAGGTATCTTATGTGACGCAGAAGGTAAGCGATTTTTATCGTAAGCAGGGGGAGCATCATGGAATCAGAGAGTAACGGCAGAAAGAAGATTGCGATCATAGGTGCCAATGAATTTCAGCGTCCGCTGATACGCAAAGCGAACGAACTTGGCTACGAAACGCATGTTTTTGCATGGCAGCAGGGAAGCGTCGGCGCGAAGGATGCGTACCGGTATTATCCGATCAGTATTGTCGACAAGGAAGAAATCCTTGCGGAATGCCGTAAAATCGGCGTTGACGGTGTCGCGACGATCGGAAGTGATCTGGGAGCCATTACGGTTTCGTATCTGGCGGAACAGATGGGGCTTACAGGGAACACGAAGAAATGTCAGGTTTTGTCTACGAATAAGTATCAGATGCGAAAAGCGTTTGCCGAAGCAGGCATCGCCGTTCCGGAGTTTGAACTTGTAGATACGAGCGACTGTCTTGCAAAATTCCGTGAACGGAATATGAAGCTTCCCTTGATCGTGAAACCGACGGACCGGTCCGGAAGCAGGGCTGTTACGCTTGTGCTGACGGAGGAAGAACTGAAGGGTGCCGTGGCTGCAGCAGTCGAATGTTCTTTCCAGAAGAAGGCGATCATGGAATCGTTTCTTCACGGCTCCGAATACAGCTGCGAATGCATGTCTGTTCACGGAGACCATCATTTTCTGGCAATGACGAAGAAATTTACGACGGGTTACCCGCATTATATAGAAACCGGTCACCTGGAACCGTCCGGCCTCGACCGAGACACGGAAGAACGCGCTGTGTCGACGGTCATCAAAGCGCTTGACGCGCTTAAGATAATGGAAGGGGCTTCTCACTCTGAATTCCGCATCGATGCGGACGGCGAGATCCATATGATCGAAGTCGGCGCGCGGATGGGAGGAGACTGCATTGGCTCCCATCTTGTCTGGCTTTCTACGGGATACGATTTCCTGAAAATGGTGATTGACAATGCGGTCGGTCAGCCTGTAGTATTTGAACAGGCGCATCCGAGTCAGGTCGCGTACATCCGTTTCGTGCACGATATGGAGGATTACGTGCTTTTCCGGCAGATCCAGGAGCGTTTCCCGAACAGAATCTGTGAAAGCTTCGGCCTTCAGGATTTTTCGACGGAGCGCATGCATGATGTGACAGACAGCTCCAGCAGATATGGATATTATATTGTGACGTGCCGTACCGTCGAAGACCTTGAAGAAACGATAGGACGTGAACAACTTGACGAACTCGAATAAACGCTGGAAGATCATCCTGTTCCTGCAGGGGATCATGGTGATATCTTCTCTGGCCAATATTTTTGCAAAGCTCGCATCCGGAAATGATTTTCTCACGCCGCATTTTATTCTGTACTATGCGCTTGAGATACTGATGCTCGGAATATACGCCGTTTTATGGCAGCAGGCGATCAAACATACGGATCTTTCCGTTGCCTACATGAACAGATCCTCCGTTTTGCTCTGGTCGCTGCTTTGGGCCGTCCTTATTTTCGGGGACAGCATTACACCGGGAAACGTGGCAGGCACGGTGCTGGTGATTGCGGGAACGATCGTGGTGAACAGTGATGAATAAATACTTTCTTATGCTTGTCATATCGGTCGTTATTGCTTCCATTTCGCAGATCATCCTGAAGGTCAGTGCGAACGAAGAGCATGCTTCCCTATTAAAAGAGTATTTAAACAAACGTGTGATTGCGGGATATGCATTGATGGTGCTGTCCACGCTGCTTACGATCTATGGCATGTCCGGCGTCGCGTTTAAGAACGCGCCGCTGATCGAAAGCCTCGGCTATCCGATCGTTATTTTGCTGAGCGTCCTGTTCCTGAAGGAGAAGATGACGCGCAGAAGAATCCTCGGCACATGCCTGATCCTTGCCGGGGTCGTTCTTTTCTATCTTTAAACAGTTTCAGAAAAGTCTGGAGGAATCAGATGAAAGTATCAGTTGTGGTCCCGGTATACGGATGTCCGGAGGCGCTTTTCGAACTGCATGAACGTCTCTGTACGTCGCTTCAGGAGATCACGGAAGATTATGAAATTATCCTTGTCAACGATAAATGCCCGAAGAATTCCTGGGAAGGCATCGAGAAAATCTGCAGTGATGACCGCCATACGGTAGGGATGGATCTCGCGTATAATACAGGTCAGAACAGAGCGATCATGGCCGGACTCGATTACTGCAGCGGCGACTGGGTCGTCGTGATGGACTGTGATCTGCAGGATCGTCCGGAAGATATTCCGGAACTGTACCGGAAAGCACAGGAAGGATATGATATCGTATTTGCCAGAAGGGCGAACAGAAGCGATACCCGTTTAAAAGTTGCGATATCGAAAGCTTTTTATAATATTTATTCCAAGGTGTCCGGTCAGGAATATGATCCGGCCATCGGGAATTTCTCGATATGCAGCCGCCAGGTGATCGAAAGCTACTGCAGCATGCGCGAATATCACAGGGATTTCTCTGTTTATATTCTGGGGCTTGGATTCCGTCAGGCGACGATCACAGGCCATCATGACAGAAGACGATACGGCGAGTCATCCTATACAATGGGAAAGAAACTGAAGCTGGCAGGTGAGATCCTGACATCGAGGCCGGACCGCCTTTTCAGCAGGCTTCTTGGTCTCGGCGCGGCTGTGACACTGGCTTCGCTTGTTCTCATGATCATCCAGCTTGTCCGTCACCTGTCCGTATTCGCTCCGTGGGGCTGGTACGATGCCGTTATCATTCTCTGCTTCCTCTGCGGCATCATTATCTCGCAGACGAGTCTCGTCGGCTTCTATGTCGGCAAGACGTTTACGCAGAGTAAGAATCGTCCTCTTTACTGTGTTCGTCAGGTCCTGAACGATCCGCTTCCGGATCTTCATCGGAAGTAGGATCCGGCAGATATACGTGGATCGTTTCGATCCGTTTTTCATCCATTGACTCTACTACGAGACGGACGTGATCGTCCGTCTCTATTTCGTCGCCCTTTTCAGGCATGCGGTCGAGCTGTTCGATCATATAACCGCCGATCGAATCGTAATCCTCGGAACGCAGGTCGAGACCGAGCTCATCGCAGAAGTCCTCGAGATTCATCGATCCATCAACAAGATATTCAAGCTCTCCGACGGCGGTGATGGGATCCTTTTCATTTTCATCGTATTCGTCATGGATCTCGCCGACGATTTCCTCAAGCAAGTCTTCAAGCGTCAAAAGGCCGGAAGTCTCTCCGTATTCGTCGAGTACGATCGCCAGATTGCAGGATTCCTGACGCATTTCGATAAGCAGCTCGGAGGTACGCTTGTTCTCATATGTAAAATATGCGTCGCGCAGGATATCGCGGACCGTAAAATGATCGCGGTCTTTGCAGAGAATCAGATCTTTAACATTGATGATTCCGATGACGTCGTCTGTCGTTTCTTTATATACCGGCAGACGTGTAAATTTATTTTCACGGAAAATCGAAACGATCTCCTCGTAGGAATCGTCGACAGAAGCAAAAACCATATGGATCCGCGGGACCATGACGTCGCGGGCGCGCGTATCGCCGAAATCGATGACGTTGTGGAACATTTCATGCTCGTCCTTTTCGATGACGCCCTCTTCATGGCTGACATCGACGACGGTTTTAAGCTCTTCCGCGGTGATGCTTTCGTTCTTTGAGGACGTGTCGATGTGCAGAATGAAAAGAATCCCGGCAGCACATTTGTTGACGACAAAAATAAGCGGCGTCAGAATTGTCATAATGGCCGCGATCACACTGCTGTACGCGAGCGAGATCCGTTCCGCTTTCATGGTGGCGATCGTCTTGGGTGTGATTTCACCGAAAAGCAGCACAAGAAAAGTCAGGATACCTGTGGAATATCCGACGGCACGGCTTCCGACGAGACGGATCGTAAAGCTTGTCGCCAGAGCCGAAGCAGAGATATTGACGATATTATTTCCGATGAGGACAGCGCTCAGCATTTTATTCATATGATCCGTGATCTTCAGTACGGCATCAGCCCGCCTGCTTCCCTCGTCCGCAAGCGAACGGATCCGGATCCGGTTGACCGTTGTATAGGCGGTTTCCGCCGATGAAAAAAAAGCTGACAGCAGCAAAAGTAGAACCAGACAAAGAATCTGGATTATGCCGGCAGTATCCAAATAAAAATCACTCTCCTCAATTATGCAGCAAAACTTGTCATTTACAGACTTACTATACTTTATTTCCGGAAAATGTGCAAGAGCGGCCATACTTGGAAAAAGTGAACAAAGAGAGTTTTCTATCGATATATTATATAGATAATATGTCCATTGTTTCTTAAAAGCCGAAAGTGTTATGATTAGAATATATGATTCATGGATATACGGAGATATTATGGCTGACAAGAGACTTTTGGATGCGTTTTATGAGATCACAGGCAGGGAACATGTTCTGACTGATGAGATGATGAGCCGTCATACAACCTTTCGGATCGGCGGACCGGCCGATTATTTTGTTATGCCGGGAAATATCGGGGAACTTGCTTCCCTCATTCGTTTTCTTTATGAGAACGGCACGCCGTATACGGTGATCGGGAACGGAAGCAATCTGCTTGTAGGCGACCGCGGCTACCGCGGTGTTATCATACAGCTTTTTCATAATCTGGAGCAGGTCGAAGCAGTCGGTGAAACGATGATCCGTGCGCAGGCCGGCGCTCTTCTGGCGCGTGTCGCATCCGCAGCATATGATGCGTCACTTGAGGGATTCGAGTTTGCGGGCGGCATACCGGGAACGATCGGCGGCGCGGCTGTTATGAATGCCGGTGCGTACGGCGGGGAATTCGGCAGTGTCCTGACGGATCTGACGGTCGTGACGAAGACCGGGGAGATCAAAACCGTACCGGCGAAGGAGCTTGCTTTTGGATACAGAACGAGCGCGGTTGCGGGAGAGTCGTATACAGCCGCGGAAGCAAGGATCACGCTTGTTCCGGGAGACCGCTCTGTGATCCGTGCGCGGATGGAAGATTTCCGGGAGCGGAGAATTTCAAAGCAGCCCCTGGAATTTCCGAGTGCGGGCAGCACGTTCAAACGGCCGGAAGGCTTTTATGCGGGGAAGCTTATTATGGAAGCCGGACTCGGCGGCTGCCGGATCGGCGGAGCGGAAGTTTCTTTGAAGCACTGTGGTTTCGTGATCAACCGCGGCGGTGCGACAGCAGAGGATGTACGGATGCTGATCGCGGATATTCAGGAACGGGTAATGGACAAGTACCATGTCATGCTGGAACCGGAAGTGCGGTTTCTGGGGGAATTCTAAATGCGTTTCGTTATTGTAACGGGTATGTCGGGCGCCGGCCGAAGCACCGCGCTTAAAATGCTCGAGGATGAAGGCTTTTACTGTGTTGACAACTTACCTATTTCGCTTATTGAGAAGTTTGCGGAGCTGACGATCGAAGAAGCCGCTGAAATCGACAAGGCTGCAATCGGCGTCGATATCCGCAGCGGTCAGGCACTGCCGGAATTTGCGGAAGTACTGGATGATCTTAAGAAGCACGGTTATGAATACGAAATTCTGTTTCTGGATGCGAGCAAGGAGACACTTGTCAAGCGGTATAAGGAGACGAGAAGAACGCATCCGCTGGCCGGAAACGGCCGCATCGGAGAGGGCATCGACGCGGAACGCGTTCAGCTGGCTTTTCTGAAGGAACGTGCCGATTATATCATCGATACGAGCCACATGCTTACACGCGAGCTGAAGGCTGAGCTGGACCGGATTTTTACCGACAACAGGGGATTTCGCAACATTGTCTTAAATATTGTTTCGTTCGGGTTCAAGTACGGAATTCCGCAGGACTCGGATCTTGTCTTCGACGTTCGGTTTCTGCCGAATCCATACTACGTTGATTCACTTAAGCATTTGAACGGTCTTGACGGACCGGTGAAAGATTTTATCAAAGAGTCACCGGTTTACAATGAGTTTATGAATAAATTTACCGATATGATTTCTTTTTTGATTCCGCATTATATTACCGAGGGAAAGCACCGCCTTGTGATCGCCATCGGGTGTACGGGCGGACGTCACCGTTCCGTTACGCTGGCGGAGGAGCTTTACAGCCGGCTGTCCGGAAGCGGCTGCGGCCTTACGATCGATCACAGGGATATCGATAAGGAGTAGCAGGATGTCTTTTTCCAGCGATGTCAAGGAAGAACTTTCAAAGGAGATAAGCCCGGGGCGTCACTGCCAGATCGCAGAGCTGGCGGCGGTTCTCATCATGGAATGCAGAATCACCGCATACGGTACGGATCATTATGGAATTCATCTGTGCACGGAGAATGCGGCGGCAGCCCGTAAGTTCTGCATGCTCGTGCGCCGAGCCTTTCATATTGTGCCGGAAACGGCGGTCCGCGCGGAAACGGCAGAGGCACCTCTGTGTTATTACGCCGTCATTCCGCATCAGGAAGATGTTCTTCGGATTTTAAAGGCTGTGCGTCTTGTCGGACCGGACGGAAAGGCGTATACGGACACGAAGAAGCAGGCACATCTTATTGTGCTGCAGAATTGCTGCAAACGTGCCTTCATACGCGGTGCGTTTCTGGCTGCCGGATCGATCAGTGACCCGCGCAAATCGTACCATTTTGAAATCGTATGTGCCGAAGAGCAGACGGCGGAGCTGCTGGAAGAGATGATCCGGTCGTTCGGCATTGCGGCCAGAATCATCGAACGAAAAGGTCATTATGTCGTATACATTAAAGAGAGCAGCGGAATTGTCGATATTCTTGGAGTTATGGAAGCTTCGGTTGCGCTTATGGAGCTGGAAAATGTCCGAATTTATAAGGAAATGCGGAATTCCGTCAACCGCGGCGTGAACTGTGAGACTTCAAACATCCGGAAGACGGTTTCAGCAGCGGTGAAGCAGACGGAAGACATTCTTTATATACGGGAGAGCGCCTGTTATTCGGAACTTCCGGAAGGGCTTAAGGAGATCGCAGAGCTTCGGCTTTCGTATCCGGAAGCAACGCTTCAGGAGCTCGGCGAGATGCTTGACCCGCCGGTCGGGAAATCAGGCGTCAATCACAGGCTTCGCAGAATCAGTGAAATCGCGGACAGGTACCGCGTTCAATAAGGAGGGAAATCATATGAAAAGGAAGAATGTGACCATCCGCATCCCGGGGGGAGCGGACGCAACGGCAGCAGGAATGCTGGTACATGAGGCATCACAGTTTGAAAGCAAGATCTACATGACAGTGGGATCGAAGCACGTCAACGCGAAGAGCATCATGGGCATCATGAGCTTTATGGCGAGTGAAGGTGCGGACAATGATATTCATATAAATCTGGAAGCGGACGGCCCCGATGAAGACGCAGCGCTCGAGAATTTTGAAAAGGCGCTGGATACAATATAATCGTATGGAGCGGAAGAAACTTCTTTTCCTTTATAATCCGCGTGCCGGAAAAGGGCGTGTCAGCCTGCAGCTTTCCGATATGCTTGACATTTTTGTCAAGGCCGGGTATGAAGTCACGATAAGACCGACGCAGAAATATCGTGACGCATATGAATATGTCAGGAGTTTTCCGGATGAATATGAACGGATCGTCTGCTGCGGGGGCGACGGAACACTTGATGAAACCGTTACGGGCATGATGGAACGGGAACATAAGATTCCGATCGGTTACATTCCGGCCGGATCGACGAATGATTTTGCAAACAGCCTGCAGATCCCGCAGAATATGCTGGAGGCGGCCGACAACGCAGTGAACGGGGTTTCTTTTCCGTGTGATGTCGGTTCATTCAATCATGATATCTTCGTATACGTTGCCGCGTTTGGACTTTTTACCGATGTTTCCTATGAAACACCGCAGCAGTCGAAGAATATCCTCGGTCACGCCGCATACGTGCTGGAGGGTATGAAGCGGCTCGGCAGCATCCGTTCTTATCCGATGAAGGTAATGTATGAAGGCGGCATTATACTGGAAGATGAATTTGCTTTTGGAATGGTTACGAATTCGCGCTCGGTCGGCGGATTTCCGAATATGGTAAACAAACAGCATCCGGTATTCGACGACGGACTTTTTGAAGTGACGCTGATCCGCTCGCCGAAGAATGCACTGGAGCTGCAGAATATTATCAGTGCTTTGCTGATCGAGCAGTTCGATTCGGAGTACATGTTTTCATTCCAGGCAGGAGATATCCGTTTTGAATCGACGGAAGAGATCTCGTGGACGCTTGACGGAGAGTACGGGGGCACTCACAGTAAGGTACGGGTCCGTGATTTGAAACAGGCACTTACGATCCTGCTGCCGGCGGACAAGATTCACCGCGTATCGCAGAAATACATCCTGGAGCCGGATGAAGACGAGGCCGGATTTAACGACTAGCGCTGCTTCCGGAAAATAGGGCTTGCCTTTTCCCTGAAAAAGGAGTATTTTAATAAAAAGCAAATATATTTGCAGTTGATTGCAGGACAAAGGCGTTCCATACGGTGGGATGCCTTTCTTTATAACGGGGAAGTGATCCCGGAAACATGACACAGTATGGGGAAAGGACAGAGAGTATGAGTGATTTATACAATGCAGCGGACATATTTGGCGAGGATGTATTTAACGACAAGGTCATGCAGGAGCTGCTTCCGAAGAAGGTATACGAGGAGCTCCGCAGAACGATCGACGAGGGCAGCCCGCTTGAGAGTTCCACTGCTGACGTCGTGGCAGAGGCCATGAAGAACTGGGCTGTCAGCAAGGGTGCGACGCATTACACCCACTGGTTTCAGCCATTGACCGGTGTGACAGCCGAGAAACATGATGCATTTATATCGGCGCCGCGTAAAGACGGAAGCGTACTGATGGAGCTTTCCGGCAAACATCTGATCAAGGGTGAGCCGGATGCGTCTTCGTTCCCGTCCGGCGGACTGCGCGCGACGTTTGAGGCGAGAGGCTACACGGTATGGGACTGCACGTCCCCTGCGTTTGTCCGTCATGACGCGGCCGGCGCGACGCTTTGTATTCCGACGGCTTTCTGTTCCTATACCGGTGAAGCACTTGACCAGAAGACGCCGCTGCTTCGGTCCATGCAGGCCATCAGCGACCAGTCGCTCCGTCTTCTCCGCCTTTTCGGGAACATGACCTCGAAGCGTGTCAAGTCCGAGGTAGGGGCTGAGCAGGAATATTTTCTGATCGACAAACAGAAATATCTGCAGCGCAAGGATCTGATCTATACAGGCAGAACGCTTTTCGGGGCGAACCCTCCGAAAGGGCAGGAGCTGGATGACCATTATTTCGGCAGTATCCGGGAACGCGTTGCTTCCTTTATGAAAGATGTGAACGGCGAGCTCTGGAAGCTTGGCGTGAGCTCCAAGACACAGCATAACGAGGTAGCGCCGGCACAGCATGAGCTGGCACCAATTTTCGCGGAAGCCAACGTAGCCGTCGATCATAATCAGCTGATCATGGAGGTCCTCAAGAAAGTTGCGGACCGTCACGGTCTCCACTGCCTTCTTCATGAGAAGCCATTCGCGGGCGTCAACGGCTCAGGCAAACATAACAACTGGTCGCTTACGACAGACGACGGGATCAGCCTCCTGAATCCCGGCAAAACGCCTCACGACAACATTCAGTTTCTGATGATCCTTACCTGCATCCTGCGGGCAATCGACCTTCACAGTGATCTGCTCCGCGAATCTGCTTCTGATCCGGGCAACGATCACCGTCTCGGGGCAAACGAAGCTCCGCCTGCCATCGTATCGATCTTCCTGGGCGAGCAGCTGAATGATGTTCTGGAGCAGCTGATCAGCACAGGTCAGGCGACACATAGTATCGAAGGCGGAAGGATCATGACAGACGTCAAGACGATTCCCTCGCTTCATCAGGATGCGACAGACCGGAACCGTACGTCGCCGTTTGCTTTTACGGGAAATAAATTTGAATTCCGCATGCTGGGTTCGCGTGACTCCGTCGCGCCTCCGACCGTTGTCCTGAATACAATCGTTGCGGAAGCGTTTTCAGACGCATGTGATATCCTTGAAAAGGCGGATGACTTTGATATGGCCGTTCATGACCTGATCAAGCAGTATGCGAATGATCACAGAAGAGTCGTCTTCAACGGAAACGGGTATTCGCAGGAATGGATCGATGAGGCGAAGCGCCGCGGACTTCCGAATATCCATTCTATGGTGGAAGCCATTCCGGTCCTGACAAAGGACAGTACGATCACCATGTACGAGAAATTCGGCGTCTTTACGAGAGCAGAGCTGGAATCACGTGCCGAGATCAAATATGAGAATTATGCGAAAACCATCAATATCGAAGCGCGCGCGATGAGCAATATCGCGGGCAAGCAGGTGATCCCGGCTGTTGTCCGCTACACGAAGATGCTTGCCGATACAATCAATTCCGTGAAAGCAGCAGGCGCCGACCCGCAGGTTCAGAGCGCGCTTCTGCGGCAGTCCAACGGACTTCTGGCCGAAACACAGGATGCGCTGTCAAAACTTTACGTGGAGGACAGAATCGCTTGTGCGATGACCGATGATGTGAAAGCACAGGCCAATTATTTCCATGATTACGTCTGTCCTGCGATGCAGGCACTTCGAAAGCCTGTCGATCAGCTTGAAATGATCGTGGACAAGGACATCTGGCCGATGCCGTCATACGGCGATATGATCTTTGAAGTATAAAAAAATACAAAAAAAAACTCCCATAAAAGGGAGGATGCCAAGGGAGGGGATCCCTTGGCATTGTATTATGAAAAAGTTTTCAAAACTTTGGTAAAAGCTGTTTGGTTTTCTTTTGTTCTTTATCTTATGGTTCTATTATAATTTCGATTCGTGTCGAAACCGTGTAAATGAAATGAAACTTTTTTGAATGATAAATGAACAAACTATGAACAGCCGTTACCTCCTGTATGCGAATTTAGGCAGTCCGTCCTCCTTCGGAATGTCTACAAACCCCTGAATAAGCGGCTTCGCGTACTTGATAAATTCGTCAGATACGTCTGTGCCGTCCTTGATGATCCATTCGGCCGGTACGGCTTTCTCAAGGTTGCAGACCGCATCCACATCGACCGGTACGTAGGAAATCGTATAAGGTTCGCTTGACGTACGCTCAAAAGCAACCATCTTTCCGGTCATACCGTCCAGTGCGAAACGGACGCCGGCACGCCCCGAAGAAACGGCTTCCCCGAGATCTGTCGCGGAAAGGCACGAGGATGAGCAGCGCTGCGGCACATTCAGTTCGATGGAACGAACCTTGATCCCCAGCTTGCTGCTGATCAGGTTCTCGAGGTATTTGCCGGACCCGGCAAGCATCTTGTGGCCGAAATTGTCGACGCCGACACTGCTGTCGTATTCGCAGATAAATGTCCCCTTATTGTCGTGGATCCCCTCGGAAATACAGACGATCAGATTGTTGATCGTTTTAAAAGAATCCTGTACCTGCTTCAGAAATGCATCCTGGTCAAAAGCCACTTCCGGCAGATAAACAAGGAGCGGATTTGGATCGGATTCTGTCCGTGCAAGGACAGATGCAGCCGTAAGCCAGCCGGCATGGCGTCCCATGATCTCGACGATCGTCACGGACTTCTTGTTGCTGTAGACAGAAGCGTCGATACTGACTTCACGGATGACAGTCGCTACGAATTTGGCAGCGCTTGCAAAGCCTGGCGTGTGGTCCGTCAGACAGAGATCGTTGTCCACGGTCTTGGGAAGTCCGATGAAGCGGATGTCCGATTTATGCGAAGAAGCATAGCGGGAGAGCTTGCTGACCGTATCCATCGAGTCATTGCCGCCGATATAGAAGAAATAACCGATGCCGTACTTCTCAAACTTGCGGAAAAGCTTCTGGTAAACCGCGTCATCAAGATCTTCAGGCAGCTTGAAACGGCACGAGCCGAGATATGCGCCCGGTGTCGTACGGATAAGCGAAAGCTCATCGCTGTCCTGAAGCGAACGAAGAGGTATAACCTGATCATTCAGAAATCCTTCGATTCCGTTCACCATGCCGTAAATTTCCCCGATCGAGTCGTTCTTTTCAAGTCCCTCAGAGATGACGCCGTACAGACTCCCGTTGATGACGGCCGTAGGACCGCCGGACTGACCTACGATAAGATTTTTCTTCATGAAGTTTATCTCCTTTGCTGATATACCAAATGAGCATTTGACAGTTTTTATTATAGACCAAATCAAAATGGGTGACAACTGAACGCAGATAAAAAGTTAAGATTGCCTTAATGAACAACTTTATTAATGAAACAAAAAGAAGGAAGTGATATAATAAAACCGTTCCATAAATTATGAAAAAGGAAGACCTGTATGGTCTTGAGGATAGAATATTATGGAAAGGGAGAGTATATGAAACTGATTTCATTTGCAATTCCGTGCTATAACTCGGAAGCGTACATGGAGCACGCAATACAGTCGGTGCTTATGGCCGGCGATGAGGCCGAGGTCCTGATCGTAAATGACGGTTCCAAAGACCGCACGTCTGAGATCGGCCATCGGTATGCCGAGAAGTATCCGGGCATCGTGAAGGTCATCGATAAGGAAAACGGCGGCCACGGGGATGCAGTGATGGCAGGTCTGAAAGAGGCGTCCGGCAAGTATTTTAAGGTTGTTGACAGCGATGACTGGCTTGATGCGAAAAGCCTTTCAATCGTCATGGCTAAGCTCCGTTCCTGGGAACGGGAAGGCACCGTGATCGATATGTTTCTTGCAAATTACGTATATGAGAAGGTCGGCGCCAAGCATAAACGAGTCGTCAGCTACCGCAAATTCCTGCCGCAGGATCAGATATTTACATGGGATGACTGCGGGCATTCCCGGGTCGGACATTATATTCTCATGCATTCTGTGATTTACCGGACGGAGCTTCTGAAGGAATGCGGCCTGACACTGCCGAAGCATACCTTTTATGTGGATAATATTTACGTCTATTATCCGCTGCCGTACGTTGAGACGATGTATTACATGGATATCAACCTGTACCGCTACTTTATCGGCAGGGAAGATCAGTCTGTGAACGAGAAGGTCATGGTCGGCCGTGTCGACCAGCAGATCCTCGTTACGAAGACGATGATCGACATGTATCAGATGCCGTCGATCAAGAATCCGAAACTGCGGAAGTATATGATGAGTTATCTGGCCATCATGATGATGATTTCATCGATTCTACTTGTCCGGGCACAGACGCCGGAATGTCTGGAGAAGCGGAAGGATCTCTGGGAGTACCTGAAGAGAAATAATTACTGGACATATCTGAAGATTCGGTACGGTATCGTCGGACAGAGCAGCAACCTGCCGGGCAAAGGAGGCCGCCGTATTTCGATCGTCGGATATCATGCGCTGAAGCGTGTCATCGGCTTCAGCTGATATATATGGCAGAATGTGCTTGAAGAGAGAGGAGAATACCATGAACAGAGAAGGATGTTTTGACGCAGGCATCAATTATGATACGGGAGTCAACCGTTTTGCAGGCAATGCTGCCATGTTTGAGAAGTTCCTGCTGAAATTCCCGGATGATCCGACATTCCCTGATCTTAAGGCTGCCATCGCAGGTGATGACGCAGATCAGGCATTTCGTCTGGCCCATACACTGAAGGGCGTTGCAGGCAATCTGAGTTTTGATGAGCTCCTGAAGAATCTGAATCCGGTCGTGGAAACACTCCGCGCAGGAGATATCACGACAGCCCGTGGTTTATTTCCGCCGGTGGAATCATCCTATGTCAAAGTAATTGAATATATCAAGGGATAATCATCTCTGGTGATTTTAAGAGAACGGCCGCAGGGCCGTTCTTTTAAATAATAAATAATGAGAGGCGGGGGATAACAATGAATCCAATGTACTTAGTACTGATCGGTTCTCTTTCTGCGATTTTCTATGCGGCGTTCAATTTTTTCCGTGTGAAGAAGCAGCCGGAGGGAACCGAGCAAATGTCCAAAATTTCCGGAGCCGTGCGTTCCGGGGCGAATGCTTATCTGAAACGTCAGTATTCCGGAGTGGCAGTTTTCTTTGCCGTGGTATTTGTATTGCTGCTGATTATGGCATCTCAGGGCTTTCTGAGCTTCTTTACACCGTTCGCGTTCCTGACGGGAGGCTTCTTTTCCGGCCTGTCCGGTTTCGTGGGAATGCGGACAGCTACCATGGCGAACTGCCGTACCACGAACGCGGCGTCCCAGAGTCTTAACAAGGGGCTGAAGGTAGCCTTTTCCGCAGGCTCCGTCATGGGCTTCACCGTTGTCGGACTCGGTCTTCTCGACCTGACGATCTGGTTCTTTATTCTGAATTATGCGTTCGCCGGTCTGCCGATGGATGAACGTATCGTGCAGATCACCACCAATATGCTGACATTCGGAATGGGTGCTTCGAGTATGGCGCTGTTCGCACGTGTCGGCGGCGGTATCTTTACGAAAGCAGCCGACGTAGGCGCAGACCTGGTCGGCAAGGTTGAAGCAGGCATTCCCGAGGATGATCCCCGGAATCCTGCGGTTATTGCCGATAATGTAGGCGATAACGTCGGCGATGTTGCAGGAATGGGCGCGGATCTGTACGAATCATATGTCGGCTCCGTCGTTTCTACGGCGGCGCTTGCCGTAGCGGCCGGCTTCAGCATGAACGGCGTCGCGGTTCCGATGACGCTGGCGGCCATGGGGGTTTTCGCGTCGATCATCGGCACGTTCTTTATCAAGACGAAGGAGGGCGCTTCCCAGAAGAACCTGCTTACGGCGCTTCGGAGAGGCACATATATAAGCGCCGCGGTTATCATCGTTGTTTCCTATTTCGTAATCAGGTTTCTGCTTCCGAATAATACCGGCATTTATTTTGCGATTCTCTCGGGTCTTGTAGCAGGCGTACTGATCGGCGTGATTACGGAATACTTTACGTCCGACACATACAAGCCGACGCAGAACCTTGCGGAGTCGAGCGAAACAGGCGCGGCGACCGTTATCATCGGCGGCATTTCACTTGGCATGCTTTCGACGGTCGCACCCGTTGTCATCGTAGGCGCGTCTGTTCTGATCAGTTACTATGCGGCCGGCGGCGCAGCTGATTTCAATGTCGGGCTGTACGGTGTCGGCGTATCCGCGGTAGGCATGCTTTCTACTCTTGGAATCACACTGGCTACGGATGCGTACGGACCAGTGGCAGACAATGCCGGCGGCATCGCCGAGATGACACACATGGATCCGATCGTCCGCGAACGTACCGATGCGCTTGATTCTCTCGGCAATACGACGGCTGCGACAGGCAAGGGCTTTGCGATCGGCTCCGCCGCGCTTACGGCACTGGCACTGATCGCCTCTTATATTGACAAGATCCACGCCATTGCACCGAATATGGATCTTGATCTGACGATCATGAATCCGACCGTTCTGATCGGCCTCTTTATCGGCGGCATGCTTCCGTTCCTTTTCGCGGCTCTTACGATGAGCGCCGTCGGAAAAGCAGCGCAGTCGATCGTACTGGAGGTCCGCAGACAGTTCAGGACGATTACAGGCCTTATGGAAGGCAAGGCGGATCCGGATTACGCGACGTGTGTCGACATGTGCGCCCGCTCGGCACAGAAGCTGATGGTAGCGCCTACCTTGATCGCGATCGTTATCCCGATCGTTGTCGGCATCATTCTCGGACCGAGCGCCGTTGCCGGACTGCTGGCAGGCAATACTGTCACCGGGTTTGCACTTGCCGTTATGATGGCGAATTCCGGCGGTGCGTGGGACAACGCGAAGAAGTTCATCGAATCCGGCCAGCACGGCGGGAAAGGCAGCGAGCAGCATAAAGCAGCAATTGTCGGCGATACCGTCGGCGATCCGTTCAAGGATACATCGGGACCGTCCATCAACATTCTGATCAAGCTGACTTCGATGGTTTCCATCGTATTCGCAGCACTCGTCGTTGCGGTCCATATCCTGTAGTCCGCTTATGAAAAGAGACTTCTGATCACAGAAGGGCATAGCTTATATCAGACAGGAGGTTCCATTGCTTCTGCATTACATTATAAAAGACATGATCCGGACGTTTCCGTATCTTGTTCCTTCGCTTTTTGCAGGTTTATTGGCCGCACTCTGCTTTTTTCTTGGCGGCGTTTTCCGGAAGAGGCGGTTTGCCGTATCCCGTCTTATTACGCTTTTCCTGTTCTTCTCCTTTCTGATGTTTATTCTGTCCGTTACGCTGCTTGACAGAAAGTTTGGATCGGACAGCAGGGGAATCAGCTGGAACATTTTTGGAACGTGGTTTTACGGGAAAAAAAGCAAAGGGTACGTAATCGAAAACCTGATACTATTTGTACCGTACGGAATACTCGGTTACCTGGCGCTTCCGGTAAGAAAGGTGCGGTACGCGGTCATTACGGCAGCGCTGCTTTCGTTCGTGATCGAATGCCTTCAGTTTGTGCTCCGAAGCGGATATGCGGAGCTGAGCGATGTGCTGATGAATACGGCCGGAGCGGCCGCCGGATCGTGGATCTGTGCCGCAGTATGCATGCACAGAAAACGAAAGAGGATGAATGAAAAGAGCACAGAAGCAGGAAGTGAATGACTTTTGGAAAATTTGTGCTATCATAAAGGTAAGTAAAGGTTCGGCACCATGTTGTGACGTTAATCCGTTATACTGCGGCAGAGAGGAGTGCTTTTATGGCAATGCCGAAGGAAAACAAGAATCAATCGAAGGGCAGTATTTCGCTGTCGGAAGCAGATCTGGCGAAGCTGATCGCGAGAAAAGAAGCTGAGATTGCTGAGCTTGCGGAGGAGATCACGAGGCTTTCGGCGATGATGAAGGAAAAGAAGAATGCGATTGCGTCTTCGAAGCGGGAACTGTTCTGTCTGCAGAAGCGCCGTGAGCATGAAGCAAGCCGGGCTGCACAGGAGAAGCGGAAAGCAGATGCGGGCAGAGTCGCAGAAGCGTTCATCGAAAGCGGTCTTACGGTGGAAGACGCGATCAGCCTGATCGACAAGGCTAAATAGATTTCACCGATCCGCGTTCCGTAAGCTTCGGCGTAAAACAATAATTCGGGTCATATGACCGGTCAGCCAGGAGCTTCAGCATATTTTCGGCTGCTTTTTTGCCGAGTTCACGTTTCGGGTGGACAACGGAAGTGAGATTCAGTTCTCCGGAGGCGATCGAAGAGTCATCGTAGCTGACGACGGAAAGGTCGTCCGGCACGGAAAGACCATTTTCCCTCAGAAAGCGGATGAGCCGGGCGGCAGACTGATCGTTGCAGCAGAATGCGGCGGAACAGGATTCGAGCTGTTTCATCAGCTCATTCCGGTGGTATTCGAAGTATTCCGGATAAGCGTCTCGTTCGGTGCACCAGAATATATGATCTTCTTTGAAAGAAATATTGCGGCGGCCAAGTGCCTGCAGATAGCCGCGAAACCGGTCAAGGCTCTGCTGCTCATCGATCTGGCCGAAGTACAGGATGTTCCTGTGACCTCGTTCGAGCAGGTATGACACCGCCATTTCACCGCCTGCCGTATCGTCCATCGCGACGGACGGCAGGTTTAATTCTTTATATGTGCTGTCCATCATAAGGATGGGCATTTTCTCCTGCAGTTTCCGGAAAATTGCGGCGTCTGCCCTCGGCAAAGCGGATTTCGTCGCTTCGAGGATGATTCCGGCAAAATTTCCATTCTGCAGTCCGTGTAATATTCTGTTTTCGTTTTCGATCCGGTTCTGCGTCGAGAAAAGGCTCAGATAGCAGCTGCCGGAAGAAAACACGTCGTACAGGCCGTTGATCTTCTCGGGAAAGATATACTCGTCCATGAATACCGTGATTACGGCAATACTGTTTGATACCGTTTCCTTCCGAGGCTGCGCGGCAACATACGATCCGCTTCCCTGGACCGTACGGATCGTTCCCTGATTTTCCAGATAGTTCATTCCGTTTCGGATACTTTTCCGACTCATGTTTAAAGTCTTGATCAATTCATTTTCTGTCGGGAGCCGGTCGTTTGGGTTCAGTTCCCCCTGCCGGATCTGATCCATAATAAACTGAGCAGCCTGAAGATATTTCAGCATTTGTATCCTCCTGTAGCGTATACGGTTTCCGGAAAAAATATCGCAATTCATCATATCGTATTATTGGGAATAAATCAACAATAAATACGGGACTTGCAGGATTGCACACAATAGCGCGTGCATCGAAGAATCAGCAGGCTATTTGTTGACACGGGAAGATTTTATACATATAATCGGACTGCAGATAAGGACATAAAAAGGTAATAAATAAACTGCAGTACAGAAAATAAAGGTAATAAATAAAGTATGATCAAAGGAGGAACCGGTATGCTGAAAAAAGACATTCTTCTGGAAACGATTTATGAGGAGCTTCCGTTTCAGAAGCGTTTTGCCGCGGCAAAGGCAGACGGATTCGATGATGTGGAGATGTGGGACTGGAGCAATAAGAACCTGCCTGAGGTGAAACAGCTTTTAGCGGACAATGATCTGAAGCTGGCTGCAATGAGCGGGGACGGCCCCTTTTCCATGTGTGATCCGAAGGACAAGGAGGGGTATCTGGATTTTTTGTACAGATCACTGGATGCCGCGAAAATTGTGGACTGCCATACGCTTGTGATTCATTCGGATGCTTTGATGGAAAGCCCGCAGTACGCGAAGCCGCTCGCGGAGCACTATTCCCTGATCACAAAATACTGCGCGATGTTTGCTGTTTTGAGCGAGATTGCTCCGAAGGCACAGGCAGCAGGAATCACGTTAGTACTGGAACCGCTGAATATCGTGAAGGATCACTGCGGGTATTTCCTGACATCGACGGAGGATGCGGCGGATCTTGTGAAGGCAGTGGGAAATCCGAACCTAAAGATTCTGTATGACGCGTACCACATGTATTTGAATGAAGGCAAGATCTGTGAGACGACAGAAAAGTATCTGCCGTACATCGGTCATATCCATATTGCGGATGCGCCGGGCCGTCATGAGCCGGGGACGGGTGTGATCAATTACGGCAATTTTCTGAAGCATCTGGACAGACTTGGCTGTCGCTGCTTCGTCGGATTTGAGCTGTATCCTGCTGCGGACAGCGCGGCAGCGGTGAAGGCGATCAAATCGGTGTGCGAAGGCGTATAGAAAAGCAGAAGGAGGAAGCAGACAAATGAAAATCGGACTTGTTACAGACAGCCTGAAGGATCAGTCTTTTGAGGAAATGCTGAAAACGTGCAGGAATCTCGGAATCGGGGAAATCGAGCTCGGAGTGGGAAACTGGTCGCCGGCTCCTCATGTGCAGCTTGACGAATGGCTGGAAAGTGCGGCAAAACGAGATGAGATCAAAGGACTTCTGAAGGATTACGGAATCACGGTTTCGGCGTTCAACTGTTCCGGAAACCCGCTTGCGCCGGGAGAGTGGGGCGCTCGGGAGGATCTTGTGACAAGAAAGTGCTTTCGGCTGAGCGAATATTTCGGGCTCGACAAAGTCGTGATGATGTCCGGACTTCCGGCAGGCGGTCCGGATGATAAATATCCGAACTGGGTCGTGACCTCGTGGCCGGCCGAAACGCAGGAAATGCTGGATTACCAGTGGAATAAGGTCGCGATCCCATATTGGAAAGAATTGACGAAGGCTGCAAAGGACTGCGGTGTGACAAAGCTTGCGCTGGAGCCGCACGGCTGTCAGCTGGTACATGACGTTGAAAATTTCTTCCGTCTGAAAGACGCATGCGGCGGAGATGAAACGATCGGGTTCAACCTGGATCCATCGCATCTTTTCTGGCAGGGTGCCGATCCGATCGCCGTTGCCCGGGCACTGAAAGAAAATATTTATCATGTGCACATCAAGGATGTCCGTATCGAGCGTCCGGCTGCGGTCAATACAATGCTGGACGGAAAAGGCGTTCTGGAATTCGCAGACCGTTCCTGGAATTTTGTCATTCCCGGATTCGGACATGACAGCCACTGGTGGAGTGAATTTATCATTACGCTTCGGATGATGGGCTACGACGATGTCCTTTCGATCGAGCACGAGGATTATACGATGGATACAATGGCGGCACTTGGCAAAACCGTTTCACTTTTAAAATCGATTCTGGATTAATACGGAGGAACATATGGATATTCTTAAAATAGGCGTAGTCGGAACAGGTGCGATCGGCCGTGAACATATCCGGCGTCTTCATGAAAAGGTGCCGGGCTGCACAGTGACGGCGGTTTCCGAGATCAACGAGGAAGTCGGCCGGGAGGTCGCAAAACAGTACAATGCCCGTTATTACAAGGACGGCGTGGAACTGATCAACAGTCCGGACGTAGACGCGGTCGTCGTTACGGCGTGGGATCCGGCGCACGCGAAGTATGTGCTGGCTTCTATTCGGGCGGGAAAGTTCGTGTTCTGCGAGAAGCCGATGGCGACGGAAATATCAGAATGCAGGGAAATCGTCGAAGCGGAGCAGGCTTTTGGAAAAAGAATCGTGCAGATCGGGTTTATGCGCAGATATGATCCGGGATACGCGGCACTGAAGAAGACGATCGAAAGCGGTGCGATCGGAGAGGTGCTGATGGTCCATGCCTGTCACAGGAATATGACGCACGCACCGTCCATGAGCTCGGACATGTCGATCAAGAATTCGGGTATCCATGAAATCGATATTATGAGGTGGCTTCTGAACGATGACTATGCGGCCGGGCAGGTCGTGCTGCCGCGTCATAATTCCTATGCCGGTCCGGAAATGCAGGATCCGCAGATCATGATGCTTCAGACAAAAAAAGGGATTGCGATCGATGTCGAGATCGCGCAGAATTCCGGGTACGGGTATGACATACAGTGTGAAGTCGTAGGAGAACTGGGAACGGTGAGACTTCCGGACCCTCCGTCGGTCGTAAAGAAACTGGGCTGCAAACGCAGCACCGATATCCAGCCCGGCTGGGAAACGAGGTTTATCGATGCGTATGATATTGAACTGTCTTCGTGGGTCAGGGAAGTAAAGAACGGCAGATCTGCAGGTCCGACATCGTGGGACGGATACATGGCATGCCTTACGGCGACAGTGCTCGGCGAGTGCAGGGAAGAACAGCTGCGGAAAGAAATCCCGACGCCGGAATGCCCGGAATTCTATAAATAAAACAGGAAAGGCCGACGCGCGGTCTGACACATCTTGTTCTGTCAGACCGCGGCCGTCCTTTTTTTATGCTCTTGACTTTACTTTTTAATTCCTTATAATGATGTAAACGGAAGTTAAGAAGGGGGCGGCTGCGTTGAAGACGAACAGGCGTATGACAAACACACGGATCATTCTGACGATTATGCGGGACAACAATATGGGTATGTTCCTCTGGACGTATCTGGCGGGTATTCTGGCAGTCTGCATCATTCTGATCGAGGCGGAGCCGGGCATCAATTCGATGCCGGACGCTCTGTGGTATGTGTTCGCGCTTGTCACATCGACGGGCTTCGGCGATCTGACGGCCGTCACGTTTATCGGCAGGCTTGTCTCGATTCTGCTCGGCGTTTACAGTATTTTTGTGATTGCGCTGATTACGGCAGTCGTTGTGGATTATTATCAGGAAAAGCTTAGGATCCGGCAGAATGAGAGTATCCTGATGTTCCTTGACAAGATGGAGCATCTTCAGGACCTTTCACAGGATGAACTTGCGGATATGTCGGACAAGGTCAGGCAGTTCAGGAAGAAGAGGAGATAATTTATTATGACATCTGGAAAAACCGGTCTCGTACTCGAGGGCGGTGCAATGCGGGGACTTTTTTCGGCAGGCGTTATGGATATTTTCATGGAGAACGGGATTTTTTTTGACGGAATAGCGGCTGTTTCAGCCGGTGCCTGCTTTGGCTGCAGCTACAAGTCACACCAGATCGGCCGCTCGATCCGGTACAGCAAGCGGTACTGCAACGACAAGCGGTACGCGAGCTGGCAGTCGTGGCTTAAGACGGGCAATCTGTACAACGCGGAGTTTGATTATATAACACTTCCGGACAAGCTGGATGTTTTTGACGCGGAAACATTCCGGAAATCACCGATGGAGTTTTACGTTGTCTGTACGAATGTGGATACAGGCGAACCCGTTTATAAGAAGCTTTCGGAGGGCGGAAGAGTGGATCTCCAGTGGATTCGGGCTTCCGCGTCGATGCCGGTTTTCTCACGGCCTGTCCGGCTTGACGGGAAGCGGCTCTGGGACGGCGGAATAGCGGACGCGATTCCGGTTCGTTGGTTTCAAAGCATCGGCTATGACCGGCTCGCCGTGATCCTGACACAGCCGGATTCCTATGTTAAGGAGCGGTCTTCGCTGCGTTTTGCCGAACACATGTTTCTGCGGAAGTATCCGGCTGTTGTGGCCGGACTTGACGACCGGCATATCCGGTATAACGAGACGGTTTCGTATATCCGCGGTGAGGCGGAGAAGGAAGATTTTCTCGTCATACAGCCGGAATCGGCGCTTCAAATCGGAACGATGGAGAAGAATGCGGATGAGATGGAGCGTGTCTATCAGATCGGCCGGAACGCAGGAACGGAGCGGCTTTCGGATGTCCGGACTTTCCTGGAAAAGCGAAACATGTGAAAATACACGCGAAATATCATATGATTTTATATAGAAACTCAAGTGGAATACGATAAGAAATTTTGCCTATGAAAGAATCAGGAAGACTGGAAATATAAAAGACACTGATTATCAGCAACGTCTAATTTTACAGGCGTATTCGGGCAGCATACGGAAACCGGACTTTGAAATAAGTGAAAATACTATAACTGTAGTTCTTCCGGTAATGGAGCCTAATGTCAGAATGACGAAGGATGAAATGGCCGTATATCGGACGCTAAGCAGAAATATGCCAAAATCGATCAGTGAAATCACAGCATCATCAGTATATGGAAAATCAAAAGTTTAAGTTTGTACGAGGAGCCATTGCCCGACAGTCGGAAAGACCGGTGCGGCGGCTCCTTTTTTGTAAGTACAGAACCGGAAGCAAAATATAAACGTAAAAATCTCCAAATAAATCATTTATAAACGAATTATGAATATGCAGAATGATTAAAAAGAGATAAAATCTCTAAATACTGGTTGACAAAGGCTCCGGCTCTTTGTATAATGTTCAGCATTGGAGGGAAGATCATGCTTGTCAGAATGAGTACCGAGAACTTCAAATCATTTGACGGACCGACGGAGCTGTCGATGGTTTCAGCGAACAAGATGCGTTCAAACCCCGGTCACCGGCTGCGGGTGCGGAGCACACAGCTTTTGAAGTACGGTGTCGTATACGGCGCCAATGCTTCCGGCAAGTCAAATCTTGTCGACCTTTTTATTTTTTTTCGGGAATGTCTGCGGACCGGACTTCCGCTGTCTTCGATGCAGATGTTCTGCCGGAATAATGCGGACAACCGAAACCGGGAGAGCCGTTTTGAAATGCAGTTTACGGCAGGCAGACATTTTTACGCGTACGGGTTTTCCGCGCTGTTAAGTGAAAGGCGTATTACGTCGGAGTGGCTTAACGAGCTGTATCAGAACGGATCCGAGCGCCTTCTCTTCCGAAGGGACGACAGAGAACGGCCGGTTCTCGGCGATGTGACAAGGGCCGGCTCGGAAGACTTTGTTCGCTTTGAAGTATACGCCGATGACTTCACGGGAAATGATACGATGCTTTTTCTTGGTGAAATGAATCGTGGCAGGAAGTACGGAAAGGATTCGAAGCTGCTGTTTTTCCATGAGATTTACGACTGGATCATGAATCACATCTGCATTATTACGCCGAATACGCCGAGGATTACATTTGCCAAGTGCGGTATGAAGCTTTCTCTGCCGATGATCAACAAGATGCTTATGTCGTTCGATACAGGGATCAGCAAGGTCGACATTAAGGAAATCAGCATCAATGAGCTGCGGAATTCGCTTCCGGCACAGGTTTTTGACACGCTGATCCAGTCGATCAACAACAGAACGTTTAACAGAAAGGATCCTTCGTTTAAGATGACGATGCGGTCGTATGACAGTTATTTCAGCATCGAGGCAGACGGGCACGAAGAACCGCGCGTTACGACGATCCGCCTGTCACATGGGGACAGCGACAACGGATTTTATTTTTCCGAAGAGTCGGACGGAACGAGGCGGATACTGGATCTTATGGATATGCTGCTGGATGACCGGGATGATATCGTCTATGTTGTCGACGAGCTTGACAGGAGTCTGCATCCGAAGATGACGGAGCATTTCCTGAATACGTTTATGGATATGCATCAGGGACAGCAGATGCAGCTGCTGTTTACGACGCATGAGTCGTCGATCATGGATCAGTCGCTGTTCCGCCGCGACGAGATATGGTTTATGGAGCGCGGCGGCGACAATGCCAGCAGGATCTATTCGCTGGATCGTTTTAAGGAACGGTATGACAAGGTCTTAAGCAAGTCATATCTGGAAGGGCGCTATGGAGCGGTGCCTGTATTTTCTTCTTTTGATTTCAAAAAATAAAAATTCTGGGAGTGACATCTTATGTTAAAGGTTGCAAAGAAAATTGTAAAGTACAGGATCCTGATTTTCATCCTGGCGCTTGTGCTTCTGATTCCTTCGTTTCTGGGATATCTGCATACGAAGGTAAATTATGACGTGCTGACGTATCTGCCGTCTGACATCGAGACGATGAAAGGACAGGATATCCTTAAGGATCAGTTCGGCATGGGCGCTTTTTCCCTGATGACGGTCGAAGGGATGGATGACAAGGATATAGCCGCGCTGGAATCGCAGATTTCCGGGGTGGACCATGTCAGCAAGGTGATCTGGTACGACAGTTTTCTGGACCTTACGATTCCGAAGAGTATGCTGCCGGATAAGGTTTACAAGGCTTTCAACAACGGTGATGCGACGATGATCGCGATCCTGTTCGACGAGACGTCCTCGGAAGACGGAACGATGCAGGCGGTTCAGCAGATCCGCACGATTGCGGGGAAGCAGTGTTTCTTAAGCGGCATGGGAGCCGTTGTAGTCGATACAAAGAACCTGGCCGACAAGGAAGCGCCGATCTATATTGCTATCGCTGTAGTGCTGAGCTTTATCGTGCTGGGGTTCATGATGGATTCCTTCATGATTCCGGTCATATTCCTGTTCAGTATCGGCATGGCGATTCTGTACAACATGGGTACAAACATTTTCCTCGGGCAGATATCGTATCTGACGAAGGCGATCGCCGCCGTCCTTCAGCTGGGCGTTACGATGGATTATTCGATTTTCCTCTGGCACAGCTACGAGGAAAATAAACTGAAGTACGAGGGAGACAAGGAGCGAGCGATGTCGCACGCGATATCGAATACATTCGTTTCGGTGCTCGGAAGCTCTGTAACGACGATCGCCGGGTTTATCGCTCTTTGCTTCATGACGTTCCGGATCGGCTTTGATATCGGCATTGTAATGGCAAAAGGTGTCCTGTTCGGCGTACTCTGCTGTACGACTGTTCTGCCGGCCATGATCCTGATCTTTGACGGCCTGATCGAAAAGACACGTCACAAGGTCCTGATCCCGCCTTTGGAGCGCTGGTCGGATTATGTGACGCGTCATTATATTGTTTTTATCCTGATTTTCGTCGCGGTGCTCTTCCCGGCCATCTACGGCTATAAGAATACGGGTGTTTACTATAATCTGGACCGGTCGCTTCCGGATGATCTGGAAAGTATGGTCGCACATTCCAAGGTCCAGAATGATTTCAACATCGATTCGACGCATATGGTGCTTGTCGACAAGGATACAAACGAAAAGGACATCCGCAGCATGGTATCGGAGATGGAAGGCGTCGACGGCGTCGAGTATGTCCTGAGCCTCGATTCAATGATCGGCACGTCGATCCCGGAGAGCATGGTGCCGGATTCGATCCGGAATCTGATGGAGAGCGACAAGTATAAGCTGATCCTCGTCGGATCGGATTACCGTGTCGCAAGTGATGAAGTCAACAATCAACTGACGGAGCTGAAGAGTATTATCAAGAACTATGACGCAACCGGCATGCTGGTCGGGGAATCTTCGCTGACGAAGGATATGATCACGATCACCGACCATGATTTCAAGGTGGTCAGTGCCGTTTCCATCGGCATAATTTTCCTGATCATTGCCCTTGTGTTTCAGTCGATTTCGCTGCCGTTTATCCTGGTGGCCGTTATCGAAGAGGCGATCATTATCAACATGGGCATCCCGTACTATACGAATACGACGCTTCCGTTCATTGCCTCGATCATCATCGGAACGATCCAGCTAGGCTCCACAGTCGATTACGCGATCCTGATGACGAGCCGGTATAAGAAGGAGAGAGGCGTCCTCGGCAAATCGAAGAAGGAGTCGATCATCATCGCGCATCAGGCTTCGGTCAAGTCGATTTTTGTAAGTGCTTTAAGCTTCTTCGCAGCGACATTCGGAGTCGGTCTTTATTCGGGCATCGACATCATCAGTTCGATGTGTATCCTGATGGCCCGCGGAGCCTTGATCAGTATGCTGGACGTGATCTTCATCCTGCCGTCGATGTATATGATTTTCGACAAGGTGATCATCCGTTCAGGCACAGGGTTTTCGGCAGCGCTTCCGAATCATAAAGCAGCGTCAGGAGAGTAACAGGCAGCAGAAAGCCGCCGGCTGAGCAATCAGTCGGCGGCTTTTCTGATGGTTCTATTTGTCAATAATATAATGCAGCATTTTCTGAAATTTGCCGGCCAGAGCCGAAGTATCGGTGTCGAAATTGGCACATTTCTGATTCAGCAGTTCACGGTAGCAGCTGATGGAAATATCATTCACCAGTGCTTTGTTGTCATCGGTAATACGTGTCCTGCTGTCCTTTGCAAGCGGCGCCAGAATCTGCATGCAGCGTTCCTGGATGTTGCGTCCGTAGTACATGGATTCGATGTTCTCGCTGTACTGGATGCGCTCGTCCGGATACAGATCATAGTAGGTATTCAGGATGGTGTACAGATCATTGCTGTATTTTCCGAAAAAAAGATTGTTGTACGTGTAAGGATAGCGAAAGGAACAGATACAGTAGAAATCCCATATCAAAAAGAAAGAATCGTAGTCGTCTTTGTTTTCGAGACTTAAACGGCCCAGTTCGGCACTGTATTCCTGCAGCCTCATGACAGAAGCCAGCGCCGTAAGTTCGTCGAGATCGTTGAAATACAGATAGATCGTGGAATTGTGGAAGCCGGACAAGGCTGCTATGCGGCGGATCGAAACATTCTGCATTCCCTCCTCACGGATGATTTCTTTCGTGGCATTCACAAATTGAATAAGATTATCTTTCTTCCGTGGATCATTGAAATAATCGATCATGGCATCATAACTCCTTTGTCAATCTTTTTTTGAAAGATAAATTGTTCAAAATCTTATACCCTAATATACCAAATAATACGGAATTAAACAAGTAAATGCATTGACAATAATAGACAACCGTGATAGATTTATAACATATTCTAATACATAAGCGCGCTTATTAGTCAAATCTTTGTTTAGTCTGTACAACAGCGGCTGCGTACGACGCGCCGTTTAACGATTCTTAAAAGGAGGAAACATCATGAAACTGGAAATCGGTAATTTCTATGTGAAGGAGATTGTCTTCGGAGAGAAGCTGTCCTTTCAGAACGGTGTGCTTTCGATCCAGAAGGATGAAGCCTTGAAATTTATTAAGGAAGATGACCGGATCACAGAAGCAGAACTTTATATTGCCAAACCGGGCGACAAGATCCGCATGTGTCCTGTCAAGGAAGCGATCGAACCTCGTATCCGTCCGGACGGAAGAGCGGTTTTTCCGGGATATACAGGTGATCTGGCACCGGCAGGGGAAGGCGTGGTGCATGCACTGAAGAACTGCAGTGTTCTGGTTGTCGGAAGACATTGGGGAGGTTTCCAGGACGGTGTCATCGATATGAGCGGAGAAGGTCAGAAATATACATATTTCGGACAGCTTAACAATATCGTGCTCGTAGCGGATACGAACGAAGATTTTGAAAAGCATGAGCAGCAGAAGAAAAATGACGCGCTGCGAAGAGCAGGTCATAAACTTGCCGAGTATATCGCGCAGTGTGTTAAGGAACTGAAGCCGGAGGAAACGGAAGTCTATGAGCTTGGCGGGATGATCAAACGTGATCCGGCGATCGAGAAGCTGCCTTCTGTAGTATACGTTATGCAGCCGCAGTCCCAGATGGAAGCGATGGGATACAACGATCTGATGTACGGGTGGGATACGAACCACATGGTTCCGACCGTCATGCATCCGAATGAAATTCTTGACGGTGCCCTTGTTTCCGGAAGCTTTATGCCGGTTTCTTCCAAATGGGCTACGTATGATTTCCAGAACTGCCCAAGCATCAAGGCATTATACAGGGAACACGGCAAGACAATCAACTTCCTTGGCGTTATCATGTCGAACCTGAACGTAGCGCTCGAGCAGAAGGAACGCTCCGCCCTTTATGTTGCCCAGATCGCTTCGAGTCTCGGTGCTGACGGTGCTGTCGTTGCGGAAGAAGGATACGGCAATCCGGATGCGGATTTCGTCGGATGCATCGTTGCGCTTGAGAATGCCGGTGTGAAGACGATTGGTGTGACAAATGAATGCACGGGCCGTGACGGCAAGTCACAGCCGCTGGTAACGATGGATTCGAAATGCGATGCGATCGTATCGACCGGCAATGTTTCTGAGATGATCGAGCTGCCGCCTATGGAAACCGTTCTCGGAGAACTGGAAGCGCTGGCGCGCGACGGTCTGTCAGGCGGATGGGCGAATGACGAACTGCTCGGGCCGTCTGTTCGTGAAGACGGTTCGATCATTATGGAAAACAACTCGATGTTCTGCGGCGATCAGATAATCGGATGGTCACCGAAGACGATGAAAGAATTTTAAGGAGGAAGTCGGACGATGAAAAAAGCAGTTTTATATATCAATCAGTTCTTCGGACAGATCGGCGGCGAAGAGAAAGCCGATTATGCTCCTGAAATCAGAGAAGGCAAGGTAGGTCCGGGAGCCGCATACAGCGGAGCAGGACTGGATGCTGAGATTACACATACAATTATCTGCGGCGATAACTACATGGGTTCCAATACGGAGAAAGCCGTTTCTGAGATTTTATCCATGCTTGCGGACAAGCAGTTTGATATTTTTATCGCCGGACCTGCGTTCCAGGCAGGACGGTACGGTGTGGCATGCGGTACGATCTGCAAGGCAGTCGCGGAAAAGTACAAAGTACCGGTCATTACATCCATGAACGTTGAAAATCCAGGCGTTGAGATGTTCAAGCAGGATATGTACATCCTGAAGGGCGGCAACATTTCATCGAAGATGCGTGAGGATGTTGCAGCTGTTACGAAGCTTGCAAATAAAATTCTGAACGGGGAAGAAATTGGCTGTGCGGACGAAGAAGGTTATTTCGGCCGCGGAATCCGCCGTCAGGTCTGGAGAAAAGACGGAAAGCCTGCGTATGAGCGTATGGTAGACATGCTCGTGAAGAAACTGAACGGGGAACCGTTTGAGACAGAGCTTCCGATTCCGGAACCGGACCGTGTTCCGATCGCGCCGGCATTGAAGGATCTTTCAAAGGCAAGGATCGCTATGATGACAACCGGCGGTATCGTTCCGGTTGACAATCCGGACCGTATCCAGTCAGCATCCGCTACACGCTGGGGCCGTTATGATATTTCCGATATGGACAAGCTGGAAGGCGGCGTGTTCAAGACCATTCACGCAGGATTTGACCCGGCTGCGGCCAATGCGGACCCGAACAGGATCATGCCGATCGATGCCATGAAGACGCTGCTGAAGGAAGGCGTTTACGGAAGCCTTCATCCATATTTCTACTCAACGGTCGGTACCGGTACGACGCAGGCAGAAGCGAAGCGTATGGCAGACGAGATCATTCCATACCTGCAGGAGGACAATGTGGACGCGGTTATTATGATTTCCACATGAGGCACCTGTACACGTTGCGGTGCAACGATGGTAAAAGAAGTAGAAAAAGCCGGTTTCCCAGTAGTACAGATGTGCAACCTGATTCCGGTCGCAAAATCGATCGGCAGCAATCGTATCGTACCTACAATCTCCATTCCGTATCCGCTTGGTGATCCGGATACAGCACCTGAGGTTCAGTGGAAGCTTCGTTATCACAGAGTGAAAGTTGCTCTGGAAAGCCTTGCTACAGATATTAAAGAACAGACTGTATTTCGTGTCTAGGTGGTAAACCAGCTTTTGTGACAGAATTTCACTCCGGCGTGTATTGCCGAAACAGTGATATGCGCCGGATAACATAATATGATGTATGAGGAAGGGAAAAAATGGAAGGAAAAAATGAAAAGAAAAGCAAAAATACAGTCGTTATTATTTCGGCTGTCATTGTAGCGATTCTTGTAGTCTGGGCGATTATTTCTGCAGTATCGTTTAACGCGGCCGCGAATGCGTCCTTTAATGTTCTGACAGGTGATTTTGGATGGCTTTACTGTATCGCGGTCGCATCGTTCCTTTTCTGGTGTCTGTATGTTGCGTTCAGTAAATACGGAACTATAAGACTCGGCCCGGATGATTCGAAACCGGAATACAGCACGGCCTCCTGGTTCGCGATGCTGTTTTCGGCCGGCATGGGCATCGGCCTTGTGTTCTACGGCGTTGCTGAGCCGCTCGATATGTTTACGGCACCGATCGATGTTGCTGCCGGAAGTCCGGAAGCAGCACTCTGGGCAATCAAGGAATCGTATCTGCACTGGTGTCTGCATCCGTGGGCATGCTTCTGCGTTATCGGTCTCGGCCTCGCTTATATGCAGTTCCGAAAAGGCAAACCGGGACTGATCAGCAGCCTCTTCATTCCGCTGATCGGCGAAGAAAGAGCTAAGGGCTGGCTTGGAAAGCTGATCGATATCTTCGCGATCATCGCTACCGTGCTAGGTGTCTGCACATCCCTTGGACTTGGGACACTGCAGATCAACAGCGGACTGAATTTCCTCTTTGGAATTCCGCAGAACACGCTCGTTGAATGTATTATCGTTATTGTATTTACTTTTTTATTTACGGCTGCCGCGGTTTCCGGAATTGAGAAGGGTATCAATTTCGTAGCAACGCTGAATATGTGGCTGGTTGGCGCGATCATCATCATCGCCTTTATCGTAGGCCCGACCGTTACCGATTTAAAGACACTCAGTGAAGCAGTCGGAACGTATTTCCAGTTTATCATACAGGACAGCTTCATGGACGGCGCGTTCAAGAACGCCTCCTTCCACGCGAACTGGACCGTGTTCTTCTGGGCATGGTGGATCGCATGGGGTCCGTTTGTAGGAACGTTCATCGCCCGTATTTCCAAGGGCAGGACGATCCGCGAGTTTATCATTGCAGTTTTGATCGTACCGTCACTGCTTACCTTTATCTGGTTCGCGGTATTGGGACCGATGGGGATCCAGCTTGGTCTCGCAAAAGCAACAGAAGCTGCCGTATCCACACCGCTTGCGGCATTTAAGGTATTCTCTTATTACCCGCTCGGCGGCCTGCTGTCGGTTATTCTGCTGCTGCTTGTATGTACTTTCTTTGTAACGTCGGCAGACTCCGCTGTTCTCGTGCTTGGTATTTTCAGCGAGCACGGAACACTGAATCCTTCTAAGAAAGTACAGCTGCTGTGGGGCTGCCTGGAAGGAGCACTCGCGATCGTGCTGATGATGAGCAGTGAAAACGCACTGACAATGATGCAGACAATTTCCATTGTCGGCGCCTTCCCGTTTGTATTTGTCGAGCTTGGCGCGATGTTCGGGATCACAAAAGGTCTCAAACTCGAGCTTACGCCGGAAAGCGGGCAGAAAATCATGGCAAAGATGAAAAACGAAGCAAACGCTTGATGACAAGGTATGAAAAAGCACCGGATCAGCCGATCCGGTGCTTTTTATTGACGGTGTTTCGTTTAGTCTTCAAATTCGATCGAGCAATTTCTCTTCAGCGCCAGGTGACATTCCGCTTCGACGCATTTCGTAATGCCGGCGATTACAGGACAGCCTGCATGGACGGGATATTTCTCTCTGGCATATTTGAAGAACGGACCGTTTCCGGGTTTCACGAGGCAGACTTCAAATGCTTTGAATTCGCTGCCTAACTCATCCATCATTTCGGAAATAGCTTTGCAGCCGCTGACGACGTGAACGGTGACGGCATAACGGTCGTCCGGGTTGCTTTCAGCCGTGACCTTGGTGACGAAGCCGCAGACACCTGGGTTGATTTTTACAGTTGTCATGATTAAACGCTCCTTTGTTGAAATAATATTTATATGATATTATAACATAAGAATGAGGGTTTATTCGGAAAATCTCAATTTTTATGCCGGAGGACGAAAATGAAGATAATGCATCTGTCGGATCTGCATCTTGGAAGGCGGATCAAGGAATTTTCCATGTTGGAGGATCAGTCGTTTATTCTGCGTGAAATCAGCGATATCGCGGATCGTGAAGAGCCTGACGTGATCGTGATCGCCGGCGATGTTTACGACAAGGCCGTGCCGAGCGCGGAGGCGGTGCAGCTGTTTGACCATTTCCTTGTGGAAAACGCGGAAAAGAGCAGAAAATTTCTGATTATCAGCGGAAATCATGACTCTCCGGAGCGGATCGCATTCGGCGGACGTCTTATGGAGACGAGCGGTGTCTTCTTTTCTCCTGTTTATGACGGAGAGGTAACCCCCGTATCCCTGGAAGACGCGTACGGATCCGTGAACTTTTACATGCTTCCTTTCATAAAGCCAGTCCATGTCAGGCGTTATTTCCCGGAGGAGGAGACGGATTCGTACACGGATGCAGTACGTACGGCCATTCGCCATATGGAAATCGATCCGGCCGCACGCAATGTCCTCATTACGCATCAGTTTGTGACGGGGGCGCAGAGAAGTGAATCGGAAGAGCTTTCCGTAGGCGGAGCAGACAACGTGGACGTGTCGGTTTTCCGGCCGTTTGATTACACGGCGCTGGGCCATATTCACGGGCCGCAGAATATTACGGACACAGTCCGTTACTGCGGGACACCGCTGAAATACTCTTTTTCGGAAGCAGGACAGCAGAAATCCGTCACAATTACTGAACTTGGAACAAAAGGCAGTCTGAATATTCGGACCGTACCGCTTGAACCGCTCCATGACATGCGCGTGATCAGCGGTACATATTTGGAAGTGACAGCACGGGACTTTTACGCCGGGACGGATACAGATGATTATCTTCAGGTGACGCTGAAGGATGAAGAGGACATCCCATGTGCCGTAAGCCGGTTAAGAGCTGTCTATCCGAACGTTATGGGACTTACGTATGATAACTGCCGTACACGTGCCGGCAGTGTGATCACAGAGGAGGTTCCCGCAGAAAAGATGCCGCCGCTTGAGCTTTTTGCCGATTTCTATCGAAAACAGAACAATGCACCGATGACAGAAGAACAGCGTGATTTTGTCGCGGACCTTATTGAAAAGATCGGAGAGGAGTACAGATGAGACCGCTTGATATCACTATTTCTGCATTCGGGCCGTATGCCGCGGTTACAGAAATCAATATGGAACAGCTGGGAGAGAGCGGCTTGTATCTGATCACCGGCAATACGGGCGCCGGAAAGACGACGATTTTCGACGCCATATCATTCGCACTGTACGGCGAAACGAGCGGAGAATACAGGAGTTCTGCCATGATGCGCTCGAAGTACGCGGATGAAAATACAGAAACATTTGTCGAAATGACATTTCTGGAGCATGGCAAAACATACAGGATCAGAAGAAATCCGGAGTATTCCCGTCCGGCCAGAAGAGGCAGCGGTATTGTGATACAGAAGGCCGATGCATCCCTTTTCATGCCGGACGGCCGTGCTATTACGAAGATACGTGACGTAAACGAGAAAATACAGGAGATCCTGGGCATTGACCGGGAACAGTTTACACAAGTCGCCATGATCGCGCAGGGCGATTTCATGAAGCTGCTGAATGCGACGACGGAAGAACGCAAAAAGATTTTTCGTCAGATTTTCCGGACAGGGCGGTATCAGGTCCTTCAGGAACGCCTGAAAGCAGAAGCATCATCTCTCGGCAGAGAATATGATGCTCTGGCGGCCAGTGCGGATCAGTATCTGCAGGGGGCCGTCTTCGACGAAACGGATGATGGACGTGAGCAGTCCGCGAAAGCACGATCCGGACACCTTTCACAGCAGGAGGCGGTCTGTCTTGTGGAACGCATGCTGGAACGGGACAGGACGAAGGCGGCAGAAATAAAGGAAAGAAAAGAAGCGGTCGATGCGGAAACTGCCGAAGCGCAGGCTGTTCTGATCAAACTCGATAACGTCATCCGGGTGGAGAAAGAACTTGACGAAGCTTTGCTGCTTCAGGCGGACCGGCAAAGAAACCTGGAGAGGCTTAAGCAGGCCTGCCTGGAAGAACAGGAAAAGGAACCGGAGCGGAAGAAGACGGCCGCAGATATCATGTCTCTGGAGGAAAACCTTCCGCAATATGCGGAACTTGACAAACGGCGGAGCAAAGCGCTGGAAAAGACAAGCGAAGGAGAGGCGCTGCGTGCAGAAAGAACGAAGCTTGCCGAATGTATCAGAACATGGTCAGCAGAGCTTCAGGAGCGAAAGAAGGAGCTTTCGTCGCTGGGAGATGCAGGTGTGCTGCTGGAGCGTCTTTCGGCAAACCAGGAAGGAGTAAGCGGGCGTCTTCATAAGATAAAGGAAATCAAAGCGGATATCCGCTCGTATCTTGAGCTTTCGGAAAACGTAAGCGAGGCACAGACCATATATCGGCAGGCCGCGGAGAAGGCGGATAATCTCGGCACAGAATACGCAGTATCGCTGAAGTCGTTTCTCGATGAGCAGGCAGGCATTCTTGCATCTGATCTTGAAGACGGAAAGAAATGCCCTGTCTGCGGTTCGACGGTCCATCCGGAACCGGCCGCCATGAAGCAGAATGCGCCCTCTGAGGAACAGCTTCACGAAGCGGAAAAACGAGCAGAAGAAGCAAAGCAGGAGGCGGAACGATTCAGCAGGGAGGCCGGCCGGCAAAGCGAGAAAGCAGCGGTCAGGCTTGCGTCGATCCGAAAGCAGTCTGCGGATCTTTTCGGAACGGATGAGGAAGCAGAAATCAGTGACGGGATTGCTCCCGCCATCCGTAAATCATCGGAAGCGGCAGAAGCGCAGGCGGAGTCTCTGCGCGGACAGATCGTCATTGCGGAGCGTAATTTTGCCAGAAAAAAAGTGCTGGAAGCAGATATTCCGCTTCGGGAATCGAAGATCCGGAATGCGGAGGAACGGGCCGCATCGCTTGACAAGCAGGAGGCGCTTCGAAACGCGGAGGCGGACGGCCTTACAAAAGAAGCTGGCCTTCTGGCTTCGCGTCTTCGCTTTCGTGACCGCGAAAGCGCGGTGTCTTTTATGAAAGCTGAGACAGCACGTCTTCATGAAATGGAAGAATCGTTTCGGAACGCGGAGAAAGCATATCGAACATGCCGGTCGGAATATGATGCGCTTGCGGGGCGGATCGCGGCAATAAAGGTCCAGCTTGCAGAATCAGGTTTCGCTACGGACACGGAAGAGCTTGCAAAGAAACGTTCGGATTCGGACGAGAAGCGTCTGCGGCTCACGGAGGAAAGAGAATCGCTGGAACGTGAAATGACGGCTGCCGCTGCCCGGATACAGACGAATGACGCGGCTCTTGCCGGCATGAAAAAACAAGGCGCGGCACTCGCGGAAACGCAGAAACGACTGATGTGGGTGACGCCGCTCGCGAATACGGCAAACGGAAATGTCAGCGGGCACGGGAAAATCATGCTGGAGACGTATGTCCAGATGACGTTTTTTGACCGGATCATCGCACATGCCAATACGAGATTCCTCATCATGTCAGGCGGACAGTATGAGCTCGAACGGTGCAGGGAAGCGGAAAACAACAAGAGCCAGAGCGGGCTGGACCTGAATGTTGTCGATCACTGCAACGGGACGGTGCGAAGTGTGCGGACGCTGTCCGGCGGCGAATCGTTCAAGGCATCTCTTTCACTTGCGCTGGGACTTTCGGATGAAATCCAGCAGGAAGCGGGCGGGGTACAGCTGGATACGATGTTTGTGGATGAGGGCTTCGGAACGCTTGATGAGGATTCTCTGAAACAGGCGGTGGACGCGCTGACAGGTCTTACGAAAGGAGGACGTCTTGTTGGCATCATTTCCCACGTGGAAGAGCTTTCCCGCCGGATTGACAGGCAGATTCAGGTTACAAAAGACAAAGACGGCGTCAGCACGGTCTCGGTAGTTCTGTAAAATCGACAAATGCTGTGAAAAACCTGAAATGCCTTGATTTTATGTGGCGTTGTGCTATAATTGCCATACAGTATGTTCAGTTACGTACGGCCCGGTTCCGTTTTAGTGGACGGAAGAAGGGTCGTACTTGTGTTTAATGAACCGAATCATCCGGAGGGGAGAGCACGATGAAGATAGCAGTAGCAGGATACGGCAAAGTCGGGAAGACGATCGTAAGCCTTCTGGCCAAGGAAAACCATGACGTGGTCGTCATCGACAACAATGCCGAACATATCGAAGAAGCGCAGAATGACCATGATATTATGTGTGTATTTGGAAACGGGGCGACACGAAGCATTCAGCTGGAGGCCGGTGTCCCGGACGCCGATATTGTCATCGCGGTGACAGGCGTCGATGAGGTAAATCTGCTTTGCTGCGTGATCGCGAAGAAGCTGGGGGCCAAGAAGACGATCGCACGTATGCGGAACCCGGAGTATATGGATGAAATCAATATGATCCGTGATGTGATCGGCATCGACCTTGTGATCAATCCCGAACTTTCGGCGGCACGGGAAATATTTTCCGTTCTCCGATTCCCGGGACTCCTGAATATCGAGAAATTTGCGAAGGGACGCGTGGAGCTGGCTGAGTTAAGCCTGACATCAAACAGCCCGCTTGCAGGTTTATCCCTGAATGAAATATGGAACCGGTATCATGTAAAGGTACTGATCTGTGCCGTGCGGCGTGACGGGGAGGTCTATATCCCGAACGGTGATTTTGTCCTTCAGGCGGAAGACCGGATCGGCTTTTCGGCAGAACCGGACCAGGCGCTGCTGTTCCTTAAGAATGCGGATATTCCCATTCATCCGCCCAAGAACGTGATCATTGTCGGAGGCGGACGCATCACATATTTCCTTACGCAGATGCTGCGGATCATCCATGTAAATCCGGTCGTTATCGAGAGTAATCCGGATATATGCCGGAGCCTGAGCGATGCCTTTCCGAACAGCATTGTCATTAACGGAGACGGGGCCGACCGGGATCTTCTTCAGGAAGAAGGGATCCGTACGGCAGATGCTTTTATTGCCAATACAGGTACGGATGAAGTTAATGCGCTGCTTTCCATTTATGCCACAGCCCAGAATGTACCGAAGGTCGTTACGAAGGTGAGCAGGATCTCCGTTGTAGATCTGATCGGAGAGAGTACGATCGGAAGCGTGATTTCTCCGAAGGACATCAGTGCCAGCTACGTTGTAAGCTATGTCCGTGCCATGGAGAATTCCGGAAGCAGCAGCAGCGTCGAGACGCTTTACCGTATTGTAAACGGCGAGGTGGAAGCCCTGGAGTTTATTGTCAAGGAAGATGACCCGAAGATCGTCGGCGTAACGCTGGAAGCGATGAGCATGAAACCGGATATCCTGATTTGTGCGATTATCCGCAAGAATCATGTAAAGATACCGAACGGCAAAGACTGCTTCATGGCAGGCGATCATGTTATCGTCGTAACGAAACAGAAGCAGCTTAGTGATCTGAGGAACATTCTGGCATAACGGGAGGGCTGCTTCTTATGAACAGAAAATTTGTTTTTCATACGATCGGCCTGATACTGATGGTCGAGGCAGGGCTCATGCTTCTGCCGATCCTGGTAGGCATTATTTACCGTGACCCGTATACGATTTCGATCGTGCTCGCGGCCGGCATCACAGTCGCGGCCGGCTTGCTTCTTTATTTCGGGATCAAGACACCGAATTCTACCGTATATGCGCGGGACGGATTCGCGATCGTCGCGCTGTCGTGGGTGTTTATGAGTATCTGCGGCGCCCTGCCTTTTATGATAAGCGGTACGATCCCGAATTTTGTCAATGCTTTCTTTGAAACGGTTTCTGGTTTTACAACGACCGGTGCGACGATTCTGGACAAGGTCGAGCCGCTGGGGTATGCACTCCTGTTCTGGCGCAGCTTTACACACTGGATCGGAGGCATGGGCGTGCTTGTTTTCGTGCTTGTCATCGTTCCGCTCGGCGGCCAGCACAACATCCATATAGTCAGAGCGGAAGTGCCGGGACCGACTTCAGATAAGCTGGTTCCGAAAATGAGCAGCAGCGCCAGGATCCTGTACGCGATTTATTCGATCATGACGATCGCAGAGATCATCATCCTGTTTGCCGGGCATATGCCGCTTTTTGACTGCTTTATCACATCGTTCGGCTGCGCCGGTACAGGAGGTTTTTCCAACCATACTGAAAGCATAGCTGCATATCACAGCTTGTATGCCGAAATCGTGACAGGCGTTTTCATGATCCTGTTCGGTGTGAACTTTAATCTGTACTATCTGCTTCTCATCAAGAAAACGAAAGAAGTTTTCCATAATGAAGAGCTTCGGTGCTACCTTGCCGTTATCGCATTCGCGGTCATCACGATCGCAATCAATATCAGCAGCATGTACAACAGTTTTGCAGAGGGACTCCGGTATTCCTTCTTCCAGGTTTCCTCAATCATTACGACAACGGGGTTTTCCACGACGAATTTCGATCTCTGGCCGCAGTATTCGCGGGCGATGCTGGTATTTATCATGTTTATCGGCGCCTGCGCCAGCAGTACAGGCGGCGGTCTCAAGGTTTCCCGTGTCCTGATCCTGTTCCGCAGCGCGGGCCGCGGAATACGCCGCATGTGCAGGCCGCGTTCCGTTGAAACGGTTCATATGGACGGAAGACCGGTATCCGAGGAAGTCGTGAACAACGCCGGCATTTATTTCATCTGTTACGCGCTGATCGCTTCTCTCAGCGTGCTGATCCTGTCGTTTGATATGCTGACGGGCAGACTGGAAATTATGCCGATCCTGGCATTGTTCATGCCGTCGATCTGGAAGAACACAGACCGCGGACCGAAAATCACGAAGCATGAAGGAAGGCTTCGCGCTTCCGCAGGGAAATAAAAAAAGGGAGTGATGCCCGGCAGAATTTCAGCCGCTGCAGCACTCCCTTCTCATATACGTTACTGATACGGATCGGACGGGCCTTGTCCGCTATTCGGAGATGCGCCGTCGACACCGGCATAACAATAATCACCGAATGCCAGAAGCGGCAGAAAAATAACAGGCAGGAAAATCAGTCCGCATGCGAAACCGCCGCCCATTCCGAATGAACGGGCAAGCTTTACGAGGGTCATGATCCAGATGACTACGCGCGCAATGGGAATAAGAAGCAGTAAAAAGAGCCATCCGTTGCCCCATGTGATCTTAAAAAGAATATAGGTATTATAGAAAGGAATAATGGCTGCCCAGCCCTCTTCTCCGGCTTTCTCGAAAATAAACCAGCTTGTGATCACAAGGAATGCTTCGACGATGAGAGATGTAATTATAACATTTGCATATGACCATCCGAAAAGAGAAAACAGGTGTCGGTATTGATCGATGTAATACATTTGATGACCTCCCAGGTTATATTTGATACTATCATCATACCGTATTATTAGGAAAAATTCCATAAGAAATATTTTACAAATACTGGGGAAATGCAGCATGATGTAATGGCCGTCTTTTTCGCTGTGAAACCGGGTTGGCATATTAAATAGAGGAGTGTTATAATAAGACTGTTTCCGGTCAGACTGCAGACCGGATTCATACAATATGAGGAACCCGGCACTGCCGGGATTGAAAAGGAGAGTATAAAATGAAGAAATACACAGCAGAATTTATCGGCACCTTTGTCCTTACGCTATTTGGCTGCGGCTCCGCCTGCCTGACAGGCGGAATCGACGGCAAACTTGGTATTCTTGGGATTGCTATGGCATTCGGACTTTCGATCGTCGCGATGGCTTATGTGATTGGGGACATATCCGGGTGTCATATTAACCCGGCCGTTTCCTTCGGCATGCTGCTGACGGGAAGAATGAATGGAAAAGATTTTATCGGCTATGTCGCGGCGCAGTTTCTCGGCGGTATTTTCGCAGGCGCGGTTCTTCTTGGAATTGTCACGATGTCTTCGAAGCTTTCACTAGCCACCAACAGTCTCGGCACAAACGGATACGGCAATCTTTCGTACACCGGTCTGTCACTTGGCGGGGCACTGCTTGTCGAGATCATTCTTACGTTTGTGTTTGTATTTACCGTGCTGGGCGTGACAGCAAAAGCGAAGACGGCGAACATCGCCGGCATCGTGATCGGTCTCTGCCTGGCTTTTGTCCATATCCTCGGCATTGCGCTGACCGGAACTTCCGTCAATCCGGCCAGAAGCTTCGGACCGGCTCTTTTCAAGGGCGGCGAGGCGCTTTCACAGGTATGGGTGTTTATCGTAGCTCCGCTGATCGGTGCTGCAGTCGCAGCGCTTCTCTATACGATGCTTTATGGAAAGAACAAAGAAGAAGCATAATCGAATATTCCGCCTGACGGCCGTTCTTTTTCTGACGGCCGCTGTTTTGATACAGATTTGTGCGTGCGGAAGCGCGGACAGCAGCGGCGGATCTTCCGCGGAAACTGCTTCGCAGTCTGCGCAGGATCAATCGTCCGTGCCGGAAAGCACCGCCGCGCAGTTCCGCTCACAGGATAAGCTGGATGAACATTATGAGAAGCACGTCGTGCAGCAGAAGGAATTCGGGACTATTACAAAGGACGAGTATCTGGCTCTTGCACAGCAGCTTGTCGGCAATCCGGGCAGCAGCGTTCTGACGAAGAAAGACAGCGAGGGAAATACACTTTTTTATGACCCGGATACGAACGAATTTGCGGTGTTAAGCAGTGACGGTTATATACGCACCTTTTTTAAACCTTCGGGAGGCCAGTCGTATTATGACAGACAACAGTAGCAAACGGTATGCCTGTGTATGCTGCGGAGCGTACACGATGCGGGAAAAACCGCCGGGAACATATGAGATATGCCCGGTATGCGGATGGGAAGATGACCCGATCCAGTTTCGTGATCCGGATTTTGCCGGAGGCGCGAACGAGATGAGCCTGAACGAGGCACGTACTGTTTGGAATAAGCAGAATATCGAAGAGACAAAAAGCAGGAGACGGATTTGACCGCCTCCTGCTCGATTCTGTTAAGCGATGCCGCACCAGTCAATGATGGTATTGGCAAGAATTTTGACTGCGTTTACGTAATCATTCAGGTCGACCCATTCGTTGTTCGCGTGCATCTCTTCTGTACGTCCCGGCCCGAATATAACGGTCGGCGTATCGCCGTACGTATTTAAATGACGGATATCGGCGGCACCCTGCCTTCCGCTGATAACAGGCGGTTTCCCCATGACTTTACCGAAGTTGTCGGAAAGCATCGTGACGATCGGGCTGTCGGATGGAATTTCAGACGGTTCGGCAAAATACCCGGTATAGATGACCTGAGGCGGATTTGATGCAAGCCATTCATTTCGTTCCGCGGTATATTTGCAGATGAAATCAATAAATTCAGCCTTGACTCCGTCGGAGCTTTCACCGGGGACGGTCGCCATGGATCCCTTCAGCAGACATTCGTCCGGAAAGGCGCTTGCATAGCTGCCGCTTGAAAACTGGCCGATCATGCAAGGTATCGCTTCGATAATATTGGGATACAGAGGATGGGAAGTCCTGGCGACACGGTCTTTCTCAAAGGCCTCCACTGCTTCCTTCACGAGATATCCAAGATCGATCGCGTTGACACCTTCGTATCTTCGCTGGATCCCGGCAGCCTTGCCCTTCACATGGATGTCGAACCAGATCCTTCCGATCGAGGCAGGCTGGACGCACATGCTGGATGTTTCGCAGCAGATGCCGGCATCTGCCTTGTAGCCTTTCATGACACATGCAAGCGTGCCGTTTCCTGTAAGCTCTTCGTCCATGACGTATTCGATCGTGACGTCACCTTTCAGCCGGATCCCGCATTCTTTCAGTACTTTCATGGCCATTGTCATGGCTGCGACGCCGGATTTCATGTCGGACGCACCGCGGCCGTACAATTTGCCGTCTTCGATCTCACCGCCCCAGCATGGATGCTTCCAATTCTCCGCGGGGCCTTCCGGTATTACGTCGACGTGTCCGTTGAAAAGGAGTGAGCGCCCGCCTCCCGCACCGTGGCTTATGGCTACGACGTCAGGCCTGTTTTCATACGGCATGTCTGATTTGACAAATGCCGGATGTGTGCCAAGCTCCTCCAGAGAAGGTACAAAGGACACGGACTCCATGCCCATCGCCGAAGTATATTTACACAGATACTCCTGGATTTCCGCTTCGTTTCCCGTAACACTCGGAATCTGAATGATTTTCCGCAAAAAATCAACTAATGTTTCCTGGTTTTCATCGACCCATTGATTGACGGTATCGTTCATACAGGCAATCTTCCTTTCTGTTCTGAATATGTCTGAAAATAACAATTTGCTTTTGAAACATACAGATTATAGCATAAAAGAAGTTGACAAACAACGAATAGCTGTTGTACATTTATATAAATAAAAGCCTGTTTTTTTGTACCTTTGAACCAAAAGGAGGGAAACAAATGGGAATCTGGCTGAAGGAAGCGATGAAGATCGAACCGTTTTCACGGACTCAGCTTGTAGCTGGGTTTGGCGGAATCGACCACATGGTCGTTGCGACGAATATCCAGGAAGTACCGAATGTAGACAGATGGCTGTACGGTGGAGAGATCCTTTTTACTTCCGGTTATGCGTTTGGCTCGATCGATGAAGCATGTGAGCTGATGCATCGTGTGAGCAGAAAGGGAATCGCGGCGATGGTGATCAAACCGGGACAGTATCTGGCATCGATTCCGCAGAAGATGCTGGACTGTGCCAATCAGATCGATCTGCCGCTTTTTGAAATGCCCGGGAACCTCCCGTATATGGACTGCATCGTTCCGATCGAGGCAAGGATCACGAATGAACATGCGTTTGTTCTTGAACGGACAGAGCAGATCCACAACCGCCTTTTACAGGTGATGGTCGAGAACAAGGGTCTCGACGGGATCTGTGATGTGCTGTACCATGTGATCGGGAAACCGGTTTTCATTTTTTCCGGCAAGGGAGAGCTTCTGTCCGCAGCAACCGGCGATCTGGCCGAAGAAATGTATATCTTGAATATGCAGACTCTTTTTGACACGTATCTGAAACAGCATCACGCCAGAAGCCTGCTTGAGAACAAATACAACAAAATCAGACTGAGTGAAGATTATTCGGTGACGTGTATTCCGGTATCCGTTCAGCATGTGATTCTTGCCTACGAGCTGATCGACTGTTCATATGACGAGATCCAAAATACGAATCTGTTGGCACTGGAAAACGCAAGTTCTGTGATCGCCGTAGAACTGCTGCAGGAACAGGCCCTCATCAAGAAAGAAGAAGATATTTCCGCCCAGCTTCTGGACGATATTCTGAAGCGGAAGTATGAGGACATCAATATTATCCAGCAGCGGTGCCGCTACGCGGAGTTCGAGGGAAGAAGCGATTTCTGCATCTGTGTGATCGGCGCTGACGCATTTGAGTCGTGGATGCAGGAGGGAAAGAGCATTGTCAGTGAAGCGGCCATCCAGGACGTGAAGCAGAATGTGAGTCAGGTTATACAGGAAGAATTCCAGAAAGGCAGGAGGAAGGTGCTGAGTATGCTCGAAGGCGTCGGAATGATCGTGATGGTGACGATCAAGAATGACAGCGACATGCAGAACTGTGAGGATATTATCGGAGAAATCCTCGGAAGATTCGCGGAATCGTATCCGAAGATGAAGTTCTCGGCCGGCATCGGCCGCGTAAAAAAAAGTCTGGAGCAGGCTTCCGACAGTCTGCGGGAGGCAAGACTCGCCAGAAAAGCGGGAAGACAGCTTAAGTACAGCAAACGGAAAGGAATCACTTCATTTGAGGATTTAAGCAGCCTTTGTTTCCTGTATGAATACAGCAATTCGTCGGAAATGAAGAAATTTTATGAGGAAACGCTCGGAAGTCTGATCGACTATGATGAATCAAACGGAACGGAGCTTGTTCCGACATTGGAGTGCTATTTTACAAATATGCGGAATCTAAGAATTACTTCCGAAAAGTTATTTATTCATAAGAATTCCGTTATTTACAGGATCAAGAAGATCGAAGAGATCATCGGGGAGTCGCTGGATGATTATGAGACAGCATTTAATCTGATGCTTTGTCTGAAAATGCGAAGCGTCATGTGATTTGGCACGGTTTATACTTTTAGTACAAAAGAACCGAAAAAATAATGTTTTTTTTGTCCAATGACAACTGACATCTACTATGATACAATTCATCATGGTCACAGAAGATGTCAGTTTTTTTGTGTAAAAATTCACAATTAACAAATAACATTGTGACCGGGAGCAGCGGTTTAGAAAACGGTATGGAGAATACCGCAGATCGAAGAAGGGAGATTTTTATGAGAAAGATGAAGAGATGGGTTTCACTTAGTGTTTCATTGCTGATGGCTGTCGGGCTGATGGCTGGCTGCGGCGGATCATCCTCATCCTCAACAACGTCAGGCAGCTCGGCTACATCAACGTCCTCTGGCTCAAGTTCAAGCTCCACCGTTGATACCAGCAAAGCAAAGTACACGCTGAAGGTCGGGCACGACCACACGACGACGTCGCCGTTCCAGCAATGCATGCTGGAATTCCAGAAAGAGGTTGAATCGAAGAGCAATGGCCAGATCAAGGTAGAAATCTATCCAGGCCAGCAGCTCGGCAGTGCGCGTGAAATGATCGAAATGGAGCAGAACGGTACACTGGAAGCGACACTTCTTCCGACAGCAAAATTCGGAGGCTTCGATGAGCAGTTAAATCTTGCCGATATGCCTTTCCTGGCAGATACGGAAGAGCATTTCCTCACACTGATGAACGGCGAGGTAGGTACGGAAGCAATGGCAGGTCTGGAGGATATCGGTATCCACGGCGTTGCGTATTTCCCGGAAGGCTTCAAGTACATTACGAACAACGTAAAACCGATCACCAGCCCTGCTGATCTGAAAGGACTGAAGATTCGTACGATGGAAGCTCCGATCATCATGTCCATGTTCTCGGCATGGGGCGCTAACCCTGTTCCGATCGATTTCTCGGAGGTTTACAATTCCCTGCAGCAGAACGTGGTCGACGGCGAAGAGAATCCGCTTCTTTCGATCCACGATATGAAATTCTATGAAGTACAGAAGTATATGACGATCGATTCTCATGCATATCTTTCCTACTTTATGTCTTACAGCAAGACATGGTTTGAATCACTTCCGAGTGATCTTCAGACTGTTGTAACGGACTGCACAATGAGTGCTGCAACAAGGTGCCATGAACTGATGACCGAAGCAAACGACGGATATCTGAAGGATATTACGGATTCCGGCGTTCAGGTATATACACTGAATGATTCGGAAACACAGGCATTCAAGGATGCATGCCAGTCGGTCTATTCAGATTACCGGGATCAGATCGGCGGCGATCTTCTCGATAAGGCAGTTGCAGAATCAAAGAAACTTGCAGAAAGTTCAAAATAATCAGTAAATCATTTCCGCCTGCCCGGTACAAAACGGGCAGGCGGAAAACAGGAGGGAGGAACTTATTACATGAAAGCATTTAATAAGTGGTTGATACGAGGAGAAGATTCTCTTACAGGGTTCCTCATGCTGGCAGGTATAATCGTATTGTTTATCAATATCTGTTTGCGGTACTTTTTCCATGATTCATCATCGTGGGTGGAAGAAGCTCTGCGGTACTCCATTATCTGGGTTACGTTCGTGGGCGGCAGCCAGTGTGCGCGGACCGGCAATCATGTCGGGGTCGATCTTCTGATCCAAGTCATGCCGAAAAAAGTGCAGAAATACTTCTTTGCACTTGCGCAGTTTATCGCGGCGGCTTTCTGCTGTGTCGCTACCTATGCTTCTTTTCAGGCTATGGCACTCGTTATTAAGACACACCAGAAAAGTCCGGCAATGCTGATGCCCATGTGGATCATATACCTCTCACTGCCGATCGGATTTGCATTGATGACGATTCGCTTTATCATCGCAGGTGCAAAAGATCTTGAAAACAAGAGCTCCGGCGGTGCCGTAACGGATGAAAACGGCAATGTCGACATGTCCAGGCTGTAAGGGGGGGGAAACAGTATGATCGTTACATTGTTTATTGCTTTGTTTGTATTCCTGCTGCTGGGCGTGCCTGTATTTGTAGCTCTGGCACTTTCTTCCATGGTAGCACTGCTTGGTTTTACGAATTACGAGCCGATCGTTGTTGTACAGCGTATGGTCGGCGGTGTCGATAAGTTTTCACTGATGGCTATCCCGTTCTTCATTCTGGCCGCAAATGTCATGAAAACAGGCGGCATCGCAAAAAGGATCCTGAACTGGGCGGAGACGATGGTCGGACATCAGACCGGCGGCATGGCGCTGACGACAGAAGTTGCCTGCATGTTCTTCGGAGCTGTTTCCGGTTCTTCGCCGGCAACCGTTATCGCGATCGGCGGTCTGACGTATCCGAAGATGATCGAAGAAAAGTATCCGAAGGATTTTACGATCGGACTTATTACATCGAGCGGTTCTGTGGCACTTTTGATTCCGCCGAGTATTTCCGCGATCGTCTATGGATCCGTAACAGGCGTTTCCGTCGGTGCTTTGTTTATGGCAGGGTTTGGCGCCGGTATTCTTTACGGTATATTCTTCCTTATTTATTCGTATCTGTATGCAAGAAAGCATGATATTCCGAGAACAAGAAGAAAAACCGGGCGTGAAAGATGGAAAGCTACGAGGGACGCGTCGTGGGCACTCGGTGTTCCGATCATTATCATCGGCGGTATTTACGCAGGTATTTTCACGCCGACAGAGGCGGCCGGCGTATCTGCCTTCTACGCGATCATAGTAAGTCTCTTTATTTACCGCGAAATGACATTCAAGCAGCTGTGGGAATGCTGCATCACTTCTGCCGGTACGACTGCTCAGGTCATGATTCTGCTGGCGGCAGCGTCCATCTTTGCATGGGTCCTGACGATCGGCCAGGTACCGCAGTCGCTTTCACAGTCGATCGTAGATGCAAACCTTGGAAGGTACGGGTTCCTGCTGCTTGTCAATCTGCTGATGATTTTGGAAGGTATGTTTATCGACGGATCTTCGGCCATTATTATTACCGCTCCGCTGCTGTACAGCGCGGCGATCGGTCTTGGAATCAACCCGGTTCATCTTGGCGTTATCATGGTAGCAAACGCAGCGATCGGTATGTTTACGCCGCCGTTCGGCCTGAACCTCTTTGTGGCGAAGCCGGTTACCGGACAGGATATGACGTCGATCATGAAAGGTGTTCTGCCGTTTGTGGCAATCAGTATCGCGGCTTTGTTTGTCATTACGTATATTCCGCAGATTTCCATGTTTCTGCCGAATCTTGTATACGGCGGCAAATAGCATTTGAACGTTTTTACGGTAAATGAGAAGGTATCATGATAGATTATCAGCGGCTGTATATCATACCGTACCTGTCTGCCGAAGCCGTTTAATTGGGGAACGGCTGCGGCGCTCAGGCAGAATTGCGGAACGATACAGTCAATGACGAAAGGTGGAGCATATGGCTAATTTAAAAGTTAATTACTGTGGCGTTGAATACCGAAATCCGCTTATACTGGCGTCTGCGACGCCCGGCTGGGACGGGGAAGCAATGAAATGTGCGGCGGAAGCCGGCATAGGCGGTGTCATTCCGAAAACGATCGGCCCGAAACAGGACTGGGCCGCACATCCGAGGAACGGCAGAATATTCCTGCACCGCTATAATGACAAGCCGATCGGCATGATCAATATGGAATTGTTTACGACAAAGACACGTGATGAATGGATCGCACATGATCTTGCAATCGCGAAGTCAGGCGGCGCGACGATGCATATCAGCATTCTGGCAATGCCGGATCCGGATGATACGGCAAAGCTTGTGGAGGAAATCCAGGATACTGGGATGGCAGATCTGCTGGAACTGAATGTATCCTGCCCGATGCCGGCGTCAACGGTCGGCATGCATATCGGGAAGAGCGCTGACCGCACGTATGCACAGGTCAAGGCTGCTTCCGCGGCAGCGAAGATTCCGTTCACGGTCAAGCTGACACCAAACGTAACCGATATGGTCGAAATAGCACAGGCTGCAGAGGAAGCCGGCGCGAACGGCATTACGATCAGTAATTCCATCCGCTCCTTCGCAGGCGTCGATATTGAGACAGGCCATCCGTATCTGCGCGGGTACGGCGGTTATACGGGTCCGGCGATCAAGCCTGTCATCATGCGTCATTTTTCAGAGGTGGCGAAAGCAGTTAAAATTCCGCTGTCTGCCGTCGGCGGCGTTATGACATATAAGGAGATCGTGGAATATATTATGCTCGGCGCGACAACGGTACAGTGCTGCACGACAGTCATGTGGAACGGGTACGGCATCATAACGAAGATCATCAACGATCTCGATGCGTGGATGGATGCAAAAGGGTATAAGTCGTTTGACGAAATCCGCGGTATCGCACTTCCGGAAATTACATCGGTAGAAGCGCTGGCCAAAGAACCGGCGAAGTTTGCGGTGATCGACAAAGAAAAATGCGTGAATTGTGGAATATGTGAGAACAAATGTTTCTACAGAGCAATATCGGAAGGAGACGGCTGTCGTGTCGCGGACCACGGTAAATGCGACGGCTGCGGGCTTTGTGTACAGCTTTGCCCGAAAGGCGCAATCCAGCTTATGTAGAAATGAAAGGAGCAGGTTAATGCTTGTAAAAGAATATTACAGTCCGGTATTCTTGGAAGATGCATTACATCAGATGAATGAGCCCGGCCAGGTGAAAGCGCTGGCCGGGGGGACAGACCTGGCGATCAGTCTGAACGAAAGAACGATCAGGCCGGACGCGGTTGTGGATCTGTCCGGAATCGAAGAACTGAAACGGATCGAAATGATCGGTGAAGATCTCCATATCGGCAGTATGGCGACATTTGCGCAGATCGCAGAAGATGAAGTCGTCAAAGCAATGTGTCCGATGCTTGCCGCGGCAGCTTTGTCAGTCGGCTCTCCGCAGGTGAGAAATCTTGGCACGATCGGCGGGAACCTTGCCAACGCGGCTACGGCTGCGGATACCGTGCCTGCTTTGATGGCAGCAGATGCAAAAGCTGTTGTCCGTAAAGAAGGCGGCGAGCGGATTCTTCCAGTCACGGAGATTCCCTGCGGTCTGAACAAAACCGTTCTGGAACCGAACGAACTCATCTGTGAATTTATCCTGAGGCCGGCTAAAGGCAGTTTCACCGATTTCGAAAAGGTAGGACGCCGGAAAGCACTGGCTATTTCAAGGATCAATATGGCCATTGTCCTTGAACGTGAAAATGATGTGATAACAAAAGCTGCGCTTGCATACGGTGCGGTCGGCAAAACGGCTTACCGGGCGAGCGCTCTTGAAACGTATCTGACCGGCAGAAAGATAGACGCTGATACGATCGACGGAGCGTGTGAGCTGGCAGAGCAAATCGTGACGGAAGTGCTGAACGGAAGAAGCACGACGCCGTATAAGAAGAAAATTGCCTCGGCGGTTCTTCGAAGGGCACTCATCAAAGCATCGGGCGGAGGTGAGGAGAAATGATCCGGAAAATGAATGTCCGTGTAAATGGAAAAGATTATGAAGTAGAAGCAGATCCCTCCATGCGTCTCGTGGATTTTATCCGTGACAAGCTGGAGCTTACCGGAACAAAAGAAGGATGCTCGGAAGGCGAATGCGGGGCATGCACAGTGCTTTTCGACGGGAAACCGGTTACTTCATGCCTGATGTTTGCAGGTCAGGCAGAGGGTCATGAAATAACGACGATCGAAGGTGTTTCGGTGAACGGAGAACTTTCCCGTCTTCAGAAAGCATTTGTGGAATGCGGGGCAGTTCAGTGCGGCTTCTGCACACCCGGCATGATTCTGTCGGCAAAGGCGCTTCTCGACAGGAATCCTCATCCGTCGAAGGAGGAAATAAAAATTGCAATATCCGGAAATCTGTGCCGCTGCACAGGATACAAGAAAATCGTAGAAGCAGTTGAACGCGCGGCAGAGGAGGGGTAAAGCATGGATATGGAAAATATGAATGTGGTCGGCAAACGGGAAGTTCGTAAAGATTCCGTTCCCAAAGTCATTGGGACCGCGATCTACGCGGGCGACATCAAGATGCCCGGCATGCTTTACGGAAAAGCGCTGCGCAGCGAGTACGCGCACGCGAAGATCCTTTCGATCGACACGTCGGCAGCGGAAGCGGTGCCGGGTGTCCATGCCGTCATAACGGCAAAAGATGTTCCCGGGATCAATCGCTTCGGACTTGCGATCCTTGACCAGGAAGTACTGGCCAGTGACAAGGTGCGCATGATGGGCGACCAGGTAGCGCTTGTCGCGGCAGAGTCGCTGGAAATCTGCGAGGAAGCGATCGAGAAGATTAAGGTAGAGTATGAAGAACTGCCGGGTGTTTTCACGATCGAAGAAGCAATGGCACCCGGTGCTCCTCTTGTCCATGAGGATGTGCCCGGCAATATCCTTCAGCATACGAAGGTACGAAAAGGCAACGTGGAAGAAGGCTTCAAGAACTGTAAATATATTGTGGAACGTGATTATATGACACAGCGTGTCGAGCACGCGTATATCGAACCGGAGGCAGCGGTGGCGTATGTTGATCTCGGCGGTGTCTTAAACGTCCTGAATGCGACGCAGTATCCGTTCCGTGACCGGAAACAGATCGCGCCTGTTGTCAACATGCCGGTCAATATGGTTCGTGTGCAGCAGCAGATCACAGGCGGCGGATTCGGCGGAAAGGACGATCTGAATGCCGAAATACCGGCATCCCTTCTCGCGATCAAGACAGGACGTCCCGTTAAAGTTGTCTGGTCCAGAAAAGAGTCCATGATCAGTTCCACGAAACGCCATCCATTCAAGATCCACATCAAGACAGGCTGCGATGAAAACGGGAAACTTCAGGCTGTAGAAGGAACGGAAATCAGCGATAAAGGAGCGTACTGCTCGATCGGACATTTCATCACGAAGAAATCAGGCCTCCATCTGGCAGGACCGTATTATGTACCGCATGTGTGGGTCGATACGTACTGTGTATATACAAACAATACGCTCTGCGGCCCGTACCGTGGATTCGGCATACTTCAGGCTGCATTTGCGCATGAGTCACAGATGGACATTCTGGCAGAAGAGATCGGCATGGATCCGTGGGAATTCCGTAAGCTGAACTGTCTGAAACCGGGACTTTCCAACGCGACCGGACAGATCTTCACACAAGGCATTGCATTCGAGGAAACACTTGACGCGGCCAGGAAATACATGGACGAGCAAGACCTGTATGACGACTGATCCATGCATCTGTTGAACGGGAGGCGTGATAATAGATGAAAAAACGAGGAAGAGGGATCGGATGCAACCTGTATGGCGTCGGATATGGCTTCAATCGTCCCGACCATGCATCTGCAACGATCGAGGTTGCCGATGACGGTACAGCGACACTTCGCTCCGGCGCCTGCGACATGGGGCAGGGTGCCCAGACAGCTTTCTGCCAGATCGCAGCCGAAGAACTGGGGATCCCTTATGAAAATGTAAGAATCATAGCTGCTGATACGGCAACGACACCGGATTCGCTGGCAAGTACGGCAAGCCGGCAGACATTTGTCGGCGGACGTGCCGTGCAGCTGGCGGCGGAGGATGCCAAATGGCATCTGCTGGAATATGCGGCTGCTCTGCTGGGGTGTACACATGAGGAACTTGACATAAAGAAGAACGTAGTTTTTTCCGCTGCGAATAAAGAAAAGACGATGCCGTTCCCGGATCTGGCCCGTGCCGCTCATAATAACGGCAAACAGTTTATCGGATTCGCATGGTACGACAATACGACGAAGGACGTAGATCCTGAAACAAACCAGGGCGACGCGTATGCGACGTATATTTATGCTACACAGATCGTTGATGTTGAAGTGGATACGGAAACGGGAGATGTAACGGTGCTCCGTATAGCGGCGGCACATGATGTCGGTATCGCGATCAACCCGATGATGGTCGAGCAGCAGATCGAAGGAGCGGTCGTGCAGGGCATGGGATACGGCATGATGGAGGAGGTAAAGCTGGACAGCAAGGGAAGAACGCTGACGCCTGGCTTCTCGAAATTCCTGATTCCGACTGCCGTGGACGCGCCGGAAATCAAAACCGTCATCGTGGAGTCGGATGTCGGAAGAGGACCGTTCGGAGCCAAGGGCGTCGGGGAAGGTGCAATTATCCCGACGGCTGCTGCAGTCATCAATGCTGTGTATGATGCGGTCGGCGTGAGAATCTATGACCTTCCTGTAACACCGGAAAAGATTCTGGCCGGTCTTGCGGAGAAAAAGGCGGAAGAAAGCAGCAAAGCATAAAAACTCAGAATATTGTCAGATACATTTCGGAAAGAGATGCCGGTCATGCGGCATCTCTTTTCTTTGCAGGATACGTTTGACTGCAGGCGGGCTTTACATGCTACGAAGCGGGACTCGTCCGCAGCAAAAACGTAATCAGCGTTTTTATCGAAAATCTGCTGGCCTTCATGATCACCGTGGTGATGTTCATCTTTCACGGCTTTCCGCTTCCCATACATAGAACTGATTACACATAAATTCGTGATTGAAGACGCAGAGAAAGCTGTTCAGACAGGCCGTGACAAGATGTGTGTCAAAGCAATGATTGTAAATAATATTTAGGTGTCATTGCAAAACTTTTAAAAAGTTTGCGGAGGGTAAAATATGAGCGCTACAATGCTGTTTATCGTCTTAATGGTCATTTATGTTATTTATGCAATTGTATTTGGTATAAAAAAGTCAAAAGCACAAAAGAAGGCTGCGGCATTGGCGAGTGTGGCGCCTGTACGGTAATCATGAATGGACATAGTGTGAATTCCTGCCTGACACCTGCGATTCAAATGCAAGGGAAAGAAATTCTGACGATTGAAGGGTTGATGTCTGACGGCAAGCTTCACCCGATTCGGGAGGCATTTATTGAATGCAATGCTCTTCAGTGCGATTTCCGGAAATTTATGTCGGTGTACCGGGTACCAGCAAGTAGTAGAAGCAATTAAAATGGCTGATAAGACGTACGAGAGATAGTGTCAGGCATAATAAGGCAATCATTAATTTGCATAATGTTAAAGTAAGGCCCCATTCGTAAGGCAAATGCTTATGAATGGGGCCTTTTTTCGGATGGCATTGAGTAAAAAGTGCACAAAAAAATCGCCTAATTATTCTTTTATTGTGCTAATAGCACAATAATTCGAATAAAAATCGTGTTTAAATTACATTTAAAAACTTCCGATAGTTGGTAAGATGTATATAAATCAAAACAATCTACAATCTGTTTTGTAAATACTGTACAAGATCTTCAAACTTCGTTTACGATATTGAATTCGTATTAATTCCAGGGAACCTGATTATATGTATTTTACAAGTACTGTCCCTTAAAAAGGACCCGTCGATCAGTGCTTGCGAAAATAGGTGCAGAGCGTTTGTATATTTTATCAGGAATGTATTATAAAGATAAAATTACAAATTTCTGTTGAAATTCTTGAAAAACGATCTTGAAGTATTTGTACGACCCAAAAGGAGGGACATCATTATGAAAAAAGATAGGAAAGGTTTATTAAAGAGAGCAGGAGCGATTGCTATTACAGCTGTTATGATCGGATCATTGATTGGATGCGGCAATAGCGGCAGTTCTACGTCATCAACAGGAAGTTCATCTGCAGGATCAACTGCTGCAAGTACATCAAGCGGCGGGACGATAAAAATTGGATTTGTAGATGTACTTTCCGGGTCATCAGCATCAATGGGTGTACCAAATCAGCAGGGTGTAAAACTGGCAGTGAAAGAGATCAATGAAAAAGGCGGAATAAACGGCAAACAGGTAGAAATGGTATATTACGACGATGAAGGAGATCCTGCAAATTCAGTAACACAGTCGACCAAAATGGTTCAGCAGGATAATGTAGTGGCTGCCATAACAGGATCCGCTTCCGGCTGCTGCAATGCGAATAAGCAGGTATTTGCCGATGCGGGTATTCCCTGTGTTGTATCGGTAGGAACAGCGAATGATATCGTCGGAGATTCAAGCTCTGATACATTCCATACAACGTTCCGGACCGGTGCAAATGAAGGCTATATGATTGAAATTGCGGCCAATCGAATTATTGACAAAGGATATAAAAAGATTGGAGTTATTGCAGATACATCCGCATATGGCCAGTTAGCAGTTGAAACGATTAAAAAGATTTTTGAACAATACAATATCAATATCGCCGATATCGAAACACACGAGCCATCAGCCACGGATCTGACATCTCAGGTTATGGCGATGCAGCAGGCCGGATGCGACTTTGTATATTCATATAACCTTGGCGCTGACGCGGCTTTAACGTGTAAAACAATTAAAAAGTTAAACTGGAATGTTGATGTAATTGGAGCCCGTGGATTGAATATGGATACATTTCTCAGTCTTGCAGGAGATTCCGCTGAAGGAGTACTTATTCCGACAGATATCAATATAGAAACAAAGAAAATGCAGGATTTTAAAGCAATGTATGACAAAGAATACGGCGCAATTGATAATTACATGTTCCCGGCTATGGGTTATACAGCTGCAACTACTATCTTTAAAGCACTTGAAGCTTCAGGCGGAAAAGGCGGAGAAGATCTTATTTCAGCACTGGAAAGCCTTTCCTATGAATCCGTGCTTGGACAGGATGGCGCAACGATTTCCTTCAGCAAAGATAAGCATGAAGGGGTTGATACAAAGCGTATGACCTATCTGACAGTAAAAGATGGAAAATTGACAGTTTTTGACGCAAACACATACGAACCAAACGCGAAGAAATAGCGGTATTTCGTGTCAGCAACTAATAATAACGGCTTAAGACTATTCACAGATGAGCTGCGGTGTGAACAAAGTTTCACACCGCGGCCATGTCTGCAGAACAGTTTGTTTTGCGAAAAATATGGGAGGGAAAGATGCGGCAGATATTAATTCAGCTTTTAATTTCCGGAATTTCGGCTGGATGTATTTACGGAATTATTTCGTTGGGTTACACGTTAATTTATAATTCAACAAAATTAGTAAATTTTGCACAAGGCCCGCTTGTAATGGCAGGAGCCATGCTGGCTCATCTCTTTTTATACAGAATGAAGCTGCCGGGTTTCGTTGGATTGATTCTGGATATCGCGGTTTTGAGCGGTATCGGTTTGATATTAAAATTTGGTATATATGATTTTTTGAAAAGAAGAAACGCCAAGGAGTTTCACTTGGTTATAACAATTCTTGCATGTGGTATCGTAATCGAGCAGGTGTTTGCACTTACGGTTGGAAAACAGCAGTACAGTGTTCCCGCATTGTTTGGAAATGGTTCTTCGATCAGCTTTCCTGCGTTAGGAATTAATGTCTATCCTGAAAACATTATTCTTGTTGTTACGACATTGATTTTGATTATTGGTTTTTACATCTTTTTAAATAAAACCAGGTTAGGACTTTGTATACAGGCAATCGGATATAATCCTCAGGCTGCAACCTTAAGTGGCTTGAAGACATCGCTTCTGGTAACAATAACATTTTGTCTGAGCTATGCGGTTTCTGCTGTCGGCGGATTAATGATTGCTCCGATTATGGGAGCGACTTCCTCTATGGGAGCATCGTTAGGTATTAAAGGTTTTGCCGCAACAATACTTGGCGGTATGGGAAATCCGTTTGCCGGTTTTGCAGGAGGACTTATTTTAGGCCTTATTGAAACATTTGCTGCATATTATATATCGTCGACCTACTCTCCGATAATTGCATATGCCATACTTCTGCTGATGCTGATTATTAAGCCATCCGGTATTTGGGCAGAAAAGGGGGGGAAAATGATATGAACAAGCAGATTAAAAGCTCCAATATCATTCCGTCCAGTGCAGTTTGCGTTTTGGTAGCAATTGGGTTGATTGTATTCGGAAGTATTTCAAAAGATATTTATATACGTCAAGTGCTGTCTATGATAGGAATTAATTATATGCTTGCAGCCGGTCTGAATCTTTTATTTGGTCATACCGGACAGATTTCAATTGGACAGGCAGGCTTTTATGCGCTTGGTGCGTATACGGCGTCATGTCTCGAAACAAAGCTTAATGTCCCGTTTTATATTGCCTGGCCGTCAGCGGTTATTGTGACTGCGCTGATTGCGTTCCTGCTTGGATCAAGAATTCTGAAACTGCATGGACATTATCTGGCAATGGCTACTATAGCGTTTGGATTAATTGTTGAAAGCCTTACAACAAACTGGATTCAAGTATTTAATGGTCATGCCGGTGTTTATGTAAGAAGTAAAACACTTATTGGCGCATTCTTGACAAAGAATCTGTTTGCGTTAATTGTGATTTTTGCAGCGCTTGCATTCATTATTTCGAATAACATTGAATATTCCAGGATCGGACGTGCTATCAAATCAGTTCGCGAGAATGAGGATGCTGCTATGTCGATCGGTATTGTTCATTCAAAATACAAAGTAATTATGTTTATTCTAGGTGCCGCGTTTTCTGCTGTTGCTGGTGTGATGTACGCACATCTTAACGGAATCATTACACCGGAGGTCTTTAACAATGCTACATCCCAGACGATATTGATTATTGTAGTAGTCGGCGGTATGGGCAGCAATATTGGTGTTCTTCTGGGTGCCATTGTCATTACAGCACTTCCTGAATTTTTATATGGATTTGCAGATTATAATATCCTGGTATATGGCGTTCTGGTTGTGGTAATGCAGCTGTTTTTCCCGAAAGGGTTAGCAGGCATGCTGCAGTCACTTGTCAGAATCATAAAGAAGAATATTAAAAAAGATGAATTACCTAAGACTTCGGAGGGAGTTTAAAATGGCGTTGCTTGAAGCGAATAATCTTACAAAGAAGTTTGGAGGTCTTGTGGCTGTTAACAATGTTAGTCTGAAGGCCGAAAAAGGGGTCATAACCGGGTTGATAGGACCGAATGGTGCGGGAAAAACGACTACATTTAATCTGATAACAGGTTTTTTAAGCTTAACCAGCGGGAAAGTGATTTATAAAGGGGAAGATATCAGCAGACTTCCTGCTACGAAACGAGTTTATAAGCATATCACACGTACCTTTCAAATACCGCATCTTTTTAATGATTTGACAGTTCTTGATAATGTTATGGCAGGTTTTTATCCTCAGACTACTACAAGTACACTGGATGCAATATTAAGACTTCCCAAAGTAATAAAAGAAGAAAAAGCGTCATACGAAAAGGGCAAGGAAATTCTGGTATCTTTGGGTATGGAAGATCTGTCGGATTTACAGGCAGGAGTTTTATCAACAGGTCAGCAGAAAATGCTGGAAATTGCGCGTGCATTGGCTACTGCACCGGAGATACTGATGCTGGATGAACCGGCAGCCGGCTTGAATACGGCTGAGACGGAATCACTGAGTGTCATTATCAGAAAGTTGAATCAAAGCGGCATTACGATCTTAATGATTGAGCATAATATGAAATTTATGATGGAACTGGCAGATTATATTTATGTTTTAAACTTTGGTGAATTACTGGCAGAAGGGAATCCGGCTGCAATAATGAACAATAGTGAAGTGGCAACTGCATATCTAGGAAAGGAGTTCCAGAAAAATGCTTGAAGTTAAAGGACTTACGTCCGGGTATGGAAAAACAATTGTCTGTCGGGATATATCACTTCATGTGGATGAAGGCGAAACAGTTGCTATTGTCGGCGCAAACGGAGCGGGTAAAACGACTCTCCTGAATTCGATATCAGGTATAGTACATAAGTTCGGCGGAAGTATCAGCTTTGATGGATGCGATATAACAAATATGCATTCCTATGATATTGTATCGAAAGGCTTTGTGCTGGCAGCAGGTATGGAATCTCTATTTACACCTATGACGGTATATGAAAATTTACTGATAAGCTTATATCCGTTCAGAAAAATAATGAACAGCAGCAAACAGAACAGTCAGCTAGAAATGGTGTTCGATTTCTTTCCAAGACTGCGGGAACGAAAAGAACAAAAAGCAGGAACATTATCCGGTGGTGAAAGACAGATGCTTTCCCTTGCGAGGGCGCTTGTTATCGATCCAAGAATGCTGATGCTGGATGAACCATCGCTGGGACTTGCGCCGGTAGTCATTGATGAGCTGTTTGAAACGATATCGAGGATAGCAAAAGAAAGTAATGTTACGGTACTGATTGTTGAACAGAATGTGGACAGAGCTTTGGCAATAGCTGACAGAGGGTATGTGCTTGATGTCGGGAAAATCGTAATGGAAGATAAAGCCAAAGCGCTTTTGGAAAATCCGAAGGTTAAAGAAGTATATCTTGGTATATAAAGTTTATTTAATATAACAGAAAAGAGGTCAGGTAAATGTATTATACAATACAGCCGATTTGTGCCGGAATGTATCACGATTTTGAACAATCCAGGTTTACGTTTGACAGAAATTTTGGTAAAAAAATTGATGCTCCTCTGATTATCTGGGCAATACGTGGGGACGGCGGCACAGTTATTGTGGATTCAGGGCCTCCGATAGCTTCGGAGCATTCCCTTCTGCATCACATAAAAATGGATTCACAGTATCAAAGTATTGCGGAAGCGTTGGAAAAGAATGACGTGGATCCGCTGGAGGTGAAGAAAGTCGTTATTACCCATCTTCACTGGGATCATTGTTATAATCTGGAATTATTCAAAAATGCCCGTATCTATTCTCAGACCAGGGAGATGCAGTATGCCGTTGCACCAATGAAAATGCACATGATTACATATGAGACAAATATGAGTGATATTATCCCTGCATGGACGAAACATCTGAACCGGTTTCAGATAATGGATGGTGACTATGAACTGCAGGAAGGGCTTGAAGTATACTTACTGCCCGGTCACACAAAGGGGCTGCAGGGAGTATGTGTTAATACAACGGAAGGACGTATCCTGCTGGGGAGTGATGCATTTCCTATGATGCAGAATTATGAGGATTCGCTGGCGCCTGGAATTCATATCAACCTGGAAGACTGCTTCGCGACAATCGAGAAAACACATAAAATATGTGATGCCGTTCTTCCTTCACATGATGTAATATCACTGGATCGTAATATTTATGGGAAATAATGGCTATTTACGCTGATTTATCATCATCGATTTCAGTATCATACACGAAAAATAGTGCTGTAAAAGCTGGTGCTCGTTAAGAAAATCAATATGATACTGTTCCGATATTTTATTAATACGGTATGAAACTGTGTTGCGGTGAACGAACAATGCATTCGCAGTCTGGGATATACTTTTTCCGGTGTTCAGGTACTGGAACACAGTTTCTAAATTGAAGGATTTATTTTTCTGATCATCCTGATATATTTGAAGGATTGCCGCTGTACAGTAATCCAGTATGTTTTCCTGAGGCAAAGCGTTTATAGCAAGGTATATACGATAGTTATCGTACTGGAGGACAGTGTTCGTATCATGGTGTACTTTTGAAAAATATTTAAGGATTAAACTGCATTGATCATATTGACTGCGAAGATGGTATAAATCGGTGATCAGATTGCTCAGGCAGCACCTGAGATTCAGCTTTTCAAGATACGTATTAAATTCTATGAAAGAGTGAGAGGACATAAAGTCAGAGCTGTTCAAACTGGATTTGACAAGAACGATTATGTAATTATCGTCAAAAATTGACCAGGAATTGCTGAAAAAGGCTTTTAATGAATCATACATATGTTCATTCGGAAATCCACTTGTTGTATATAATGACATATCTATTAAAAAGAGATAGTATGTTTCAGCCAGGTCGAATTCAGTACCGACCATTCTTTGATTAAACAGCTGTCTGCTTTTGAAATTATGATGAAGCAAATCCCGGAAGAGATAATGGGTTCTGTTGTTTGTATAGTTGTTTTCAGCTTCCTGAAAACAGCAGAGTTCCTTCGCAAGAATATGTCCGGCAAATTCATAATAAGCAGTTGGAATTTTATCAAAAGGGTTGTTGTTTTCTAATACAGAATAATATCCGATTGTCCGGCGGTCAATGGTCAGTTTTTGAAGACGGCGGCGGGCGTTTCCGATTTTTTCAGTTATCTGATATGCATCAGGGGATGTATCTTCATTTAGCTTTGATTGAAGTGCGGCATATTCATAGCTGCTGTATCCACGTTTCATACCGGCAAGCCATATTTGATCTTCCACATTGGAAATCGGGGAGTTTGCGATAATGTAATAATTTGCGTCATAGACAGCAATTGGATTCTGCAGGAAATTTGCTATTGATTTGCTGAGGTTATGAATGTCATTTTTTGAATAGGATGCTTTTAAAAGGGCTTGAAGATCTTTATCTGGTATATCATTGAATGTCATTTTACACCTCACGGTTTAACATTATGAGAAATTATCTTACATAGTAATTTTATTAAATTTTTACTTTTTTTTCAAGTATATGTTCATAGCAGTCAGGACCCATGAATTTCTGACGGGTAAATTCATGGTTCATGAATAAAAATCACATGAAAGGATAAAAGATGAAGACAATTAGGATTGGCTCAGGCGCCGGATTTGGGAATGATCGTATCAATCCGTCTGCAGTGCTTCTGGAAAAAGGGAATCTGGATTTCCTTTGCCTGGAATGTCTTGCAGAGAGGACAATTGCTATTGCGCAGCAATTAAAGAATTTAAATCCAAATGAAGGTTACAATAAATATCTGGTTGACAGAATGCAGAAGATTTTGCCATTGGCGTATAAAAATCATGTCAAGGTAATTACAAACATGGGAGCTGCCAATGTAGGTGCAGCTGTCAGGAAAGTGGCTGAATTAGCTAAGCAGGAAGGAATAACCGGTATTAAGATTGTAGGCGTGGAGGGCGATAATGTTTCTGATAAGTTAGAAAATTACAAGGATGCCGATGTTATAGAAAAAGACATGAAATTGAAAGATATTAAAGGTGTCATTGCTGCAAATGCGTATATTGGCTGTCAGCCAATTGTCGAAGCGCTTAACAGCGGCGCGGATATTGTAATAACAGGCCGATGCTCAGATCCGGCTTTGTTTTTAGGACCATTGGTATATTCGTTTAACTGGAGCATGGATGATTATGACATGATTGGAAAAGGAACATTGGTCGGACATTTAATGGAATGTTCCTGTCAGGTCAGCGGAGGCAATTTCTGCATTCCAGGGCTGAAAGATGTTGAGTGTCTCTGGAATATAGGATATCCGTATGCAGATGTTTCGGAAGATGGAACGGCTTATATTTCGAAAGTCGAAGGCACTGGCGGAAGAGTTGATGTTCAGACTTGTACGGAACAGCTGATGTATGAGATACATGATCCTGCCCGCTATATTACACCGGACTGTGTTGCGGATTTTTCAGCCGTACATTTTGAAGAGGCAGGAAAAGACCGGGTTAAAGTAATGGGCGCAACAGGTAAGAAGAAGACGGATACTTTGAAGGTGAGCGTAGGCTATAAAGATGGGTATATGGGAACGGCTGGTTTAAGCTTCGGCGGACCAAAGTGTTACGAAAGAACTGTCCTTGCAGCAGAAACACTTGAAAGAATCATACAGCGTGATTATAAGCTTAAAGAATATAAGATTGATATTATAGGATACAATTCCCTGTTTCCAAGAGACTATTCAATAGGATTCCCGAATGGCGCCGAGCCTTTGGAACTGAGACTTCGTGTTGCCGCGAAATCGGATAATCGTGAAACGATTGAATTGATTGCAAATGAAGTGGATACATTTACAATCGGCGGACCGGCAAATTGCGGCGGACTGGAAAGAAATGTAAAAGAGCTCGTGTCAGTACTTTCGATATTGATACCGCGCGATGATATCCATATTTCATATGTGACAGAGGAGGTTTGAAATGAAACTGTACGAATTGGCGCATTCACGGACCGGAGACAAAGGTGATATTTCAGACATCTCTGTGATTGCATATGACATAAAAAATTATGATTTATTGAAAGAAAAAGTTACTGCAGAAGCAGTAAAAGAATTTTTTAAGGATGTTGTTCATGGAGATGTTATCCGTTATGAGATGCCGTGTGTCGGAGCTTTAAATTTTGTTATGCATGAAGCGCTTGGCGGCGGTGTTACACGAAGCCTGAATCTCGATGCACACGGAAAGTGTTTATGCTCATATCTTGGAGAAATGGAAATTGACAGATAATGTGTTTTGCTTACAGCAGTATGTTAAAAGGAGGAATTGTAATGAAGACAAGAGTTGGTATTGTTCATACTTTTTTATATTCAGTTGAAGATATTAAGGCAATGTTTAAAAAGTATTTACCGGATGTTGAAATGATAGATATTATTGATGATTCACTGCTTGAAGAAGCTCTGGCCAATAAAGGAGTAACCCCGGGTATTCGGTCAAGAATGTGTGACTATTATACAAATCTTGAAGAACTAGGCTGTGCAGTCTGCCTGAATCAGTGCTCTTCCGTGAGTGAAGTTGTGGACGTGGCTCAGAAAATTGTATCCATTCCTATTGTTAAAATCGACGAACCAATGGCAGAAGAAGCGGTAAATTTAGGAAAACACATTGCAGTAATTGCAACTGCGATTTCCACAGTTGAACCATCAAGCCGATTAGTTGAAAGCTGTGCGAAGAAAGCCGGTAAAGAAGTAGTAGTTGACAGGTGTTATGTTGATGGTGCATACGATATGCTTTTAAAGACAGGCGATAAGGAAAAGCATAATGAAATGGTTTGTGCGAAAGTCCGCGAAATGGCAAAAGACCACGACGTTATCGTGCTTGCACAAGGTTCCATGTATCATCTGATCCCATTGCTTTCAGACGTTCAGGTACCTGTGCTTACAAGTCTTGAAACTGGTATTGAGCAGCTTCGCGGTGTGCTGGGAATGGAATAACATCAAATAATGAAATGGTATTGCAATTTTTTGATGAATACTGTAAGGTGAAGAGAAATTCCTCTTCACCTTATTTAAATTTTCATTTATTTATTTTTGATTTATTTGAATGTTTAAACCACGGTGGTATAATATCATCCGTAACCGTGTTACACTACCGTATTGCTTGGATCAGGTGAACAAAACAATGGACAGCAGTCAGCTTTGGATACTTTTCTGCGGCACGCTTGTGTTTTTTATGCAGGCGGGCTTTACATGCTACGAAGCGGGACTCGTACGCAGCAAAAACGTAATCAGCGTTTCCATCGAGAATCTGCTGACCTTCATGATCACCGTGGTGATGTTCATCTTCCTCGGCTTTCCGCTGATGTACGGTGAAACTATCTTTACACTTTCCCCTGACCGTTACAGCTTTCTGTTCCTTCAGATCATGTTTGCCGCCGTCGCGGTCACGATTTTTGCCGGAGCGATGTCGGAGAGAAGCCGTCTTTCCGCGCTTCTTGCGGCAAGCGTCGTAACAGCAGGTCTGATTTATCCGGTTTTCGGCAGGTGGGTGTGGGACACCGGCGCCGGAATCGGCAGTTCATGGCTTGCAAGAATCGGATATCTGGATTACGCGGGTGCGACGGTCGTTCATTCGACGGCCGGCTTTGTGACGCTGGCCGGTCTGATCGTCGTCGGAGGCCGCAAAGACAGAAAGGCCGGGAAGTCGAATATTCCGCTCGCGACGCTTGGCGTGTTCATTCTCTGGTTTGGCTGGCTCGGCTTCAACGGAGGAAGCCAGAACGCGGCACCGGGGGACATGGGCAGGATTTTCCTTAATACGACACTGGCAGCGAGCTTTGGCATGATGGGGTCATTGATTACAAATCTTCTGATCCGGCGAAAAGGCCGGTATCTGATATCGATTTTCAATGGTGTGCTGGGCGGTCTTGTCGCCATTACGGCTATGAGCGGCTACTGCGGCCCGTCAGCCGCAATTGCAGCAGGATTCCTTGCCGGAGCAGCAGCGGATTTTTCAACGGTGCTGCTTGAAAAATATCAGATAGACGATGTTGTCAACGCGATTCCGGCCCATCTGGTCGGCGGCATTACGGGAGCCCTGCTGCTGCCGTTTCTGATCGAGGAAAAGTATCTTGCCTGCGGCAGCAGGATCGCGCAGTTTGGTGCGCAGATCGCCGGAGTGGCGGTTGATTTTGCGTGGTCTTTCGGACTCGCGCTTCTGATGTTCCGGCTGATCGACCGGACCGTTGGAATCCGCGTCAGTGAAAGCGAGGAGAAGAAAGGCCTTAATATTGTGGAGTTCAATGATCTGTACTCCTGGGAAAGCTATATGGAGATTTCCTCTTATGAGGAGCAGATCAATGAAAAGAACCGGCTTCTGACGAAGGAAGCACAGATGGTAACACGGACGGAGGCCGAGGAAAAAGAAAAGCTTGCAAGGGAGCTCCATGACGGTCTCGGACAGAGTCTCGCGGCTCTGCGGCTGGTGCTTCTGATGGGACGGAAGGAGGACGCGGGCCAGGCGCTTAAGCTTGTGGATACAAGCATTGCCGAGATGCGGAATGTGCTGAATGATCTGCGTCCTGTATGGCTTGATCAGGGACTGGAAAAAGCACTGGCGTATATGGCGGAAAGTCTGGACCGGCTGGATGGCTTTTCCTGCGCCGTGAGGGTCAAAAAGCCGGTACCGCCGTTTGACGAGACGGTATCACTCAATATCTACCGCATGGTTCAGGAAGCCCTGACGAATGTTGTTAAACACAGCAAGGCGTCAGAAGCCTGTATCGACTGCGGTGCGGAAAAAGAAGCAGCGGCGGACGGATATTACTGTATTACCGTTACGGATAATGGATCGGGTTTTGATATCAGCAAAGCGGAGCATGGTCTCGGACTCGAATCGATCGCCGACCGGGCAAGAATGATCGGCGGTACGGCAAAAATCTTCTCCGCGGCTGGAAAGGGAACGGAAGTGGAAATAAAGGTGCCGGTGAACAATGGAGAAGATTAAAATATTTCTGGCGGATGATCATAAAATTTTGAGAGAGTCGCTGCGTGTGCTTCTGAATAATGAAGAGGATTTCGCCGTAGTCGGAGAGGCGGAAGACGGTCTTGCCATAGAAGAGAAGCTTCCCGAAACGGGAGCCGACGTTCTGCTGCTTGATATCTCGATGCCAAAAAAAAACGGGCTGGAGGTGGCACGTTCCCTCACTTCTTCCGGCAGCAAAATCAAGATCCTGTTTCTGACGATGCATAAGAATGAACAGATGCTGGCGGAAGCGTTTGAAAGCGGTGCACGCGGTTACCTGCTGAAGGAAAATGCCTTTGAGGAGCTGGCCGCCGCGATCCGCTCCGTCTGCGGAGGGAAGGTATATATTTCACCGGAGCTTTCGCCGATGCTGCTGTCAGGCTTTCTGGAAAATGAGAGGAGCAGCAGTGATTTGTCGGAGCGGGAGCTTGAAGTGCTGAAGCTGCTGGCGGAAGGGCACAGCAACAAGGAGATATCTGAGCTGCTGCATATTTCTGTCAAGACAGTCGAGACACACCGCGCGAATATCATGCGGAAGCATGATTTCCGGAACGTGACGGAGCTTGTGCTTTATGCAGTCCGGAACCATATCATCGAAGTATGATTTTCTGCAGAATCGCACCGTTTAAAATAGGGGATTTCCTGTATTTTGGAGATCCTCTTTTTTTTATATAATTTTCACAGAATTTTTAAATGGAGGGTGAAAATTATGGTAAATTCCGGAGACACAGCTTTTATGATCATCTGCGCGGCACTCGTCTGTCTGATGACGCCCGGCCTGGCGTTCTTTTACGGAGGCCTTGTCAATAAGAAAAATGTACTGACGATCATGATCCAAAGCTTTATTTCCATGGGCATCGTTACGATCATCTGGTTCATCTGCGGCTTTTCCATGGCCTTCGGCCCGGATATCAACGGGATCATCGGCGGCCTGAAATACGCCTTTTTAAACGGCGTCGGCATGACGCCGAATCCACAGTACGGCGCTACGATCCCGTTCATGACGTTCTTCAGTTATCAGGAAATGTTTGCGATCATCACACCGGCGCTGATTACGGGTGCGTTTGCTGACCGGGTGAATTTCAAAAGCTATTTGATTTTTCTTGTGTGCTGGAGCTTTTTGATATATATACCGCTCTGCCACTGGGTATGGGGCGGCGGCTTCCTGCAGCAGCTCGGAGTCGTTGATTTTGCCGGCGGCATCGTCGTCCACGCTAGTGCCGGAATGGCGGCTCTCGCTTCGGTCTTCTTCGTAGGCAGCAGGAAAAATCTTGAGAAACTCGACATGGAGCCGCACAATATAACGCATGTCGCACTAGGTACGGCACTTCTGTGGTTTGGGTGGTTCGGCTTCAACGCCGGCGGCGCACTTGGCGCAAACGGCATCGCTTCGATCGCGTTCGCAAATACGGATATTGCAGCTTCCGTAGCGATGGTGACGTGGCTCTTTATTTCCTGGGCAGAGGAAAAAAAGCCCAGCTTTGTCGGTGTCCTTACAGGCTCCGTGGCGGGCCTTGCGACGATCACGCCGGCGGCAGGCTTTGTAAAGCCGTGGGCAGCAGTTATCATCGGTCTTGCGGCCGGTTCTGTATGCTATTTCGCAATCAAACTGAAAGCAAAATTTCACTGGGATGACGCACTCGATGTCTGGGGCGTTCACGGTGTCGGCGGCATGATCGGAACGGTCCTGCTCGGTGTATTCGCAGTCAGCTCCGTAAACGGCGTCAGCGGTCTCGTGGAAGGAAATGTTCATCAGTTTCTTCTTCAGCTCGGTGCTACTGTATTCGCAGGTGCGTATTCTTTTGCAGTTACATTCGCCATTCTGAAAGCGATCAACCATTTCACGCCGGTCCGCGTTACAGAAAAGGAAGAAATACAAGGCCTTGATACATCCATTATCAACGAAGAAGCATACCATCTGTAATCATGATTAATTTATAAACTTTATGGTGTTTGCTTGGAATTCCCCGCTCTTTCGTGTACAATGAAAAAAGGTCATCATGATCAGAAAGATGAGGTGGAATGATTATGGCCGATGATAAAATCATATGCAAATGCAATCATGTTACAAAGCAGGAAATAAAACAGGCGGTCAAAGACGGCGCTTCTTCCGTGGATGAGGTCAGGAAGGCTCTCGGCATGAAGAAGGGATGCGGCGGCTGTAACAAGGACATTAAACATTATATTAAGAAACAGCTGGAGAAGACCGACGAGAAGAAGCTGATCAAAAAGAAAAAGAAAATCAAGGCGGAAGAACTGAATGCGATTATCCGCAGCAAGAAGAAAACGAAAGACGAAGCAGTCGGAAGCTCGATCAAACGATATGAAAAGCCGGTAAAGGAAGAAGATCCGGAGGAGAAAGACAAGAAGGCGAAAAAGGACAAGAAAGACAAGAAGGACAAGAAAGACAAGAAGGACAAGAAGGACAAGAAATGAAGCTGATTATGATACGGCACGGAGAACCGGACTACGCGAATGATTCACTTACCGAGAAGGGACAGCGGGAAGCGGAGATGCTGTCGCTTCGGACACGGAGCTGGAAGGTGACGGATTTTTACTGCTCACCGCTCGGGCGTGCCAGGAAGACCGCGGAGCCTACATTGAAGGCGGCAGGCCGTACAGCTGTGATCAAGCCATGGCTTAAGGAGTTTGACGTAAGGCTTACGGATGAAGTCAGCGGAAGGAAACGGATCATCTGGGATCAGATGCCGGATTATCTGGAGACGCATCCGGAGCTGTATGACGAGGAAGGCTGGAAGTCGAATGATATGCTTTCGGCTGTCGGAGCAGGACCGTATTACGAAATGGTTTCACGCGAGACGGATGCGCTTCTGGCATCGTACGGATATGTGCGGGAGGGACGCTTTTATACGACATCGCCCGATACAAAGCGGGAAGCAACGGTCGTATGCTTCTGTCATCTCGGCGTGACCGGCGCGATCCTTTCTCATCTGATCGGTGCGTCGCCGTATGTGGTGTGGCAGGGATTTTATATCGCGCCCGCATCGGTAACGATCATCGGAACGGAGGAGAGAAGACAGGGCAAAGCCTGTTTCCGGGTACAGATGCTGGGCGATACGTCCCATCTGCGGGAGGCAGGAGAGGATGTGTCCCCGTACGGCTATTTTACGGATCCGTTTCAGCAGTAGCATTGCAGAAAAGCAAGGAGCTGCATCATACGTTTCGGTATGATGCAGCTCCTTTTATACAAGCGGAAATTCGTTAATCTTCAAAAACAGTCTGTCCGTCAACAGGTGTTGTAAGTGCTTTCAGAGCTTTTTTGACCATGCTGACCCGGATCTTATAGCTGTCTGCTTCGCCCATCGTCGGATTGGCCATCGGATAAGGGATTCCAACGCCCGGAACGATTCGGTTTGCACCTATCGTCAGGGAAATAGGAACGACAGTTGCTACATGAACAACAGGAATGCCATATTTTTCAATACCTTTTACCATCGTTGCACCGCAGCGAGTACAGGTACCTCATGTGGAGACGAGGATAACGCCGTCAACATGATCATCGATCAGCTGTTTCCCGATTTCGGTCCCGAATTTCGCGGCGGAAGCCGTCGCGGTTCCCGTTCCGGTCGTAGTGTAGAAGTAATTTGCCAGTTCGCCGAATTCGCCGGCTTTTTCAAGCTCGCGGAGCGCATCGAGCGGAACGACAACGTTCGGATTTGCGATCGCAAACTGACGGTCATATCCGCCGTGAATGGACGTAAAATCATCAGGAGACATCCGGTCCATTCCTGTGAGATCGTATTTGCCCCATTTCGTGGCATTGGATGATTCGATATGGTCCGGATTCCCGGTCGGGATGATTCCGCCGGAGGTAACGACTGCGATCCGGGCTTTCCTGATATCCTTGATCGGTGCAGCCGGGTCGACTCTGTCGAATTTCGGCATGATCAGATCGGTCTTAAACGGTTCGCCCTTTAATTTCTTGACCAGCATCTGGATCGCCCGTTCCGAGCCTCTTTCCTCGGTAAAGTAGTTGATGCGGATGCCGCGTTCCAGATAACCTTCTTCATCCGGACCAAGAATTTCCTGCTTTTCGGCCATTTTTCGGATGAGAGAAGCAAGAACAGGGAGTACCTTGCGCATTCCTGCGGATGAATTCGGCGTCCGCACGATGATCAGATCCTTGCGGAACATATCGGCGCCTGGGTTTTCTTCGTACATGCCTGTAAGTACAGGAATCCCAAGCCGTTCTTCCACGGCCTTGCAGATTGTTCCGCATGCGACGCCGTAGCGGCCTGCGTTAAAAGCCGGTCCTGCAATGAAAACATCGGGCTTATATTTGCCGATCATGGCGATCAGCGTATCCGTTGCTTTATCCAGATTTTCTCCGAAATAATTGTCGCCGCAGATTACGGTCGCCGCGATTTCGTAATCGCTTCCGAGTGCGGCAGAAAGACCGAGTCCGGGACCTACTGCTCCCTCACGGACTTCCGGTTCCCAATCAGCTTTTTCTTCTCCGCCGATACCGGCAAAAAACTGGTTGATATAGTGAACAATTTTATATTTTGCCATTTTCTTTCCCTTCTCCCGTATCAATATCCTCTTGCAGCCAGCTTGTTAAAGCCGTTTGCAATTGTTGAAGCAATGATGATCTGCAGTTCGGCTTCGAAGCTTCCGTCACTGTTCTTACAGCCGTTCCAGCCTCCGATCTGTGTTTCGATGAATTCCTGTGTACCGATTATTTTGTCCATCGCCGGGAATAACAGCGTTGCGTTTCCCTGTCCGCAGGAAGAAAGAGCGTTTGCTTCATCACAGACATCTGCCAGCGAGTGAGATTTGCCGTCTTTGCCGGGAAATTCATCCGTTATCAGGACGACTTTCGTGCCGGCGCGTTCTACTTTCTTACAGTTCATCATAAGATCCGTGTCGGGATTGCCGTAACCTTCTTCGGTAATGAGAACGCCGTCGAGTCCCATCCAGCTGCAAAGCTTCGCGACCATGTCGGAATGCCGTTCCTTGTCTGCAAGGAAGACGTTCTCATTCGTAAGTATGACACCCATGAAATTGATGTCCTTGCCATGGTGTTTATAGCAGTCTTCGATGACAGGGTTATGAAGATGGTGGTAGGTCGTGACCTTGTCGCACGGCGCGACGCAGTTGCCGGAAACGATAGCTCCGTCGAAGATTTCCGTCGGGTACATATAGGTCGGAACGATTTGCTTGGCATCGACACCGTAATAGTATGTGTCATGAAGCAGACCTTGTGACTGAAGCATGTGGATATATCCAATTTTGGGAAGATCAGGATACTGAGCAGCCTGTTCGAACAAGGGCTTTGTTTCAAAGACTTCTGTTTTGTCAGGCTTGACGTCCCGTGCTGTTCTGCCGATAAAATCAGCCGTTTTTAGACCGGCCATTCTTGCGGCTTTTTCATAAACGTGTGTTTCCAGTCCCTCTTTCGGCTCCAGAACGAGGCAGAGATTTGATGTTTTGGAGAATGGGCAGTACGGGGCGGCAGGACCGCTCATATCGATGACACCTTCCTGGAAACCGACGATCCTTCCGCAGGTGACGACGCTGCAGCCGTCGAGAGCCAGTGTTTTGCCGGATCCAACCTGTGGGCTCACTTTGCCGATCACGCCGGGGAACATTTCTCCGCCGCTGATTTTGACACGCGGCTCGATCACGTCTTTTACAGGTGTGATCCGCACGGATTCGCCGGGACGGGCGATTTCGACCGTGCAGTCCTTCAGCTTGTCGTCTTCCAGAACAAGCTTTTTGATATCTTCGCTGCAGACGTGGAGAACGCCGTCGCTGACAAACGTTTTGGTGTCGAATTGGATATCTTTAATAAAGATTTTTCCTAATTCAAGTTTCATTTTAAAGTACCTCCTACAGTCGAACGTTGTGATTACGTATATACAGGGGTGATTCTTCAGGTGTTTTTAAATAATTTTACTTGCTGTGTAACAGGCTGTGATTTCTTTGATTTCCGTGACAAACTGGTCGGTCAGAGCGTTCGGATCGCATTCCGAAAATTCCTGCTCCTGAAGGGCTTTGAAGTATCCGAGGAAAAGATTGCAGAAGATATGGTTGAGTTTTCTGGCATTTTCTTCTGTGATTTCTTTTTCCTTTACGAGATGCTTCCAGATCACGAAATCTCTGTCATAATAACCGGGAACTTCGAGCATTTCCTTGATCAGGGGACTGACTTTGATGATCGTATCCGGGAACATGGAGTAATAGTCTTTCAGAGAATCCTCCAGGTTTTCCTTCTTGATGTTGCGGTAAAATACGTACTCAAAGGCTGAGGGATTCCGAAAGGCTTCGACTGCGTATATGCGCCATATTTCGAAGTACATTTCCCAGCTGTTTTTCCAGGCTTTTTCGCGGATGGAAAGCTGAGTAATATATTCGTTCAGCGCAGCGAGCTGAGTATAGAACAGTAATTCATCGAGATTTTTGAAATACCGGTACATGCTGGTGGAGGAGCAGCCGAGCTCCGTGGCTATTCTGCGGATGCTGACGGCTTCGATGCCTTCACTGGAAATGATACTTGCTGCCTTGACGATGTAGTCTTTTCTGCTCAGGCTCTTAAAGTAATTCGTTGTTTTACGGGTTCGCGTGATCTCCAGCTCCTTTCTGAATTCTGCTGTTCCAAAAACCACTATAATCTTGAAATAACATTTTCTATCATCGATAAGTCGATCGTTTTATAGTCATCAGCGATATTTTCGCTGTATACAGGAGTTTTGCGGACCGCGTTCCATTTGCTGAAATTTTCGGCAGCATCTTCGATCAGCTCGATATCACGGAAATTTCGTTCCTTGTCCGTGATCCTGGCGGCCGGGTATAAGAGAATACTTTTATATGGTGTCTGGTTCGGCTTCAGGCTCGATGTCTGCGGATGCGTCAGCAGAATGCAGTGTGCATAGATCAAGTCGCGTGTCTTCGTCAGTACATCGGAAAAGGAATCCACAAGCAGAACCTTCTGCATGACGTTGCGCCATTTACCGGCGGCGCGGTCATTGTTCGTGACGAGAATGCATTGATCGATATCGTACATGGTTCCTCCTTACATTTGCTCCGGCCTGCCGAACGCCTGGTTCCCTTTATTCATGAATTCATCCCTGCGGACAAACGGGAGTCTGCGGCGGCAGAACCACACGGAAGCGAGAAAGTAAAACAGAAAACCGGCGGTCATATTGACAGAATACGTAAGCTGCATTCCAAACAGCACACACAGGACGATGGCGGCACATAAGAAGACTGGAAGCGGGTAAAAAGAAGCCTTGTACGGCCGCTTAAGCTTCTCCGGCGGATACATCCGGCGGAAACGCACCATCATGATGCAGGTCAGCAGATATACGAGCAGCGCCGAGAAGATGGAAAACGTTACAACCTGATCAAGCATCCCGGTGAATGCAAAAGCAATCGAAATGGGGAGCAGGAAGAGGATGGAGCGGTAGGCAGAGCCGTATTTCGGATGCATTTTTCCAAAGTAATCAGGCAGCAGCATGTCCTTTGACATGGCGCTCCAGGCTCTGCTGGCATCGTTGATGCATCCGTTTGCCGATGCGAGACAGGCGAGAATCGTTCCGGCAAAGGCGCTTACGATAACAAAAAGCTTACCGGTTGCCAGGGCAGCGTCGAATATCGGATAAACGGATCCTCCGAGCTTGCTTTCAGGAAGAAGTCCCGTGCAGACGAACCATGTTACGGTTCCTCCGATCAGCAATGTAGCAATGCCGAGAAACGCACCTACAGGAAGCGCGCGCGCCGGACTCCGGCATTCATCCGCCGCAAGTGCCGTGCCTTCGATTCCCAGATAGAACCAGCAGCAGAACTGCATCGCGGCAAGAAGTCCAAGGTATCCGTAAGGCAGTTCATTTGTAAAAGACTCCAGATGGATCAGCGTTGTCTGCGGATCATAAAAGCTGGTCGAGAAAAGCAGGATCATGATACTGACAAAGGCGATCGCCGTGATCACCAGATTTAATGTAAAGGTTGCTTTGGCTCCTTTGTAGTTGACGTAAGAAAGAAGCAGCAGGGCCAGTATGATATAAGGCAGCGGCGTAAAGCCAGGATTTACGGCCTGCAGTATCTGCCCTACGACGAGTGCGTCTGCCGCTTCCAGCATCGCATATTCGAAAACAAGCATGAGCCCGATATTGAAAGCTCCGAGCGGCCCGAGCGTATATTTGGCCATCGTATACTGTCCGCCGGCTTCCGGCATCACAGCCGCCATTTCAGTTGTCATCATAACCAGGCTGATGTAAAGAACTGCAATGATCCAAAGGCCGGAGAGTGCGGACAGGCTTCCGCCCCGCAGGATGGAATTATTCCAGCCCATGAATTCCCCGACAAGGACAATACCTACGCCAAGAGCCCAGATATGGGAAGGGCCGAGGATCTTTCCGGCTGTATTCTCTTCTTTACTGTTCGGATTCGCCGTCATTTTCGTTATTCTTTCCTTTTCTTTCCGTTTTAATAAAGTCAAACAGCAGAAGAAACAGTATCAGGCCGGAAAGCACCCACGCACCTGCATTACAGATCGTTACCCACATGATCGCAGTCTCCCCCCGCTTCTCTGTTATCTTCGCCGTAATTGTGATTCTTTATATATGAGGTAAGCCATTTCAGGCTGCGCTTCAGCATATAGACAAAGTAAACAGCCATGGAAGCCAGTACGATGCCAAGCTGTACCGGGGAAATCGTATAAGCCCCGCTGGCAGGCCCCTGCGATGATCCTTTCGTCAGCAGCATGGAGACGAGCAGAATGGCAAAGCAGAGGACGAGAACGAATAATACGTCGCAGATCGTCAGTAATTTCTTTTTCATTCGTTAGCCTCGTGCTTCCGGCAGCTGATATCGAGTCCGTATATTTCGTCCTGCTGTCTGTGAAGCTGAAGCAGGGAGCCAGCCGCAGCCGCCGCATACAGGATAATGACGAATACGGCGGATACCGTAAGAACAGCAGCCATAAAAGAAGATGCGGCTGCCGCAGCGCTGCCGAGCACAAAGAAAACGATGCAGATCAAAAATGCTGAAAAAAGCAGAAAACAAAGGGAATCGATACGTATCAGCCGCTTAATGGATTTCTTCATTATAGTACCACCGCCTTATTTTGAAAGCCAATAATGTTATCGCGATAAGTTATCGCGATACTTTGTAGTATATTCTACTCTTTATCAATTGACAAGTGGTTTATGGAAAAATCTTAAAAAAAAGTGTTCACTTTTTTTAGACGAAACGGCAAAAGATGATTTGATTGACTTTTTGTCTGGTGATGCTCATAATATGAAGAGACGCAGACCGGATTCCGGCATCTGCGTATGTTATACCGGCCGATATGCAAAGTACAGCGGGTACTTTTGACAATCACTTTATAAAGGAGGAGTTTCGTATGAAGAGAGCATGTGTGCTGCTGGCAGATGGGTTTGAAGAAACGGAGGCACTGACTGTTGCCGATCTTTTAAGAAGAGCAGGCACGGAGGTAACGCTGGCAGCCGTTTCCGACGGCCTGTTCGTAACGGGGGCAAACGGCATTACGGTACAGGCGGATGCTTTCCTTCGGGATACCGATCTTTCCGATACCGATCTGCTTGTACTTCCGGGCGGCATGCCCGGTACGACGAACCTGGAGTCATGCAAAACCGTACAGGAGACCATCGATACGTTTGACCGGCAGAAGAAATATATCGGCGCGATCTGCGCGGCACCGGCCATCCTGTTAGGCAAGGCGCACCGTCTGGCAGGCCGCAGGGCAACCTGCTATCCCGGCATGGAAAGCTACCTGTCGGAAGGAACGGCGGTCACGGATCCCGTCGTTGTATCAGATCATTTTATAACAAGCAGAGGGATCGGCACGGCAATTCCCTTTGCACTTCAGCTGATCGAACTGCTTTTTGGCCGCGGCAAAGCGGCAAGCGTCGCGGAAGGCGTCGTTTCGTCCTGGAAATAGACAAAGGAGGCAGTTTTTACAAAATTACTGGTATTTTAAATCTTCATGTGATATACTTCCAATGATTATATGTATGAATGGGCGGATGCACCTTTCATTGAAGGAGGAAATTTTTAAAATGAGTTTACAAGTTGAGAAGAAAGAACACAACATGGCAGTCCTTACCATCGAAGTAGGTGCCGACAAGCTCGATGAAGCGATCGAGAAAGCTTACAGGAAGCAGAAGAACAGCATCAGCATTCCGGGATTCCGTAAGGGAAAGGTTCCCAGGCAGATGATCGAGAGAATGTACGGCAAGGGCATTTTCTACGAGGAAGCCGCTGATATCCTGATTCCGGATTCATACAGCGACACGCTCGAGAGCAACAAAGATCTTGAGGTCGTTTCACAGCCGAAGATCGACGTTGTCCAGATCGAGCAGGGGAAACCCTTTATTTTCACGGCAGAAGTAGCACTGAAGCCGGATGTCACGCTCGGACAGTATAAGGGTGTCGAAGTTCCGAAGGTAGATACCGAAGTTACGGAAGCGGACATTGACGCTGCGCTGAAAGCAGAGCAGGAGAAGAACAGCCGTACGGTCAAGACAGAAGACAAGATCGTCAAGGCTGATGATATCATAACCCTTGATTTCGAAGGCTTTATTGACGGCAAACCGTTTAAGGGCGGCAAGAGTGAGAATTATCCGCTGACGATCGGATCAGGATCCTTTATTCCCGGGTTCGAAGAGCAGCTGATCGGAGCAGAGGTCGACAAGGAGCAGGAGGTTAAGGTAACGTTCCCTGAGGATTATACGAACGACGAAGTAAAGGGCAAGGACGCTGTCTTCATGTGCCTTGTGCATTCCATCAGCAGACGCGAGATTCCGGAACTGAATGATGAATTTGCTTCCAACATTTCTGATTTTGAGACGCTTGACGAGTATAAAGCAGATCTTACGAAGAAGCTTCAGGAAGAGAAGACGGCCGACGCGAAGAAGAGAAAAGAAAACGATGCGATGGACAAGGCGATCGAGAATTCGGAAATGGATATTCCGCAGCCGATGATCGACCTGCAGGTTCGTCAGACGATCGAGGATTTTGCACGCAGGATGCAGCAGCAGGGACTTTCTCTTGAGCAGTATATGCAGTTTACCGGCATGGATGAGAATAAGCTGCGCGAACAGGCAGAGCCCGAGGCGCTTAAGAGGATCCAGTCGAGCCTTGTTCTGGAAGCAATCGTGAAAGCAGAGAATATTGAGACGAGCGACGAGCGCGTTGAGGAAGAAATCAAGAAGATGGCCGAGTCTTACAAGATCGAGCTTGAAAAGTTCAAAGACTACATCAGCGACGACGAACGTGCGCAGATTAAGAAGGATCTTGCCATGCAGGATGCACTTACGCTTGTTGCGGATCAGGCGGTCGAGACGGATGACGTCAGGGACAGCAGCGCAGAAGAATCGGATAATGCTTAGATCATGATCAGGAGATGACAGAGTATGAGTTTAGTACCTGTAGTAATAGAACAGACAGGAAGAGGAGAGCGTTCCTATGATATTTTTTCCCGTCTGCTGAAGGAACGTATTATATTTTTAGGCGAAGAAGTGAACGATGTTACGGCAAGTCTCGTTGTCGCACAGCTGCTGTTCCTTGAGGCGGAGGATCCTGAGAAGGATATCCATCTTTATATCAACAGCCCGGGCGGTTCCATTACTTCCGGAATGGCGATCTACGATACGATGCAGTATATTAAATGCGACGTTTCAACGATCTGCGTCGGCATGGGAGCCTCCATGGCAGCATTTCTGCTGGCCGGAGGTGCGAAAGGAAAGCGCTTTGCACTTCCGAATGCAGAGGTTATGATCCATCAGCCGCTGGGAGGAGCACAGGGGCAGGCAACCGACATCAAGATCCACGCGGACCATATTATTCGGATCCGCAAGCGCATGAATGAAATGCTGGCGGGATTTACCGGAAAACCGCTGGATGTGATCGAGGCGGATACAGAACGGGATAACTTCCTTACAGCAGAGGAGGCTAAGGAATACGGCCTCGTGGATGAAGTAATCGCCAGTCACTGACAACTTTAGAAGGAGATTCCATGGCAGGTAAGAAAACAGACGATACGATCAGATGTTCCTTCTGCGGAAAGACGCAGGATCAGGTGCGCAAGCTTATTGCGGGGCCTGACGGAGCATATATCTGTGACGAATGCATCGATATCTGCGCGGAGATCATTGAAGAGGAGTATCATGAAACACCGGATTTCGCGGATGATATCCATCTGCTGAAACCGGCGGAGATCAAGAAGTTTCTCGATGAATACGTGATTGGTCAGGAAACGGCCAAACGTGTGCTTTCCGTTGCAGTTTACAATCATTACAAGAGAATCATGTTTGACGATGATCCGGATGTTGAACTGCAGAAGAGCAACATCCTGATGCTTGGCCCTACCGGGTCAGGCAAGACGCTGCTGGCACAGACGCTTGCAAAGATACTGAACGTTCCGTTCGCGATCGCCGATGCGACGACGCTTACGGAAGCAGGCTATGTCGGAGAAGATGTTGAGAACATTCTTCTTAAGCTGATCCAGGCTGCCGACGGTGACGTGGAGCGTGCAGAATACGGTATTATTTACGTTGATGAAATCGACAAGATCACAAGGAAATCGGAGAATGCTTCGATCACACGTGATGTTTCGGGAGAAGGCGTTCAGCAGGCGCTTCTTAAGATCGTGGAAGGCACGATAGCGAGCGTTCCGCCGCAGGGCGGCCGGAAGCATCCGCATCAGGAACTGATCCAGATCGATACGAAGAATATCCTGTTTATATGCGGCGGTGCTTTCGAGGGGCTTGACAAGATCATCGAAACGCGTCTTGACCGTACCTCCATCGGATTCAACGCAGAAGTAGCGTCCAAGAAACACCATAACGTAGGAGAAATTCTGAAGCAGTCGATGCCGCAGGATTTTGTCAAATACGGGCTGATTCCGGAGTTTGTCGGCCGTGTGCCGGTCGTCGTTACACTGGACGGACTTGACAGGGACGCTTTGATCCGTATCCTTACGGAACCGAAGAGCGCATTGGTGAAGCAGTACAAGAAGCTGATGGAGCTTGACGGCGTAAGTCTTGAATTCGACGAGGATGCGCTGACAACGATAGCAGATGAGGCTTTGATCCGAAAGACGGGCGCGCGCGGTCTTCGCGCGATCATGGAGAATACAATGGATGACATTATGTTCGAAGTGCCGTCGGATGAAACGATCGATTCATGCCGGATCACGAAGGATTCTGTACTTCGGAAGTCGGAACCGCTCGTGACGCATAACGAAGATAAGAAAGCGCCGCAGCACCGGCGTACCATAAAGCATACGATGCCGGACGCTCTGAATCCGGAGAGTGCATGACGATCCGAAGGATCGTTCCAGAACATTTTCTTTTAACGCAAACAGGGCATGCTGCCAGGTGACGGACTGTCATCATTATGCAACATGCCCTTTTTTTCAACAGGAAAAGCATCAACGGAACAAGGAGGAAGATGTATGGATGACATTAAGAAACTGCCTGTTGTAGCACTTCGAGGAATGACGGTGCTTCCGAACATGGTCATTCATTTTGATGTCAGCAGGGAGCGGTCGCTTCTTGCCGTAGAGGAAGCGATGATGGATAATCAGAAAGTCTTTCTTACGGCGCAGAAGAATGTAGAAGAGAAGAATCCCGGCAAGGATGACCTTTATACGATCGGAACGATAGCCGACGTGAAGCAGGTCATCAAGCTGCCGAAGAATATATTCCGCGTACTGGTGGAAGGAACCGAGCGCGCAGAACTCGTTTCGCTTCTTAAGGAGGAACCGTTTCTGCTCGGCGAGATCGCCCGTTTTGAGGATCATTCGCTGGACGATCTTTCCGATGAGAATAAAGAAGCGATGATGCGCAGCCTTAAGGAAATACTTACGGAATACAGCATGACGAACGGGAAGATGACGAAGGACACGGTCACACAGCTTCTGGCCATTACGGACCTGGCACGTCTCGTCGATCAGATCTGCATCAGTATCCCGGTGTTTTATGAAGATCAGCAGAAGCTGCTGGAAGCAGTGACGGCTGCGGAGCGTTTCGAAGTGCTTTCCGTCATGATGACGAAGGAAATGCGCATTCAGCAGTTTAAAACGGAAATCCAGGAAAAAGTCCGGGAACGAATCGACAAGAATCAGCGGGAATACTTCCTGAGAGAACAGCTGAAGCTGATCCGGGAAGAACTCGGCGATGATACGACACTGAATGACGCGGATCTTTTCCTGGAGGCGACACAGAAGCTGAAAGCCCCGAAGGAAGTCAAGGAGAAGCTGATCAAGGAAATCGGAAGATTCCGGAACGGCGGAGGAAACACGGCAGAAGTCGGTGTGATCAGAACATATATCGAGACGATGCTGGAAATGCCATGGGATAAGATGTCACGCGACAACAAAGATATCAAACGCGCCGCTCAGATCCTCGACGAGGACCATTACGGTCTGAAGGATGTAAAAGAGCGGGTGCTGGAGTATCTTGCCGTCCGTGTCCTGACAAAGAAGGGAGACAGTCCGATCCTCTGTCTCGTGGGCCCTCCCGGAACGGGCAAGACGTCTGTGGCCAAGTCGATAGCAAGAGCGCTCGAAAAGAAATATATCCGCATTTCGCTTGGCGGGATCCGTGATGAAGCTGAAATCCGCGGCCACCGTAAGACGTATGTCGGCGCGATGCCGGGACGGATCGCGAACGGGCTTCATATGGCCGGCACGAAGAATCCGCTTATGCTTCTTGACGAAGTTGACAAGATCAGTACGGATTACCGCGGTGATACGTTCTCGGCGCTGCTGGAAGTCCTTGACAGTGAACAGAATAATAAGTTCCGCGATCATTATCTGGAAGTGCCGGTCGATCTGTCACAGGTCCTGTTCATTACGACTGCGAACACGACAGAAACGATCCCGCGTCCGCTCCTTGACCGTATGGAACTGATCGAGGTCAGCAGCTATACGGAAAATGAGAAGTTCCACATCGCGACGGAGCATCTGCTGCCGAAGCAGCTCAAGCGGCACGGCCTTAAGCCGGAGCAGATGGTGATCAGCAGAACGGCGCTGGAACATTTGATCCGGTACTATACGAAAGAAGCCGGTGTGCGGCAGCTTGAGCGCAAGCTTGGCGAGCTGTGCCGCAAGACGGCACGCCTGATCCTGGAAGAACATAAGGAAAAGGTCAGCATTACGGAGAAGAATCTTGAGAAATTCCTGGGCCGTGAGCGGTATTCATATCAGATGGTGAATCCTGCCGATGAGGTGGGCATTGTGCGCGGACTTGCATGGACGTGTGTCGGCGGCGATACGCTACAGATCGAAGTCAATGTTATGGAAGGCAAAGGCGAACTGATGCTTACCGGCCAGCTGGGCGATGTCATGAAAGAATCGGCACAGGCTGGTATCAGCTATATCCGTTCGATCGCGAAGAATTACAATGTCGGGCCTGAGTTCTTCAAGGAACATGATATTCATGTACATATTCCGGAAGGCGCTGTGCCGAAGGACGGACCGTCTGCCGGCATTACGATGGCGACAGCCATGATATCGGCTATTACAGGCACAAAGGTGCGGGCGGATCTTGCCATGACCGGTGAAATAACGCTGCGCGGCCGTGTGCTGCCGATCGGCGGCCTGAAGGAAAAGCTGCTGGCAGCCAAGAATGCAGGGATCCGTATTGTCCTTGTACCGGTTAAGAACAAGCGGGATGTAGCCGATGTTTCGGCCGAAATCACAAGGGGCCTGGAAATCCGATACGTTGAAACGATGGAAGAAGTACTGGATGCGGCTCTTATAGCAGAAAGTAATAGACAGAAGAAAACGGTGAAGAAATGATCATTAAGAATGTCACGCTGGAAACGGTATGCGGAGTAACAAGCACGCTTCCCGTCCATGCGCTGCCGGAGATCGCGTTTGCGGGCAGATCAAATGTAGGGAAATCATCGTTGATCAACGCGCTAATGGAGCGAAAGTCATATGCCCGTGTTTCGCAGTCTCCCGGCAAGACTCAGACGATCAATTACTATAATATCAATAAAGAACTGTATCTTGTAGATCTGCCAGGATATGGATATGCACAGGTCTCAAAGGAATTAAAAGAAAAATGGGGCAGACTCGTAGAACGGTATCTGCGGTCTTCCGGATCTCTGCGTGCCTGTTTCCTACTCGTGGATATCCGGCGCGTGCCGTCGGACGGCGATCGTCTGATGTACGAATGGATAACCGGATGCGGCTGCCGTCCCATTGTCATTGCGACGAAGCTTGACAAGATCAAACGGAGTCAGGTGACGAAGCAGATCAACGGGATCCGCAAAGGACTTGATCTCCCGGAAAATGCTGCGGTGATCCCGTTTTCATCGTCCACGAGGCAAGGCCGTGAGGAAATCTGGGAAGCGGTACATCAGGCGGCAGAGCCGGTACGCGGTACGTCCGGTGAAGAAGACATTGTCTGATACAGCTTATAAGCAAAGTAACAGAAGCAGATCACAATGGCCGTGAGGATGAGCTCGGTCGGTATCAGTCCGATTACACCGCGCTGATAAAGTACTGCCGGTACATCGAAAAGTGAATGAAGCAAGATCGCGGCCGGGAACAGATATTTCCGGCCGTTTTCATAGATTGAGGCAAAAACGAGTACGGAAAGCGAGAGATGTGCTGCGATCGCAATTATGCGCTCCCATATGCCGACCAGACAGTAATAGGCGCCGTATGTGGAAAGCACGTTGATCTGGCTCTCCAAAGAAGCGGACTGAGCGTCCGAAAGTGCTGCGATCGTTGACTGGATCGCTCCGCTGTTGACGGTGGAAGCTAGTATGATAGCGGAAACCGCGCCGATTCCAAGCATAATGATACATTCCATACCGCCGTGACCGATCCCGTACGTTATGGCGGTTTCTTTCTGTGAACTGTTCTTCAGAATGAAGCGGAAACCGACGAACCGTCCGCATTCTTCAAAAATTCCGGCAAGCAGACACCCGGTCAGTACGTATGCCCACGTATGGGTCAGTATGTAGCCGGAAGCGGAAGTGGTCCCGGAAAAGAGGAAGAACTTCGGAACACTTTCAAATGCGAGCGCGAATATGACAAAAATAACAGCACCGACGACAGCAGGAAACGCTTTGCTGTTTGTTTTCCTTTTCCAGAAGATGAGCAGAAGGATCGGGATGATTGTACCGACGATTCCGGAAACTGCCTCCCAGACGATCACGCCTGTTCCAATGTGACTTACCATAGTTTTTTCTCCTTTAGGTGAGTTATATTGTGAAGTATATCATAATTTCGCGTACAAAGGAATTGTTTTATACATTATTGCTTGACATGAAACAGACACGGGTGTACTATACATATGAACGAATATTCATATGAACATATGAAGGGAATGACGATAATGAAAGAAGACGGAAACAGCAGAGAAATCGAGTTGTGTGATACGGTCGAGACGCATGAGAATCTGCTTGGAATTGCCAGGAAGGTGATGCCGGAAGAGAATTTACTGTATGATCTGGCAGATTTATTTAAGCTGTTTGGAGATTCGACAAGGATCAAGATCCTGTATGCGCTGTATTCTTCCGAAATGTGTGTCTGTGATCTTGCAGATCTGCTCGGCATGAACCAGTCAGCGATCTCACATCAGCTTAAGACACTGAAGCAGGCGAAGCTTGTAAAGTTCCGCAGAGAAGGAAAGTCCGTATTTTATTCGCTTGACGATGATCACATCGTGAAAATCATAAATCAGGGCATGGCCCACATTATGGAAGACAAATAGGAAGAGAGGCGGTCACTGTGAAGAAATCGTATAAACTGGAAGATCTTGACTGCGCGAACTGCGCTGCCAAAATGGAACGCGGAATTCAGGAAATACCGGGAGTCCGTTCTGCAAGTGTCACGTTCATGACGCAGAAACTCGTAATGGAAATCGACGACGAGAAAGCAGACGAGATCGAGAAAGCGGCTCTTCGGGCAATTCATAAAGTTGACGCGGATGTGTCGATGACGAGGGAATAGAGGATGACACCGAAAATCCGGAAACAGATCATTTTAATTATTACAGGAGCAGTTATTTACTTTGCGGCGATCGTACTTCCGCTTTTTCTGCAGATCGGAGATACAGCAGAGCTGATTCTTTTTCTGGCGTCCTATCTCATCATCGGACGAAGTGTGATCAGGAAAACAGCACAGAATCTGGCAAACGGCGTCATATTCGATGAGAATTTTCTGATGGTAGTGGCGAGTGCAGGTGCGTTTGTGACAGGAAGCAATGCAGAAGCCGTGGCTGTCATGCTTTTTTATCAGATCGGGGAAATTTTCGAGAAGCTTGCGGTCAACCGTTCACGCCGTTCTATTTCGGAACTGATGGATATCCGCCCTGAAACGGCGCGTGTGAAGCGCGGTTCCGGATGGGAGGAAGTAAAGCCGGAAGAAGTGCATCCCGGCGACGTGATACAGATCAAGCCAGGCGAACGTGTGCCGCTTGATGGTGTCGTTTCATCCGGCAGCGGAAGCATCGATACACAGCAGCTTACAGGAGAATCGATGCCGCGTGATATCGGGCCTGGAGAGGTGATCCTGAGCGGCTCCGTCAATCAGAGCAGTGTCCTGCTGGTCACGGTTTCGAAGGAATACGGGGAATCTACCGTCGCGCGGATCCTCGATCTTGTGGAAAACGCGGGCAGCAGGAAAGCAGCGTCGGAAAATTTCATTACGAAGTTTGCAAGGTATTATACACCTGCGGTTGTACTTTCCGCCGCCGTGCTTGCCGTGATCCCTTCCGTCATGACAGGTGACTGGCATACATGGGTGTACCGCGGCCTGACGTTCCTCGTGATCTCATGTCCCTGTGCGCTTGTGATTTCAATCCCGCTGACATTCTTCGGGGGGATCGGCGCGTCGTCTCACAGAGGAATTCTTGTGAAGGGCAGCAATTATCTTGAGACGCTTGCAAAGGCGGATACCTTTGTATTTGACAAGACGGGTACCCTTACGAAAGGAACGTTTGAAGTAAAAGAAATCGTAAGCTATGGTATGCCAAAGGAAAAGCTTCTGGAACTGGCTGCCTGCGCAGAACAGTATTCATCGCATCCGATCGCAGCGTCACTTCGCGCAGAGTACGGAAAAGAAATTCAGGAAGCGTACGTGAAGAAGACGGAGGAAATTCCGGGAAACGGCGTAAGTGCCGAGATCGCAATGCCCGGTGAACAGGTCCGCAGCGTGAAGGTCGGAAACGCCAGAATGATGAAAGAAAGCAGTGCGGATTTCAAGGAAGAGAAGCTTCCGGGAACTGTTTCCTATGTGTCGGTCGATGGTGTGTACGCCGGATATATTCTGATCGGGGATATCCTGAAGGAGGATGCGGAAGCTGCAATCGCTTCCCTTAAGCACTCAGGCGTCAGGAGGTGCATCATGCTGACCGGTGACAACGAGACGACGGCAGCGTATGCAGCGGGAAAGCTTGGCCTGACGGGCTGGTTTGCAGAACTCCTGCCGGGAGATAAGGTCACGCATGTGGAAGAACTTCTGTCCGGGGAAGACCGGGAAGGTGCGCTTGCATATGTAGGAGACGGCATGAATGACGCCCCTGTTCTGGCGCGCGCGGATGTCGGCGTTGCGATGGGAGCGCTTGGCTCCGACGCTGCGATCGAAGCAGCCGATGTTGTGATCATGGACGATCAGCTGTCGAAGCTTTCGCTGGCCGTTAAAATCGCAAGGAAGACACTGAAAATCGTCCGGGAGAATATTGTCTTTTCCCTGGCGGTCAAGGCGGCGATCCTGGTCCTTGCGGCTGTCGGGCTTGCAGATATGTGGGCAGCCGTATTCGCGGACGTCGGTGTTATGATGATTGCGGTGCTGAATGCAGTACGGATCCTGCGGATCCGGTTTTGAAACGACTATTTCCGGATGATATCCAGGATCGTCCGGAATGCGTCGCGTGATTCCGGGCCTGGGAACAGAAACCACATGTGCGGCATGCCGACAAATTCGTAAAGATCGATGGATACTCCGTCGCGGAGTGCTTTCTTGTAGAGCTCATTTGCCGAGACATTCAGCACGTCGTGCGTTCCGGAGAAGACGGAAACCTTTCCGATGTCCTTAAGGGGACCGTAATAAGGACTGACGAGGTAATTGTCACGCGGAATGCCGTTTCCCCACCATTTGCCGAGCATATAGAAGATTTCCGGCGAGAGAAGCTTGTCGTGAGGCGCAATATGCTGCATTCTGCGCCATTCTTCATTGTTCGGAATATTCAGGTTCAATGTCGGGGAGAGCAGGATCAGGTCGCGCGGTGCGCTCTTGCCGTTCTTCTTAAGCAGCTGTGCCAGGCTTAACGCGATGCCGCCTCCGGAGGAGGTGCCGACGAGACGGATATTGGATCCGTCTGTTCGCTTCAGCAGATACGTATAGACAGAATACATCATCTTCAGCGTGTCCTTGCAGTCATGCTGCGGCGCCGACGGAAAATACGGAACGGCGACAGACATGCCGGTCCGAAGCGCAAGGCGGTACAGAAAGCGCCATTCCAGAATGTTCATTTCAAGTGTATAGCCGCCGCCGTGGATATAGATCAGCCAGGAATTATCCTGCTTTGTTCTGCGCCGCGGTGTAAGCAGCATACAGAGGCGGCCGCGGAAGAACTTGTCGGTGCGGCGGTATCGTCTCTCGAAATAAGCCGGACATGCGAGTGATCCGTACCTGCGGTGCTTCCGAAGCCATTTCCGGATATCGTCTTCGTCCATGCTGAAGACGTTCCGCATGCCTGTAAAGCCCATTGCGTACTCGATACTGTTCATTTCAATACTCATAAAAACCCCACCTCATATCAATTCAGATCAAACAGTTTCCCGATTACTTTTAACTGATTATACCATAAGGAATCGTTTCATGGTATAATATCTTTGTTTATCCTTTCCGGGAGATTCAGAATACAATCCAACGAGGTATCGATATGAAGCGAATAAATGCCGGCATCATACGTTTGACGGCTGCAGTCCTTCTTCTTGCCATGTCGTCTCTTTTCCTTTCCGGCTGCCAGTCTGCAGCGGTGAAGGCAGAAACGAAAGCAGAGGAATATCTTAATAATTCAGAATACGATAAAGCGGCAGAGGAACTGACGAACGTCATCACGAAAGCGGATCCATCGAAGGCGGACGAGGTCCTCCTGCTGATCAACGCATATTATGTTCGGGGCGACTGCTATAAGGCCCTGGGAGAGAATGACAAGGCATCCTCTGATTATAATCTTGCGCTCGAAGAGGATCTGAAGGACAGAGACTTTGATGTGGAAGTGACGGCAACACGGTATCTGCGGCGGGGGCTCGTCTATGTAAGCCGTGAAGATTATCAGTCGGCGGAATCATGTTTTTCCGCAGGGCTTGCGTGCAGTGACGTTTCATGCCGCAGAGAGCTTCTCCGGAATGAGATCGTCTGCTGTGAGAAGCTTGGAACATGGGATACGGCAAAGCAGCTGCTTACGCAGTACACTGCCGATTATCCGGATGACAGTGACATGCGGAAGGAACAGGTTTTTCTTGAAACACGCTGAGAAACACGGAGGCATGGAAATGACTGATATCACGGAGAACGGCGAACAGAAGGAGAAGGTCATTCTGGTCGGAGTTTCGCTGTCAGACAATGATGATACGATGGACTCTCTGGCAGAGCTTGAAGAGCTTGCGAAAACGGCCGGGGCCGTGACAGCCGGTGTTGTCGTTCAGAACCGGGAACGGATCTCACCCGCGACATACATCGGCAGCGGCAAAGTGCAGGAGGTCCGCAGTCTTCTGGAAAGCACAGGAGCAGACAGTGTGATCTGCGACGATGAACTGTCGCCGGCACAGTTTCATAACCTTACCGAGCAGCTGGATGCGAAAGTCATGGACAGAACATTGCTGATCCTGGATATTTTCGCACGTCACGCGACGACAAGCGAAGGAAAGCTTCAGGTCGAACTGGCACAGCTTAAGTACAGAGCATCGCGTCTTACAGGGCTTGGACACGAATTGTCCCGTCTCGGCGGCGGAATCGGTACGCGCGGACCCGGTGAATCCAGACTGGAGTCAGACAGACGGCAGATACGCGTAAGGATCAGCCATCTCAACAAACAGCTTCACGAGCTGGAACAGCATCGCGGCGTTACGCGGGAACAGAGGCTGCGCAGCAATATTCCGGTAGCTGCCGTTGTGGGATATACGAACGCCGGGAAGTCAACGCTTCTCAATACATTGACGGGAGCCGGCGTTACGGAGGCGGATATGCTGTTTGCCACGCTTGATCCGACAACGCGGCTTACGGAGCTTCCGGGAGGACAGCAGGTTCTTATTACGGACACGGTAGGATTTATACGAAAGCTGCCCCATAATCTGATCGATGCCTTTCACAGTACGCTGGAAGAGGCAGGATACGCCGATATTATCATACACGTGGTAGATGCTGCAAACCCGCAGGCAGAGAAGCAGATGCATATCGTCTACGAAACGCTTTCCCTGCTCGGCATTAAGGACAGACCGGTCATAACACTTTTTAACAAACAGGATCTGGTCACGAAGGATCAGGATGAACTGAGAGATTTCCGGGCAGCCCGTACGATCCGCGTTTCCGCGAAGTATGGTCAGGGACTCGATGAATTTACAGAAGCTCTTTCGGAACTCCTCCGCGCACAGAAGATATTGATCGACCGTGTCTTCGCATACAGTGACGCGGGAATGCTCTCGGCGGTACGAACACAGGGTGAACTGCTGGAAGAAGAGTACAGGCCGGAGGGAATCCATATACGCGCTTATATACCGAAGAGACTGTACAGCCGTCTTACATAGACCGCTAATTTAACTAGATATTGTATGATTAAATTAAAAAGCACAATATATTGTGCTTTTTTTATTGACGTATCCGTACCTGAGTGGTATTCTTTTCCTAGACGCAGTAAAATTGTTTTGAATAAGAGAGGGAGAGGTGCATGTTTAAAGTAGTCAAGAGAGACGGTGCAGTCAGCGAGTTTAATCTGAACAAGATCAGCGGAGCCATATCGAAGGCCTTTGCCGCGACGAATAAACAGTATGACGATAATATTCTGGGACTTCTTGTCCTGCGTGTCACGGCAGACTTTCAGGAGAAGATCAAGGAGAACCTGGTCCATGTCGAGGATATTCAGGACAGTGTCGAGAAGACACTGGAGGATTCCGGATATACGGATGTAGCGAAAGCATATATTCTTTACCGCAAGCAGCGCGAGAAGATCCGCAATATGAAATCCACGATCCTGGATTACAAGGATCTTGTCAACAGCTATGTTAAAGTGGAAGACTGGCGTGTCAAGGAGAATTCCACGGTCACCTATTCGGTCGGCGGCCTGATCCTGAGCAATTCCGGCGCGATCACAGCGAATTACTGGCTCTCCGAAATTTACGACCAGGAGATCGCGGAGGCGCACCGCAGCGCGGATCTCCATATCCATGATCTTTCGATGCTTACCGGCTACTGTGCCGGATGGTCTTTGAAACAGCTCATTACGGAAGGACTTGGGGGAATTCCGGGCAAGATCACATCGTCTCCGGCGAAGCATCTGTCCGTCCTGTGCAATCAGATGGTCAATTTCCTCGGCATTATGCAGAATGAATGGGCAGGGGCACAGGCGTTTTCGTCTTTCGATACGTATCTTGCGCCGTTTGTGAAGGCAGACAATCTGTCATATGACGAAGTCAAGAAGTGCGTCGAATCCTTTGTGTACGGCGTCAACACGCCGAGCCGCTGGGGGACACAGGCTCCTTTTTCCAATATTACGCTTGACTGGACTGTGCCGAATGATCTGGCAGAGCTGAAGTGCATCGTAGGCGGAAAAGAAACAGACTTCTGCTACAAGGACTGCAAGACCGAGATGGACATGGTCAACAAAGCATTCATCGAGACAATGATCGAAGGCGATGCGAACGGACGCGGGTTCCAGTATCCGATCCCGACGTATTCCATAACACGTGATTTTGACTGGTCAGATACGGAGAACAACCGGCTGCTGTTCGAGATGACAGCCAAATACGGAACACCATATTTCTCGAACTTTATCAACAGTGACATGGAACCGAGCGATGTCCGCAGCATGTGCTGCCGCCTTCGTCTTGATCTTCGGGAGCTTCGGAAGAAATCAGGCGGTTTCTTCGGGGCAGGCGAAAGTACTGGCTCGGTCGGCGTTGTGACGATCAACATGCCGCGTATCGCATATCTTTCAAAGACGCCGGAGGAATTCTACAAGCGTCTCGACCATATGATGGACATTGCGGCACGGTCGCTCAAGATCAAGCGGGATGTCATTACAAAGCTCATGAATGAGGGACTTTATCCGTACACAAAGCGGTACCTCGGCACATTTGAAAATCATTTTTCCACGATCGGGCTGATCGGAATGAACGAGGCCGGACTCAACGCGTGCTGGCTCCGCAAGGATCTTACACATCCGGAAACACAGGAATTTACGAAAGAAGTTCTTACGCATATGCGGGAGCGCCTTGCAGATTATCAGGAGCTTTACGGAGACCTTTACAATCTGGAAGCGACGCCGGCAGAATCGACGACGTACCGGCTTGCAATGCATGACCGCAAGCGCTGGCCGGACATCATTACGGCAGGAAAAGAAGGAGATACCCCTTATTATACGAACAGTTCTCATCTGCCCGTTGATTATACTCCGGATATTTTCGACGCACTCGATATCCAGGATCAGCTGCAGACGCTTTATACGTCAGGCACGGTCTTCCACGCGTTCCTCGGTGAGAAGCTTCCCAGCTGGAAATCGGCAGCCGCACTTGTGCGTAAGATCGCGGAGAATTATAAGCTTCCGTATTACACGATGTCACCGACCTATTCGATCTGCAAGGAGCACGGTTATATTTCGGGCGAGCATTTTACGTGCCCGAAATGCGGGAAGCCGGCTGAAGTCTACAGCCGCATCACCGGCTATTACCGTCCTGTCCAGAACTGGAATGCCGGCAAGACGCAGGAATACAAGAACCGTAAGCTTTATGACATTGAGAATTCCTGTCTGAAGAAGGTGCAGACGAATATTGTGACGATCAAGAACGAGGACGTAGAGGTGCAGCCTGTTGAGAGTCACAAATACCTTTTCACGACGAAGAAGTGCCCGAACTGTGACGAGGCGAAGCGATACCTCGGAAGCGAGAATTATGAAATCATCGACGCGGAGGAGAACAAAGACCTGGTCCGCAAGTATGGAATTCTGCAGGCACCTACGCTTGTCGTCGTTTCGGATGACGGAGCAAAGAAATACGTCAATGTTTCAAATATCATAAGTTATCTGGAATCCTCGAAAGAATAGCGGGAGTTTCGGAAATTATTACGCAGTATGAGGCCGGAACAGGAGAACCATTTTATTTTCTCCTGCTCCGGCCTTTTATGGTATATACTGAATAAAAGAATGCGGACAGTGAAAGGTGGAACGTGCATGAGCCTTCAGTTTATTCTGGGAGGATCCGGATCCGGAAAATCCACAGCCTTATATCATACGGTTATCGAATCGTCGCTCCGGGAGAGAGACCGTCAGTTTATCGTAATCGTTCCGGAACAGTTTACGCTGCAGACACAGCTTGATTTTGTTACCAGACATCCCGACAACGGTATTATGAATATCGATGTCCTGAGCTTTGAGAGACTTGCATACCGTGTGCTCGACGAAACGGGCGGAAATGCGGTTACGATTTTAAAAGATACAGGCAAGAGTTTGCTGCTTCAGAAAGCGGCCGGTGACGTCGGAAGCAGTCTTTCTGTATTCGGGCGGAATATCCATAAACAAGGGTATATCGGCAGGATGAAGTCCCTGATGTCAGAGCTTGCGCAGTACAGGATCGGACCGGACGAGCTGGATGAAATCATAGGCATGTGCGGAAGCAGAGACAGTCTCGCGATGAAATTAAAGGATATCAGCATTCTGCAGAGAAAATTTTATGAGTACCTGGGCAGCGAATACATCACAGGCGAGGAGCTTCTTTCGCGGCTTTGCCTTTTTGTGCCTCTTTCCGGGATGCTTCAGGATTCGGTGATCGCGATCGATGGGTTTACCGGCTTCACACCGGTCCAGCTGTCACTTTTGGAAGAGCTTATGAAGGTTTCGGACAGAATCATCATCACACTGGAATGTGACAGGACAGAAGATCCGTTCCATGCGGATGACCACAATACGCTTTTTGCACTGAGCCGCGAAAACGGAGCAAATCTTTGCCGTCTTGCCGAAAACACACATACCGAAATTCTGGATCCGGTCTGGATGAATGAGCCGTATCCGCGGTTCGCGCAGGAAAGCTCTCTGGCTCACCTTGAACGGAATCTTTTTCGCCCGAAAAAGAAATCGTATGCAAAAGAGCCGGAATTCGTTTCCGTAAGGTGCAGCCGGAATCCGGAGGAAGAAGTTCGTTCCGTGTCATCCGCGATCCTTCGCCTTGTGCGGGAGAAAGGATACCGCTACCGCGACATCGCGGTGATTGTCAGCAATATGGGAGTATACGGAAATTACTTCCGGCTGATAATGGAGGAATGTCGTCTTCCGTACTTTATGGATGAGAAACGGGACGTCATGCGGAATGCGTTTGTCGAGTATATGCGGAGTGCCATTGCGCTTGCGGAAGAACGGTTCTCTTACGACAGCGTTTTTCGCTTTCTCAAAAGCGGAATGAACATTATGGATGAGAATGACGTATTCCTTCTGGAAAACTATGTCCTTGCCCTCGGAATCCACGGTTATAAGAGGTGGCAGGAAAAGTGGATACGCCGTACGGATTCCATGACGGACGAAGATCTGGCGCATGTCGAATCGCTCAGGGAGAAGCTCGTGGATGATACGTCGGATTTTATCGCGTCGCTGCGGGACAGAAACCGCACGGTGGGAACGATCACGCATGCACTTTATGATCTTTTTATAAAACAGGAGATACAGCAGAAATGCAAACAGCTTGAAAATACGTTTCAGAGCACCGGAAATCTGGATCTTGCCAGGGAGTACAGTCAGATTTACCGTGTTGTCATGGATCTTTTCGATCAGTTTGCCGCACTTTTGGGAGAGGAAGCCGTATCGATAACGGAATACAGGGAACTTCTCGATGCAGGTCTGAATGAAGCGAGGATCGGCATCACGCCGCCGGCCATGGATCAGGTTCTGATCGGGGACCTGGAACGGACGCGCCTTCGCGATGTGAAGTGCCTGTTCTGCGTCGGATTCAACGATATGTATCTGCCCGGTGAACCGGAGCGGATCGGGATACTGACGGAGCGGGAGAGAGATTATCTTTCCGGAAAGCACGTGAAGCTTGCGCCCGGAATCCGGGAGCGGATGTATATACAGCGGTTTTACCTGTACCTGGCAATGACGAAACCGTCAGAGTTTCTTTCTGTTTCATACAGTAATGTCGATATGAACGGGAAGCTCATGCGCCCGTCGTTCTATCTGCAGGAGCTGCACCGAATCTTTCCGGAGCTTTCCGAAACGGACGAGACGAGGGATGAACTGCTCCGTGGGATCGACATGTCCGATTACGGGGCAATGCGGTATTTGTCGGCCGGACTTCATGACGGCAGCGCAGCGGGAGATTCGGTATGGAAAGAGGTCTATTCCTGGTATGCTTCTCAGAGCGGCAGACGTTCCGTCACGGATATTCTTCTTGACGGGAATTTCCTTCATAATCCGCGGGAAAGCTTAAGCATCCGGCGCGCAGCCGAATTGTACGGAAAAGAACCCGGCAGCTCGGTCACACGGCTGCAGACATTTTTGTCATGTCCGTATTCTTATTTTCTGCGGTACGGCCTGAAGCTTTCGGAGCGTGAGGAATACCTTTTCCGGCCTGTCGACGAGGGAAGCGTGATCCACCGCGCCTTATATCTTTTCGGAGAAAAGATGAAAGCAGCCGGTCAGGACTGGAGAACGGTGGACGACGGTTTGCGCCGGGAGATCTGTTCGGAATCGCTTGCGGAAGCAGCGGCGGATTACGGCAATTCCGTTCTGTACAGTACGGCAAGACGTTCGTTTGCGCTGCGAAGGATGGAGGAAACGCTTTACCGCACGGTCTGGGCTCTTTGTGAGCAACTGAAGCCGGGAAGCTTTGTGCCGGAGGGATTCGAGCTTTCGTTTGGACGGACAGGGATCCAGTCGCCGAGAATTCTGCTTGACAACGGTGCGCAAATGACCTTGCGCGGTTCGGTCGACCGTCTTGATCTTTCTGCCGGCAGCACAAGTGTTTATGTAAAGGTCCTTGACTATAAGACAGGCAGCAAAGCCTTTGATTTCGCGTCAGTTTATTACGGGCTGGATCTGCAGCTTTTCCTGTATCTGAATATGGGTGAAAAATATGCTGCCGAACATTATCCCGGAAAAGAAATTGTTCCGGCCGGTGTTCTTTATTACCATGTCTGGAACCCGCTGCTTGACAAGGCAGACGCGGACGGTGACGAAGACACGCAGATGCTTAAGAAGCTTGGCATGTCGGGCGTAGTAAACAGCAGGATGGACTCGCTGGCGCAGTTTGACGCAAGCTTTGCACCGGAAAACGATGACAGCCGGACAAGCGGCACGCAGATCGCGGTGCCGGTTTCACGAAAGAAAGACGGAAGTTTGTCATCCCGGACGGACAATACGCTTTCTACGGAAGAGTTCGGACTGATCCGGGATCACCTGGAACGAAAGATAAAACAGGCGGGAGATGAAATCATGAGCGGACATATCGAAATCGCTCCTGCCGTACTGAAGCAGACAGACAGCTGCAGATACTGCCCGTTCGGCGGAATATGCCGGTTTGACAGCAGGATCCCGGGATACAGGGAACGGATCTTTCCGGCGGCCGGGAAGGACGATGTGATATCAGCGATCCGGAAGGAGGCGGAATAAATGCCGGACTGGACAGAAGAACAGAAGGAAGTAATCAAAGCACGTGATACGGATCTGCTTGTTTCCGCCGCGGCCGGTTCCGGCAAGACGGCTGTTCTTGTGGAACATATTCTGGACCTGATTTCAGAGCCGGGCAGCACAGTCGATATCGACGAGCTTCTTGTCGTGACCTTTACGGAAGCGGCGGCTGCCGAGATGAAGGACAGACTTCTTACGGAACTTCAGCACAGGATAGCTGAGGATCCTGACAATGAGCATATTGCAAGGCAGATCACTCTGATCCATACGGCGAATATTTCGACGATCGACAGCTTCTGCCTTTCTGTGATCCGGAGCCATTTCAACGAAATCGATCTGGATCCGTCGTTCCGGACGGGAGAAGACGGAGAAATGAAGCTTCTCCGGCAGGAGGTAATGGACGCTCTTCTGGAAGACTGTTATCAGGGGAATACGGATGAATTTCTGGAGGAAGGCGACGATTATCTCGCGTGCGTGGAAGCACTTGAGACTGGCCGCATGGATGACCGGATCGACGGATATATCCGAACGCTGTATGATTATTCACAGAGCTACGCCGACCCGGAAGAATGGCTTAATGCATGCCGCACTGAAAACGGACCGGACGAGGAAACGTGGGCGGATCAGGCATTTGACCGTCTGAAACTCGATCTTACCGGAAAAGCAGAGCGTTTACGATTTCTGGCGGAGCTTTGCGAGTCAAAGTGCGGCCCTGTTTCTTACATCGATCGGTTTGCCGAAGACGCGGAAAAGCTGGAAGACGCGGCAGAATCGATGACGTATGAGGAAATGGGAGAACGCATTGGCAAGATCGAATGGCCGAATATGCCGCGTGTTACGAAGAAGGACAAAAGTGAAGACGTTCGTGAGGACATTGCTTCCTATACTTCGGAGAGCAGAAAGCATATCCGAAAGGATGTCGATGCGATGAAACGGCAGTACTTCTATGCCGATCCGGATGAGATGCGCAGCGATGTCAGGCAGAGCATGGTGTATCTCCGCATTCTGCTTTCCCTGACGCTGGAGTTTACGAAACGGTTTGCCGAAGAAAAGCGGCGCCGCAACGTCATTGATTTCAGCGACATGGAGCATCTGGCACTTCGTATCCTTGCGGAACGAAAGGACGGCCATCTTGTGCCCGGCAAAACCGCGGCCGAATACCAGGAACAGTTTCAGGAAGTTATGATCGATGAATATCAGGACAGCAATTATCTTCAGGAACAGCTGCTGCTCCTTGTGTCAGGCGAAGGAAAGAGAGCCGGGAACCGTTTCATGGTAGGCGACGTAAAGCAGAGTATTTATGGATTCCGTCTGTCGCGTCCTGATATTTTTATGGATAAATTTCATTCTTATCCGACAGAAAAGGGCGGGAATGAGCGGTGCATTATCCTGCATACGAATTTTCGGAGCCGGAAAGAAGTAGTCGACAGCGTGAATCAGATATTCTCCGTCATCATGCACAGAGAAGTCGGCGGGATTGAATACGATGCGGAGCAGGAACTGCGCTTCGGCGCCGGTTTCCCTGAAAATAACGAAAACGCGGCGTCAGAGTGCACAAATTATCAGTCGGAGCTGCTGATCGCCGCTTCGGACAAGGATGAGGACGGCCGCAGCGAAAAGAAAACCGTGACGGAAGCGAGAGTCATCGCGTCCCGCATTCACGAACTTGTGGGAACACTTCTCGTTTTCGACAGAAAAACAAAGCAGATGCGGCCGGCGCGGTACGGGGATATTGTGATCCTGCTTCGGAGCGCGGCAAACAAGGCGGAGGATATGGCGTCTGTATTGACGGACGAGGGCATACCGACGTATACGGAATCAAGAAGCGGGTATTTTGAGGCAGAAGAAATCAGGACGATCCTTGATTACCTGAAAATTCTGGACAATCCGCTGCAGGATATTCCGATGGCATCGGTACTCCATTCCGCGATCGGTGATCTTGATTCCGAAGAAATGGCACGGATCCGTGTCCTTTGTCCGTCACTTTCGTTTGCACAGGCAGCTGCAGAACTGGCCCGGGATCCCGCGCTTTTTGAAATGCCGCAGGATGAGAAGCTTGCGAAGAAGCTGTCTGCTTTTGCGGATATGGCAAAGAAACATCGCGGACGTATTCTTTTTACGCCGCTTCACAGACTGATTTTCGAAATCCTAGAAGATACAGGATACGGGATCCGGCTTGCCGCCATGCCGGAGGGCGCGAAACGGAGAGCAAATGTTGACATGCTGATCGAACGGGCGATTGCGTTCGAAAAAACAAGCTATAAAGGCGTCTTTCATTTCCTGCGGTATATCGATCAGCTGAAGGCACAGGAAATCGATCCGGGCGAATCGGGCACCGCCGCGGAGAATGATGATGTTGTCCGCATCATGACGATCCACAAGAGCAAGGGACTGCAGTTCCCGATCGTTTTTGTTTCCGGGATGGGAAATAACATGAATATATCCCCGTCGGGAGCCATGGTCATCCATTCGAAACTCGGCCCGGCGATGGACAGCGTCGATCCGAAGAAGCGCCTTCGGGCAGAGACGATCCGTAAAGCCGCGGTTAAGCGGGAATGTGAGCTGGATTCACTTGGCGAGGAAATCCGGATCCTTTACGTGGCGCTTACAAGGGCGCAGGAAAAGCTGATTATGACAGGCAGTGTGAAGAAAGCCGAAGAGAAATATACGGAATGGAATTCCTTCCTTGACTTTGGAGAAGCGGCAGATTATTATATGATTTCGCAGTCCTCGACGTATCTCGATCTGACAGCGCCTGTTGCGCTGTCATGCATGCCGCTTTTCAAGGTTACGCTTGTCAAACCGGAAGATACGGTTATCAAAGAAGCTGTCCGCGGCACGAAACGGTTTCTGGAGCGGGAAGCGATCGAATGTATGGACACAGACCGGGTATATAACGAAGAAGTGCGGAACAGGCTGTCATCGGCCGCGTCTTTCCGGTATCCGTATGAAACCGCATCCCAAAATGCCCTGAAGGTTTCTGTTTCAGAGCTTAAGCTGAAAGGAATGGAAGATACAGACAGGGAAGCGGCGGAAATGTTTGAAGAAGAGATTCCGGTCCCGTATATCCCGCAGTTTATCCGCAGGACAGAAGAGACGGCCGGTGCGTTCCGCGGGACGGCAATCCACAGATTTCTGGAACGATATGATTTCAGCGGTACGGATGAGCATGTGACAGAAGCGGATATTCGGAATGAGATAAAGAGAATGGAAAAAGAAGGCATTTTGACGAACGATATGGGACGTGCGATTTATGTGCCGTCGCTTGCGCGTTTCTTCACGGCCGGGCTGGCCGGTCGAATGCGGAAGGCCAGCCGGATGAAGAAACTGCATCGTGAACAGCCGTTTGTTCTTGGCGTGCCGGAACTGGAGTTGTATCCGGAAAGTGCGGGGGAAGATATCTGCCTGATACAAGGGATCATCGATGCTTTCTTCGAGGAAGAAGGCGGCATCGTACTGGTCGATTATAAAACAGACCGGGTATCAGACGCCAGGGAACTGATCCGGCGGTACAAGGTGCAGATCGACTGTTATGCGGAGGCACTCAGCCGATTGACGAAAATCAGCGTAAAGGAGAAACTGATCTACTCCTTTTCGCTTGACGAAACGGTCTTGCTGGATTAAAGATCAGATCAGCCGCTGGTGTTCACGCTGATTCTTGATCAGACGGCCCGTATATCCGGGACATGTCGCGTTATGTTCACAGAAATCACAGGAGATCATGGTCTCTTCTTTATCTGCCGGCATGACGCCGACGGTTCCGGATACAGTTTTCAGCGGAATCATGCGTGTATGCTTGTCAAGTGTTACGCCGATCGATTCCGGCTTCAGTGTATGGAAAAGTGCGAGCTGGTTTTTGAGTTCGAATTTCGACTGACCGGGACTCCAGACGCTTGTGAGTTTGCAGTTTTCAGCTTTGAGCTTTTCGTTCATCGATGTGAGAAACTTGACGCGTGATGCATTCAGCATCGAAACGGCCCAGTATTCAAGGAAAAAAGTTTCCATAACATCCGGGTGCGCTTCCAGGATCTCGTCGATATTGATGACGGAGGTAACGAAGAGGTAGAGGCGGCTGTATCCCTCGTATGCTTTTTTGATCAGATCGCCTGTGAAGATTTCTCCGTTTTCCAGAACGATTCCTTTGTCGTTTGTGGCTGCGATATCGACGCCGCAGTATTTGATCACGACCTTGGCCTGCGACGTCATGATATCCTTGGTCGGAATGATATAATCGTTGTATTTCGGCGGGATGCTGTTCATGTCGACGCCGGTATATCCCTTGAAATAATAAATAATCGTATCAAGATCATGTCCGTCAAATTCAACGGTGAAGGATTGTTCTGCTTTGTCCATTTTATTTCCCTCCGGGAGTTTTGATCACTTGAATGTCAGAAAGGAGATTTCATTGCCGTTTTTCTGGATCATTTTCTTAAGATCCTTGAAGTCCAGGATTACCGTTGCGGTGTTTTCGTTCGGATGGCAGCCGAAGCGCTTCTCAAACTGAAAGTCCTTGTCGAAGACAACTTCTACTTCCGCGTCCTTGTCGTGGATAAGTCCCATCGGGGATACGGCACCCTTTGTCACGCCGAGATACTTTTCAAGGCGCTCGTCGGAAGCAAAGCTGAGCTTTGTCGTGTGAAGCTGGTCGCTGATATACTTCAGATCCGCTGTTTTGTCTTTTCCCAGAACAACAAGAAAATGACGGCGTCCCTTTGCGTCACGGAGAAAAAGATTCTTGCAGATATTTCCTTTTTTCGTAATGCCGAAGCTGTCCATTTCTTCCATCGTATAGACGGGTTCGTGTTCTATGATCTCAAACGGAATGTTGTTTTTCCTGAGGTAATCGTAAACTTCCTGTGCTTTTTCCATTGTAAAACCTCCTTATCGTATCCAGTATATTCTGACATGGTTTTTTTGTCAAAACGCCCGAAGTTGCATGAAAGTTAAAAAAACTGGAGTTATGTTTCCCGTAAAGAAACGTCTTTCCTTGATAACGATGAAGTAACGAGCTTTTTGAAATTTATTGACTTTTTTTTACTGTTTTAAGATTCTGAGGAAACATTCGATACATGATTCTGCTTCAGGGCTGACCAGGATATCATGATCACCATTGCAAACATGCAGCAGAATCCGATACAGTCGGCGGCTGTAAATGCTGTTTTCAGCCAGACTGCCGAAAAAAGCGGGGAGGAGATGGTTTCGACCGATGACAGCATGCCGGTCCTTGCGGGGCCGATATCCATGATACTTTGCATGAACATGTAATAAGCAGAGACGGTACCGATAAAAATGATGAGGACCATGTAGAATACCAGTTCTCTGTCAAATACGACATGGTACTGCCATGCCTTGTTCATGACGGCGAGAACGGCGCTTCCGATCATCATGCCGGAGGCGGTCGATGCAAGGTTTCCGTATTTGCTGATGATCCTTGACGGCAGTACCGTGTAAAGCATCATGGATACGGCTGCGATCGTTCCCCAAACGGCAACCTTTTCCGTCATGACGAAGGATCCGAGTCTGCCGTGGGTAGCGAACAGAAAGAGCCCGATCAGCATCAGCATCAGCCCGACAGACTCGGATACCCGCGGAAAGCGACGGACCTTGATACACGTCAGGACGAGTACGAGTGCTTCGCCGGCATACTGCAGGGCGCTGGCGATTCCGGAATTGGAATAGGAAATCGTCATCAGGTAGGAATACTGCATCAGCATCAGGCCGAAGACGGAATACAGGATGAGATACAGCACATCGCTTAAGCTGCTCCACATTTTCTTAAGCATTACAGGCTTTTTCCAGAGCGCGACGGCAAACAGAAAGAGACCCGACAGAAACAGGCGCATGACGGAAAGCCATCCGGCGTCGATATTCTTCGTGCTGAAGAGATACTGCCCGATCGTCCCGGAGTAACTCCAGCAAATGCCTGAAAGGAGCGCGAAGATGACGCCTCTGATTTTTTTCTTCTTTTCCATGATGGGATCCTTTCTGTCTGCCGGTTTGATAACTTTGTTCATTCTCCTGAAAGCGCTGGAATAATGATGTTCATTATGGTATATTCAAAGATAACAGTTTTCCTCTGAAAGGAGTTAGCGGAATGGAACAGCTTCAAATCGAAATCGATAAAGAAATATACAATACGATTACAGACGAATGCCTCGCTATGTTTGAAAGCGGGGAGCTTAACGTTTTTACTATGATACAGCGTCTGATGGATATTCCCGGAGTGCCGATGCATTATCCGTATCATCATTACATGGTGCCTGCCGTTCTTCTTACCGTCTGCCGTACTGCCCGTCATGACGACCGGGAGGTCCTGGAGGCGGATCTTGCCAAAGCGCTGGACCGTGCGAGGAATGTTCTCGGCGGTTTCTGCGGCTTCTACGGTACATGCGGGGCGGCTGTAGGCGTCGGTATTTTCTACAGTGTTTTCACGGCGACGACACCGCTTTCGGATGCCGGATGGGCACTGGGAAACCGTCTTGTGAGCGAAGCACTGGCGAACATTGCCTCCGTTGAAGGACCTCGCTGCTGCAAGCGTGTCTGCTTCCTTACACTTACATGGGCTGTTCCGATGCTGGACCGGGAGTTTTCGATCAAACTGCCGGAGCAAAGCCTTGATTACTGCCGGTATTCGGATCGAAATACAGAATGCCGCAAAGAAGATTGTCCGTATTATCGAAAGGAGATGGCAGTGTGAACGTGCCGTTTGCAGTCCCTGATTCAGCTTATCCGTTAAAAGATCCGGCGCATCCGTGCCCTTGTCAGTTCAAGCTCTATGAGATCGAAGAGAAGCCTGTTCTCATTTTCTGGAAAAAGCAGGCCGGTGATCACGTGGAAAAAGATGAGATCATCTGTGCCGGTGAGGTAGAGAAGAAGACGCTTGAGTTTCATTCCCCTGCCGGCGGTGTGCTGGCAAAGATCTTTGTAAACGACGGGGAGAAAGCGTCGGTCGGAACCGTATTGGGCGAAATTGAAACGGATGAGGCGGATCTATGAATGCAGCTATCTTATTTGGTATCTTTTTAATATTTGTTTCGGCCGTCATTTGGATTTTCGGCAGGAAAAGATAATATAATCAAAGACACCGGTTTATGCTTGACTTATATAGTGATTTATGCTAAGTTAGCCTTAATAACTGAATATTTATTCCTGCCGGTCGCTTCAGGCGAAACATGGAAAGGGTCAGAAACCCACGAGTCGGTCACTGTGCGGTCCGTTTACGGATCAAGTCAGATACATGTCAGCAGGAATACGTTTTATGCCGAAGCCGTTTAACGTATGTAATATGCCATTTGAAAGATCGTTTGCCGTGCTTGTGCGGCAGGCGGTTTTTTTATTCCTCACTTTCAGAAGCAGACCGGAGAAGGAATTCTCCGGTCTGCCATCCCTGTAAATCCTGTGTTTTCGTTATTCCGCTGCTTTCTGCAGCAGTTCTTTGACATTCTCTTCGATACCGTTGTCTTCTTTGCTGATAATGACAAGCTTTAAGTCATCCGGATGAACCGCAGTGCTTTTTTCGAGCGGCTCGACAGAAATGTAATCACAGACGCAGTCAGCGCGGCCGTATCCGTCTTTTGTACGGAAGAAGCCTTTTACACGCAGCGTCGAATCGGCAAGCTTTGTGCAGAGTTCGCGTATCCGTTCGACCGTATAAATTCCGGACATATCCGCAATACAGGAAAAAGGCCTTGTTTCCGGTGAATTCGTTGTCGGCGCGGCTTCCGGATGCGCCATTACCTTGTCCATAAAAAAGCGGACGGGAACTTCCCCATATTCGGCAGGAATTACTGCGGCGTCGGGACGAATCTCACCGAGCCATTTTAAATGTCTGCCGGCGGTCCCGGCATCGACCTCATCCATCTTGTTCAGTACGATGAACTCGCTTTGCCGGATCTGTGATTCGATCGCAGGAAACATATCGTAATAGGCCATGAATCGTTTTGCGTCAAGAATGCAGACGGATCCGCGGTAATCGTATCTTCGCGAGACTTCCGGCTTTCTCGCCAAGGTTGCGTTAAGGTAATCGAGAAGCTGTCTCATGTTGGAGGGGTCAGCCATTCCGGATGCTTCTACGAAGAGAAGATCGATGGGCTGCTCCAGAAAAGCGGCCAGTGTTCTGACAAACCCGCTTTTCAGACAGGAACAGAAGATCGAGCCGTCATTGATCTCCACCAGCTTCAGGTCGCCCGATTTCAGCACTTTCCCGTCTATTCCGATTCGGCCGAATTCGTTCACGATTACGCCGACTCTTGTATCTTTGATCTGTGTCAGCGTATACTGCAGAAACGATGTTTTCCCGGAGCCCAGAAAGCCTGTTACAAGAAAAAGCCGGATTGGTTTGTTTTCCATTCTATCCTCCATGAGCAGAAACTTATATTACAGCGAATCGATCATTTGGATGGTATCCTGTTCGATTCCGCTTTCCAGCATGATCTTCCGAAGTGCCTCGAGAATCGCACAGTCCGCTTCCGGCCGCTGATATCCTTCCAGAAGCCTGGCAAGTCTTGCGTCTGTATTCTTCTGAAGCTGGCCGATCGGATATTCATCCCCGCGTACGCTGATAAACGGCGCCAGAGATTCTGTGCGGCAGTGTTCAAAGGTATGTTCCTCTGTCAGGTACTGTCCGTTATGGCCGACAGAATCGATGATATCCTCTGCAAGCGTATCTTCGCTGATGACAATGCCTTTTTTGAAGCGCTGTATATAGTCGATGATTTCAAAATCCTGGATCAGTTTATCATAGCTCATGGAAGCATAGCTGTCAAGAATTCCGGAGGAGTGAAGCACAAGGTTTACTTCGCTGTTAAAGCATGTCAGCAGTGTCAGCATGGATTCATATCCGGACTGTGCGTTTACGATTCTGGCGTCGGTGAGCGCTCCGCCGGCACGGCTGGGAAGCTGATAGAAACGGGCCATATCCGCACAGTAGGAATAGCAGAGTGAGCCTTCGGCCGAGCCAATCGCTGTCGCACCGTTCCGCATGTCGGCATTTGTCGACTGTGAGCCGTAAACAACAGGCGTTCCGGGTGACACCATCTGTGACAGAGCGATTCCGGCCAGTACCTCGGCGTTGGCCATTGCGATCGTTCCGGCCATCGTTACCGGTGACGTAAGTCCTGCCTGAGCAAGAGATGCGATAATTACCGGCTGACGGTACCTGGCATACGTGATCAGTGAGTCGGTCATGTTCGTATCGAGAAGGAGCGGCGTATTCGTATTGATCAGTGTGATGATGCGAGGATACTTTGCAAGTTCCTCTCTGCCGCCGAACGCTGTGCAGGCCATCTCCATAAGAGCCTGCATTTCAGCTTTCTTTCCGGCACCTGTAACGATACATTTGTCGGAAGCAAGATACGCTGCATAGAAAAGGAGAAGAATGAAATGATCGACAGGAATATCATCCGGCTGTACAAGAATGCCGCCGTTGATATTGTAAGCGGGACACTGATGGTACAGCTTTGCCAGCTTCATGTAATCCTTCATCGTCGCCAGCTGCTTTTCTCCGTTTTGATCCGAAATATACGGCGCGCCGTAGCCGGGGGCAATATTGACGTTGTGTTTGCCGATGACGGCATTGTATTTCGGGTTCCTGGCGTAAAGCGTAAAGCAGGACGGGGCTTTGGTAACCCAGTACATGATTTGCTCTTCTGTGAAATAAGCGATCGATTTCTCGACCCGGATGCCGTTTTCCTTAAGAATCCCGACGGCTTCCTTGTTTTTAAATTTAACACCTGTACGGGCCAGAATGCGCATAGACGATTCATGGATGAGCTGTATCTCATTTTTCATTATTTACTTCCTCCTGAAGCAAAAGGCTTACTTGTCAATTCGTTTCATGATAATAAATTTTTAGATATTCTAACGAAATTATTGATTGCAAAATCTAAAAAAGTACTATAAAATAAATCTAAAGGGGTGTGTAAGGCAATTTTAATAAGCGCGATTTCTAAAACAGCATAAAACTTTAGTCAGCAGCACAATCGGGAAACTGGTCCAATGCCAGTACAGCCACCGCTACTGTAAGAAATTTGCATGTCCTGTAAGCCACTGTATGGCAGTGAATATGGGAAGGCGGACATGCTGATATTTCAAGTCAGGAGACCGGCTGCGGACTTTTGAGAGCTTTTTGCACGGTGTGTGGATGAGCAATGTATTGAAATCTTTTCAGTATATTGTTCATCTTTTTTTATTGTTTCTGTAGATCTTTTTTTGAACAGGAGGGGTCCGGTTTGGAAACGGAAAGAAGCATAACGCAGTATGTCGGAAGCAGGATCAAATTTTTCCGCAAGCTTAAAGATTATTCGCTGAGCGAGTTCGCGGATATGATCCACAAGAGTAAAGCTACCATGTCCAAGTACGAGAACGGACAGATATCCATCGATGTGGAAACGCTTTACAGTATCGCACAGGCTCTTGATGTTGATATGAATCAGCTTACGGATTTTCCTGTTTCAAACCGGGAGAAGAAGCTGACATTTAACAGTCCGTTCGGAAATCGCGACCATGTGTATATCTATTATTACGACGGCCGTAAGAAGCGAATCGTCGATTCTTACCTTTGCGTTCAGTCGGCAGGCGGAGAATCGAAGACGACGTGTATGTTTTATATGGACGTTGCGTCTTTTACCAACTACGAAAAATGCCAGTTCTTCTATATCGGTGAGATGAATTCGTTTGATATCGTTTCCTATCTGACCTTGGCGAATCAGACGAATTATATGGAGCAGATGGGGATGTGCATCCTGAATCCGCTCCAGTATAACCGCACTACCTGGGGTTTTATGTTTGGTATCTCTTATAATCCCATTGCACCGTTTGCCCTTAAATTCCTGTTAAGCCTGAATCCGCTTCCGGATACAGAGCTGACCGTCGATCAGCTGCTGATCACGAAGAACGAACTGAAGCTTATGAAGAACCTGAATATGATGCTTTTGAATCCTTCCGAGAATGAGAATCTCAGAAAATGATCAATCGTAATCCATGTTCCTGTCGAAGGACATGGTCGTCATATAAAAGTTCTTGAAGTCATTGTTCATGGAAAGCTCCACATGCTCTATTTCAGAAGCCACTTGTGAAGCGTGTTCACGGACCGCGTCTGAGAGAAGGGCCATGCTGGAGCCGGCGCCGGCTGCATTCCCGACGGAAATGATTTTCCCGATGGGAACCTGCGGCAGAAGACCGATCCGCAGTGCGCTTTCTTTTTTGATGTAATTGCCGAAGGCACCTGCGAGCAGGATACTGTCGAGCTCGTTTTTCTGAATGCCGAGTGTTTTCATAAGTGTCAGGATTCCGCCCAGTATGGCACCTTTTGCAAGCTGTATTTCGCGAACGTCGTCCTGCGTTACCACGATTTCCTCGCCTTCCTCGGTTACCGCGAGAATGAGGGCGGGCTTATCGTCGCAGATCGTTATATGGGAAGCAAGGCTGTCGCCGAGTCCTGCATCCCGGACGCCTTTTGCAAAGAGCATATGTCCGTTGTTGTCGACAATGCCCGCATCCAGCATCTGCGCCACGGCATCGATGACACCGGACCCGCAGATCCCGATCGCCGGCTTGTCGTCGATCGTTTTAATGACGACGTCACCGTCTTTGGTGATGCGAACGCTTTCGATCGCTCCCGGGGCCGCGCGCATGCCGAAATGGATCGTAGCACCTTCAAAGGCCGGTCCGGCTGCTGTGGAGCAGCAGACCATTTTGCCGTCTTTGATGGCTACAACTTCTCCGTTCGTACCGATATCAAGCGCGATATGGCTGCCTGTCAGATGATCCATATCGACGGCCAGTATGACGCCGGTGATATCGGAACCGACGTGCCCGGCAATATTGGGAAGCAGATAGAAGCGTGCCTGCGGATTCACCTGGATATTCAGGCTTCGCGCCGGCACCTGCTGTGCTTCACGAAATACAGGAGCAAACGGGATCCTCGACATGGAGCTTGCGTCGACGCCAAGGACAAAATGGCTCATTGTCGTGTTTCCTACTGCCGTTACTTCATATACGTTCTGGTAAGTGATACCGTTCCGCAGATACATGGTTTCCAGGATGTCGTTGAAGCACTGGATCACCTTTTCCTGCATATTGTGAAGGTGGTCACGCGCTGACATGCTGTAGCTGATCCTGGAAATAACGTCAGAACCGTAAGCAGTCTGATAATTCGTTCTGGCTTCGATATCGACGAGTTCATTTGCACTCAGATCCCAGAGCATTCCGACGACGGTCGTAGTACCGATATCGAATGCAGCGCCATAGCATTTACTGCTGGAATCGCCGTTTTCAATATGCATCAGGACATCGCTCCGGAATACGGCCGTAACGTCGCCGTGCTTGACATTCAAAGCGTTGTGCACTCTGGGAAGCACGCCGCTGACAATTTTCATACCGGGCATATGGAAGGTGGCGGCGATCCGTTCAATATCGCTTTTCTGGTTCGTAATGGTAGCTTGCCTGACGACGCCGTGAAGCGCTTTGATCCGTGATTCCGGCCGGAAGCTTTCGGGCATTCTCGTCATTTGTGTTTTCCGGTCAGAACCGCCGTGCTGTCCGGGTATGATCACTTCAAGGCTGCTGCTTTCGGGCGGCATTACCTGGCACGCGAGCCGGTAGCCATGCGTGATTTCATATTCAGACAAATACGTCTTTTCGGCCGAAGTCAGTTCGCCCGCGTCACCGGATACGATTTTTACTTTGCATTTCCCGCATTTTCCGGTGCCGCCGCAGGCTGCGTCGATGAGGATACCGGCACTTTCCGCAATTTTCAGCAGATTCATGCCCTCTTTTGCCTCAACCGGCTTGTTTCCTGGCTGAAATAATATTTTCATCCGATCACCCCCAATAGATTAAGTACGACTTTACACTAAACCAAAAGAAAAAATCTGTCAATTCAAACTTTAATAATTTCTTGATAACTTTGACTTGACTATACAAATCATATAATTTATATATTATATAAGCGCGATTATTAAGTAAATATGACAAGAATCGAAAATTGGTGTTTCGTTAAATTATAAAAAAATGCGAAAAAAGCGTGATTATTGATTGGGAAAAGGTGAAAAACGTCAAATTTGCCTCAAAAGTTTATTTTAAGGAATTTTTTTAATAAAAAGTAATCTTCTCAAGTAATGGAGACAAAATTGACGAAAAACAAAAATTTTCATACAATTCTTCACACAGGGGTGTTATGCCGGAAGACTTGTCAAATTGATGAGTAACAAGACGGCAGGAAAGATTCTCAGGCAAAGGAACAAGAGAAACAAGAATGAAAGCGAGGTTCAAGTATGTCAAAGTTATCAGAGTTAGCTAAGATCGTCGAGGAAGGAAAAGTTGCAGAAGTTGAGGCTGCAACGAAAGCAGCACTGGACGAGGGAAATGAAGCCCTCACCGTTCTGAACGAAGGACTTGTGGAACCGATCAATGTACTTGGCGAGAAATTCAGACTCGGCGAGATTTATGTGCCGGAGCTTCTGATCGCATCCAAGGGTATGAAGAAGGGTGTCGAAATCGTGAAGCCGCTCCTGGTTTCCGGAGATATGGAATCCCAGGGCAAGGTCATCATGGTAACCGTTGCAGGCGACATGCATGATATCGGCAAGAACCTGGTTGCTCTTCTTATGGAAAGCGCCGGATTCGAGGTAGTAGATCTTGGCATGGATATCGAGCCTGACGAGATCGTGGAAGCGGTACAGGATAATCCGGACTGCAAGGTCGTCGGAATGTCCGCAATGCTTACGACAACGATGTATGCGATGCAGGATACGATCGAAGCACTCGAAGAAGCAGGCCTTCGTGACAAAGTAAAAGTCATGATCGGCGGAGCTCCTGTAAATCAGAAATTTGCAGATCAGATCGGTGCCGACGGATACAGCACAAATGCTCCTCTGGCAGTAGAACTTGCCAAGAAGCTGGCTCATGCGTAAAGCCTTCATGATACTTGTGAAGAGAAATCAATTGTAACGATCGAAAGGAGAAAATTATGTGGGCAAAAAATTTCAAGGCACGTTTTGATGGAGCAAATGGTCTTACATTCATGACCAGAGCACAGATGGAAGATTTTCATACCCAGGTTCTGGATCTTCTGAACAGCGTAGGTATGGAAGTTCAGCATAAAAAGGCACTTGAGCTTTGCGAAAAGGCAGGCTGCCGTGTTGTGAAGAAAAGGGTTTATTTCCCGCCTACAGTCGTTGAGTGGGCAATTAAAGCAGCACCGTCCAGAATCCTTCTTTATGACCGCGACGGAAACTTCGCACTTGATGTAAGCGGAAGAAACGCATGGTTCGGAGTAGGATCGGCAGAGCCTAATATTATTGATCCCTATACACTTAAGCCTCGTCTCTGCACAGAAGAAGACAACAAGAACGCAGTCAAAGTAGCGGATGCTATGCCGTACATCGATTTTATGATGTCAAACTGCCAGGTATACGATCATCCCATTACCTCATACGAGCATGAATATGCAGCTATGATCCGCTACAGCTCGAAACCGCAGGTCGTTATCACAGGCGGATACGAGTCAACAAAGAATGTTGTAGAGATCGCCAGCATGGTTCGCGGCGGAGAAGACAAACTGGCTCAGAAGCCATTGTTCATCCTTTACAGTGAGCCGATTTCCCCGCTTGTCTGCAACAAGGATTCGATCGACGAACTGGAATATGTAGCAGAACGCAATATTCCTGTACTGTATGCACCGATCCCTATGAACGGCGCTACAGGTCCGATCACAATGGAAGCAAACATCATCCAGGGTGTTGCTGAATGTCTCGTCGGCCTTGTCCTGGCTGAGCTGTTCCGTCCGGGCGCTCCGTTCCTGTTCGGCGGCATTCTTACCAACATGGATATGAAGAGCCTTCAGCCTACGTATGCATCACCTGAGACACAGGTCGAGTCACTTGCAATGGCTGAAATCGGCCGTGAGCTGTATCATCTGCCTACATGGGGCACATGCGGCTGCACAAGCTCCAAGATGTCAGACGAGCAGGCTGTTCTTGAAGGCACACAGTATATTACAATGGCAGCTCTTTCCGGAGCCAACATCAACCATGATATAGGATATACGACATTCGGCCTGACACTTTCTCTTGATTATGTCGTCATGATGAACGATGTCATAGGACGTATGAGAAGAATCGCTGATTCCGTAAAGCCTTGTCCGGAGAACAATCTGATGGACGATATCAAGGAAGTCGGCCCTAAGGGACATTTCCTTGGCCAGGAAAGCACGCTTTACAGGAACAAAGAAAACTGGGAGTCCGATCTCGAAGACCGCTATGAATATGACAAGTGGATGTCCGCAGGCGGAACGACGATGCGCGACAAGGCAATTGCAAAGGTTCGTGATATCATCGAAAACGGCGAACTGAATGCACTTCCAAAGGAAATGGATGATCAGATCGTTGAATTCCTCAATAAGATCGACGCAGAAGAAAGAAAGACAAGACCGGAAGCCTTCGCAGACAAATAAGTTTAAGAACTGAAAAGTGCAACTATTCTGACGTCTGGTTAATCATGCCGGCGCATAGCGATTGTAAAAGAGATATGCGCCGGCGCTTTTAATTAATATGAGGAAGGACATATGGAAGAAAAAACGAAAAAATCAAAAAACAGCGTCGTTATCATATCTGCTGTTGTTGTTGCGATCCTTGTAATATGGGCTGTCATATCGGCAGTTTCATTCAATGCCGCAGCAAACGCATCATTTAATGTATTGACGGGTGATTTTGGATGGCTTTACTGTATAGCAGTTGCGGCATTTCTTTTCTGGTGTCTGTATGTTGCATTCAGTAAATACGGAAAAATAAGGCTCGGTCCGGACGATTCCAAACCGGAATACAGCACCGGCTCCTGGTTTGCAATGCTGTTTTCGGCCGGCATGGGAATTGGCCTCGTATTCTATGGGGTTGCGGAGCCGCTCGATATGTTTACGGCACCGATCGATGTTGCTGCCGGAAGTCCGGAAGCGGCACTCTGGGCGATCAAGGAATCGTATCTGCACTGGTGCCTGCATCCGTGGGCATGCTTCTGCGTTATCGGTCTCGGTCTCGCGTATATGCAGTTCCGCAAAGGAAAACCGGGACTGATCAGCAGCCTCTTCATTCCGCTGATCGGCGAAGAAAGAGCAAAGGGCTGGCTTGGAAAGCTGATCGATATCTTCGCGATCATCGCTACCGTGCTTGGTGTCTGCACATCCCTCGGACTTGGGACACTGCAGATCAACAGCGGACTGAATTTCCTTTTCGGAGTTCCGCAGACGCCGCTCGTTGAATGTATCATCGTTGTAGTATTTACATTTCTTTTTACGGCTGCCGCCGTTTCCGGAATTGAGAAGGGTATCAATTTCGTGGCGACACTGAATATGTGGCTGGTCGGCGCGATCATCATCATTGCGTTTATCGTCGGCCCGACCGTTACCGATTTAAAGACACTCAGTGAAGCGATCGGAACGTATTTCCAGTTTATCATACAGGACAGCTTTATGGACGGCGCGTTCAAGAACGCTTCCTTCCACGCAAACTGGACCGTATTCTTCTGGGCATGGTGGATCGCATGGGGTCCGTTTGTAGGAACGTTCATCGCCCGTATTTCCAAGGGCAGGACGATCCGCGAGTTTATCATTGCTGTTTTGATCGTACCGTCACTGCTTACCTTTGTATGGTTTGCGGTATTAGGCCCGATGGGGATCCAGCTTGGTCTTGCAAAGGCTACGGAAGCTGCCGTATCCACACCGCTTGCGGCATTTAAGGTATTCTCTTACTATCCGCTCGGCGGCCTGCTGTCGATCATTCTTTTGTTCCTTGTATGTACGTTTTTTGTAACGTCGGCGGATTCCGCTGTTCTCGTGCTTGGTATTTTCAGCGAGCACGGAACACTGAATCCTACTAAGAAAGTACAGCTGCTGTGGGGCTGCCTGGAGGGTGTCCTGGCAATCGTCCTTATGGTCAGCAGCGAAAATGCTCTGACAATGATGCAGACAATTTCCATTGTCGGCGCCTTCCCGTTTGTATTTGTCGAACTCGGTGCGATGTTCGGGATCACGAAAGGTCTCAAACTCGAGTTTTCACCTACGAGCGGGCAGGAAATCATGGCAAAGATGAAGAACGAAGCAAATACACAGAATGCGTAATATTTAATTATCCGGGGGTTTTACAATATAATTGCAGCATCAAATCGAAAGATTTGATGCTGCAATCTTTCCGAAAGCTTGATCGAAATCATTTGAATTGAGCACTCATAAGAATGCCTGAAGAAAAAGTTTCTTATAAATATTTAAAATTTTCAACAAAATGCGATGATATAAAAATATCAAAATTATTTTAAAACAAATCGAGTTTTTGTTTCGTGAGAAGAAAATAATGAGCAGGATTAGTCTTGTTAAGAAATGGTTCGTCATTTGACGGTTTTGCTTTTTGCAAATATTATGAAATTACGCTAAGTAAAGAAATTCCGCCTCTTTATTCAGCAAAACGTATCATCCTGCAAATCGAAAAAGAGCGGCAGGATAACCACATTATTTCATGAATGGAAGAAAGTGAGGTCCAAGGTATGTCGAAGTTATCAGAGTTAGCTAAGATCGTAGAAGAGGGAAAAGTAGCAGAGGTTGAGGCTGCAACGAAAGCAGCGCTGGATGAAGGAAACGAAGCACTTACCGTCCTGAACGAAGGACTTGTAGAACCGATCAATGTACTTGGCGAGAAATTCAGACTCGGCGAGATTTACGTGCCGGAGCTTCTGATCGCATCCAAGGGTATGAAGAAGGGTGTCGAAATCGTGAAGCCGCTCCTGGTTTCCGGAGATATGGAATCCCAGGGCAAGGTCATCATGGTAACCGTTGCAGGCGACATGCATGATATCGGCAAGAATCTGGTTGCTCTTCTTATGGAAAGCGCCGGATTTGAGGTAATCGATCTTGGCATGGATATTGAGCCTGACGAGATCGTGGAAGCGGTACAGGATAATGCGGACTGCAAGGTCGTCGGAATGTCCGCAATGCTTACGACAACCATGTATGCGATGCAGGATACAATTGAAGCACTTGAAGAAGCAGGCCTTCGTGACAAAGTAAAAGTCATGATCGGCGGAGCTCCTGTAAATCAGAAATTTGCAGATCAGATCGGTGCCGACGGATACAGCACAAACGCTCCTCTGGCAGTAGAACTCGCCAAGAAGCTGGCACACGAATAATTCGGAAACATGTCGATAAACAGTGAAAAAAGAAAGGGAGTAGCATAATGGATAGATCAATGTTCAACAATGTTCAGAAATGCGGCAGTCCGCTTAGATTCCTTACAGAAGATGAGATGGAAGAGGTCCACACAAAATCACTTGAGATCCTGCAGGAAGTCGGCAGTGTCGTAGATCATAAAGAAGCACGTGAAATGCTGGCAAAAGCTGGATGCAGCGTAAAAGGGAAAAAGGTTTATTTCCCTCACGGCCTGATCGAATGGGCTACACGCGAAGCACCGTCTCATATCCATGTATATGACCGTGACGGCGATCTTGCCATGGATCTCGGCGGACGCAACTGCTATTTTGGCAATGGTTCCGACTGCCCTACCATCCTGGATGTTGAGACAGGAGAGCATCGTCAGTTTACGCTGAAAGATATGGAAGACTGCGCGAAGATCACAGACGCACTTCCGCAGCTTGATTTCCTTATGTGCTGCGGCATTATGTATGATTATCCTGTAACCTCCTATGAGCATCAGTACGCAGCAATGCTCAGAAACTCCACGAAGCCGCAGGTTGTTACCGCTACGAACAGAGAGTCCATCAAGAATATCACAAAGATGGCCGTAGCCGTAAGAGGAAGTCTGGAAGAGCTTGCAAAGAAACCGCTTTTCGTTATGTACAACGAGCCGATTTCCCCGCTGTTCCATGGTGTTGAAGCTGTTGACAAGATCATGTACTGTGCAGAGAACATGCTGCCGACAAATTATTCACCTTGCATGATGCCGGGTGCTACAGGCCCGATGACAAATGCAGGCGCTCTGATTCAGGGCAACTGCGAGTGCCTCGTCGGTCTGACGATCAGCCAGCTGACACATCCGGGCGCTCCGATGGTATTCGGCGGTTCCATGTACAACATGGATCTGAAATGTATGCAGCCGACATACTGCTCACCGGAAGCAATCGTGAACAACATCGCGCTTGCACAGATGGCACGTGAGAAATACAAAGTTCCTTCATGGGGATTCACAGGCTGCAGCGGCGGCAAGGTATTCGACGCTCAGGCTATGAACGAAGCGGCGCAGTACATTTATTCGATCGGCTTTTCCGGAACGAACGTCAATCATGACGTAGGGTTTATGAATTATGGCCTTACCTATTCGGAAGAACTTCTTGTTGCCTGCAACGAGACGATCAGCCAGATGAGAAGAGTATTCGACGGCGTCGTATTTGACAAAGAGCACGAGGCGATGGAAGTTATCAAACGCGTAGGCCCGAAGGGTCATTATCTGAGTGAAGAGCATACACTTTATTACAACAATACGGAAGTATGGCAGCCGGATCTTACGGATCGTGCTGATCTGGACGGCTGGAAAGCGGCCGGCTCAACAACGTTTGAGCAGCGTGTAAAAGCCCGCACACTTGACATCATCAACAATTATGTTCCGAAACAGCTCACGAAAGAGCAGGACGATGCGGTTGAAGCGATCCTTAAGGATGCGGACGCTGCAGCGGAATCACAGGAAAAGAAAAGATAAGCAACCTGAAAGATCAGCATTCACGACATCATTGAAAAAAGAAGGCAAGGTGCAGCATGAAATTAGGAATAGGGATCGACACTGGCGGAACCTGCACAGATGCAGTCGTTTATCAATTCACGGATCATAAGATACTGGCATATGCGAAGACGATTACGACGAAGGACGATCTTTCGGTCGGGATCGGAAAAGCACTTGACGGTCTGCCGCGAGAACTGGTCGATAAAGCAGAGGTCATAGCATTGTCCACAACGCTGGCTACGAATGCATGTGTGGAAGGCAAAGGCGGCAGAGCCAAGCTTGTCATGTTTGGGATCCATCCGGATACGATTCGCAGGGTTGGTCCGGAATACGGTCTTTCAAATGAGGACAATTCACTCGTTTTTATCGACAGTAAGACGAAGCCAAACGGAGAAATTACAGATCCGCCCGACTGGGATGATTTTACAAATGAGGTGCATGACCGCTTTGACGACTGTGACGCAGTCGGCGTGGTGGAAATGTACGCAAGAAAAACAGGCGCCGAACTTGAGCAGGAAGCGTACAATATCCTGGACGAAAATATCAGGATTCCGGTTGTCCTTGGAAATCATCTGTTCAATGAAAACAATATTGTAAAGAGAGGCGCCAGCGCGCTGCTCAATGCGAGACTGATACCGGTCATCAATGAATTTCTGAATGCTGTAAAAAAAGCAATGGAAGTACGTAATATCAAAGCTCCGTTCGTTATTGTAAGAAGTGACGGAAGTCTGATGACAGGAGCTTTTACGGCGACGCGGCCCGTAGAAACACTTTTATGCGGGCCGGTTGCCAGCGTCATGGGCGCCGTTGAGCTTTCCGGCGAAAAGGACTGTCTTATCGTTGATATGGGCGGTACGACGACCGATATCGCGTTTGTAAAAGACGGAGTTCCGCAGCGTGTCAAGTACGGGATCCGGATCGGCAAATGGAATACGTTCGTGAAAGGACTTTTTGTCGATACGTTCGGCCTCGGCGGTGACAGCTGCGTATATACAGATGAGAATCACAATATCGCGCTTGATGAAGAAAAAGCAATGCCGCTTTGTATGGCAGCGGAAGAGCACCCGGAACTGATCCGGCTTCTCAAGCGGGAAAACGAAAAAGGCATGCGTGTTACGAACCAGCAGAAGGAAATTTATCTCTGCATAAAAGATATCAGCGGGAAGAACACGTATACGGAGTATGAAAAAGATATTGCATCGCAGATGAAGGAGCCGATCAGCCTGGAGAATCTTGGAAAGAATATCGGCGAGGTTGTTCTGAAAAAGAAAATCGACCGTCTGATCCGTGAGGGCGTTATTATTCGCTGCGCCGTAACACCGACCGACGTGATGCATTTCAAAAAGGATTTTGAGAAGTATAACCGTGAAGCTTCGGAACTGGGGATCGAGATCATGGCACGGGTCCTGGGAAAGACGCCGGAGGAAACCGCAGATCTCATTTATGACGAAGTGAAAAGAAAGCTGTATTTCAATATTGTAAGGATCCTGATCGAGGATGCGTATCCGAATATCCGCAGCAGCGGACTTGGACCGCAGCTCGAGGAAATGATAGATGATTCCTATTACCGTGCAAAAAAAGGCGAATGCAATCAGTTTCTGGGTCTGAATTTCCATACGCCTGCGATGCTGGTAGGAGTCGGTGCACCGACGTACCTTTTTCTTGAAGATGTCAGCAAACTTCTGGGCACAAAGGTCTGGCTTTCCGAGTATTCGAAGGTGGCAAATGCGCTGGGGGCGGTCGTCGGAAAAGTTTCCGCGACAATGACGATGGAGGTCATCTTCAATCAGGAGACGAATACGTATTTCGTTCTTGGCTGCGGCGAGCGTCTTGAATATGACGATCTCGAGGAAGCAAAAGCAGAAGCGATACGAATCGCATGTGACAAAGCGGTGGAAGAGGCTGTTGATCGCGGAGCAGAGCTTGATACCAAGGCTACGTTCGAAACAAACGAGGACATCGTTGAAACGAACTTTGGATCCCTGTATATGGGATTTAAGGCTACAGCAACAGCGAACGGTAATTTACGTCTCGCATAATCAGTTTCATATCAGAAATGAGAAAGGAAGATTCGATGGGCAAAGAATTACTTTTTCAGGCACTTCGCCATGAAATGCCGGAGCGTGTTCCGTGGGTGCCGTTTGCCGGTGTTCATGCCGGAAAATTAAAAGGCTACACAGCAAAAGAGATTCTGCTTGACGAGGATAAACTGTATGAATCTTTAATGGAAGTCAATCGAATATACTCGCCGGACGGCATGCCGGTCCTGTTTGACCTTCAGGTAGAAGCAGAGATCCTTGGCTGCAAGCTGATGTGGGCAGAAAACAATCCTCCGTCCGTGCGGAAGCATCCGTATATGGCTGACGGAAGCGGATGGCCTTCGGACGACAAGATCCCGACACCGGAATCAGGACGTATTCCGATGATCCTCAATACAATGAGGAGAATGAAGAAATCGGTCGGTGACGAAACGGCTCTGTACGGCCTTGTATGCGGTCCGTTTACACTTGCTTCGCATTTGCGCGGCAGCGATATTTTTACGGATATGTTCATGGACAAGGATTATGTTCACGGTATCATGGAATTCTGCGGGAAAGTCTGCATAAAGATGTGTGAGTATTACATCGACGCAGGCATGGATGTCATTGCGATCGTAGATCCGCTGATGAGTCAGGTATCGCCGGAAATCATCGAGGAGCAGCTGTCACAGCCGTTTAAAGACTCCTTTGATTATATCCGCAGCCGCGGTGTCTTCTCGGCTTTCTTCGTATGCGGCAACGCGACAAATCAGATCGAAGCACTCTGCAAGACAGGTCCGGATTCGGTCCATGTCGATGAGAACGTCGATCTGGCGAAAGCAAAAGAAACAACAGACAAATACAATATTCTGATCGGCGGGAACATTCCGCTGACGACCACGATGCTTTTCGGAACACAGAGCGAAAACATGAAAGTCGCCCTGGAAATCATGGACAGCATCAAGGATAAGAGAAACTTTATCTTAAGCCCGGGCTGCGACATGCCGTATGATGTTCCGATCGAGAATACGGTGGCCATTACACAGGCCGTTCTTCATCCGGATGAGACACGTGAAATGGTCAAGAATTATGAAGCGCCGGTAGAAGACATAGAAGTTGACATTCCGGATTACGACAATCTGAAGAAGGTATTTATCGAGCTCTTTACACTTGATCCCGACCAGTGCGCGGCTTGTACCTATATGGTACGAAGCGTGACGGATATTTACGATGAGATCAAAGATGACGCAGATTACGTCGTATATCGCTACAACAACAAGCCGGATATTGCCAGAACGAAGAAGATGCAGATTCCGCAGCTTCCTACGATGGTCATTAACGGCAAGCCGACATTCATTTCCATTATTCCGAGCAAGGCACAGCTGATCGAAGCGATCGCCAAGGCAAAAGAGGAAATGAAAAAATAGTCCGGCGCAGGCATGAATATGCAAAGCAAGACTGACTGAGGTATCATCAAAATTCTGTTTCTATACCGGGAAAACGGCGGAGCCACACTGCAGAAAAGTGGCTCCGGCCGGGCTCCTTAAAAGCCGTCGAGTGCTTTTTTTATAGATATATAATGGATAAAGTCTAATAGACGGCGGCTGCTGTGGATCAAATGCCGCGTATATCAAACGTCTCGGCGAAAAATTGAAAGAAGCGCAGGGGAAATAGTGGAAAAACCTCCTTTTTTCCTATAATTGCTAGTGGACGAAATCCAATAGTGATCCTATAATAGAAAAAAAGGAGGTTTTTCGTATGTATAATGATGTTGTGTTGATGGACGGCGGTGTAGGAACGAGTCTTTGGGAGAAAATCCCGGAGGGCGAAGAAAAGGTCCTCGTATGGCGCTACAATATGGAAAAGCCGGATATTGTCAGAGAGCTGCATCAGGAAATGCTTGACGCGGGCGCGCAGATCATACTCGCCAATACATTCGGCGCGAACCAGACAAATATGCGCGGTACGGATTATACGCCGGCGCAGGCTGTCACAGAGGCGATGAAGATCGCACACGAAGTGATCGGGAACAAGGCCAAAATTGCTCTCGCCGTAGGACCGCTCACGGGTCTTTTAAAACCGTACGGTACAATAACGGAGCAGGATGCGTACGATTATTTCAGTGAGCAGATAGGTGCCGGCGCGGCCGGGAAACCGGATCTTATTTACTGTCAGACGTTTATGGACATTGCCATGATGCGGATTGCCGCGAAAGTTGCCAGACAGTATGACATTCCGTTTTTCTGCTCCTTTACGTTCGACAAGAAGAACAGGACGATGATGGGAAATACCGTGCAGAATATTCTGGACGGGATGGCAGAATTTCATCCGGATGCGATCGGACTTAACTGCTCCTTCGGACCGGATCAGGCGCTGCCGATCATCGAAGAGTTTTCACAGAAGACGGATATCCCTCTGATCCTGAAACCCAATGCCGGAAAACTGACGGTTGACGAAAACGGAAAAGAGAAAATCGGATTCGGCATCGAGGTATTTTCGGATGATGTTCTGAAAGCACTTCCGCTCGGCGTAAAGTACATCGGCGGATGCTGCGGGGCAAATGCCGCGTATATCAGGCGTCTGGGAGAGAAACTGAAAGCAGTCCAGGAGAAATAGTACGAGGTTTTCAATGTGAAGGAGAAGATTTATGAAACCGGATATGATGGAGGAAGGATGCCCGTGCACGGGCAAGAATCTGGACCGGCTTCTGCAGCCGTCGATACTGCTTTTTCTTACACAGAATGAGCTTCACGGTTTTCTGCTTGTGAAGAAGCTCGGTGAATCACCGATGTTCGGAGGCGTATATCCGGATCCGTCCGGCTTATATCGATATCTCAAGAAAATGCAGGCAAATGGCCTGCTGGACTCTTACACGGATCCGCAGAAGGATGCGCCGGACCGTACGATCTACAGAATTACGGATCATGGCCGGGAGTGCCTTGGAAACTGGCTCGATACATTGCTGGATTATGATAAGCGCGTAAACAGTCTGATTGATATGATCCGGGACACGATTGGAAATAACGAACAGGAATGAAGTAATTCATGTAGGGGGGAAGGAAAAGCAAATTGTGAAAAAGCAGATTCTGGCGGCCGCTGCGGCTGCCGTACTTACAGTTACGTTTTCTCTGGGAGCGGCGGGCTGCGGAGCATCCAAGAGTACAGGAAATGCAGGAAACGCTGCATCCCCGGCGAGTGCATCGTCTTCTTCCGCTGAGGTTTCCGATTACACGCAAAAGCCGGACAAAGAAGTTATGCTTAAGGTCGGGCTGCTTGGTACCTCCGTGAAGCCGGTCGGGGTTCTCGTCGCGGATGCAAAGGGATACTTCGGGGAAGAGGGCGTGAAGGTTGATTTCCAGAAAGTAAGCAGCATGAATGACGCTTATATGGCGGTTTCAACGGGTGATCTCGATGTCTATCTGTTCAGCAGTACAGCTGCGGCCACGTTTATCGCTCAAGGTACGACGACACTCCGCGTGTTCGGAGGAACGGTCAGTGAGGGATCGGAGATCATGGCGGCGAAGGGCAGCGGGATAACCGTCAAGACAGCCGATGATCTGAAAGGAAAGACGATTGCCTGTCAGATGCCGGAAACAGGACAGATGGTACTGAAAAATTATCTGCTGCAGCATGGATATACGATCGGATCTCCGGACGATAACGCGGATGTGAAGTTTATATATGTAAACGACAGCAGCACAGCGATCGAAGGCTGCACGAAAGGGGAATACGATCTGTGCATTACAAATGCTTCGCTGGGATATTACGCGGATAAATACGGCGTGGATGTCGTGGCGGCAGTCAAAGATTTTGTGAATCCGTATCCATGCTGCCGTCAGACGTGCAATCAGACGACGTATGAGACGAATTTCGACGCACTTGTCCGTTTTGAGATCGCGACACTGCGCGGATATGAGTATTATTTGAATAATGAAGAGGATACACTGGACGCGATGGTCACGTATTCCGGAGAAGACCGGGATTTTCTGAAAGCACAGCTTTACGGAACGGATACGTATTCTCCGGTGATGCGCGTTTCGCTGGATCCCGATAAAAATGCGTGTATTGATTTCTATAAGGCACTCGTAAACGTCGGAGAAATTTCGAACGGCTCGGATATTGACTGGGACAAATATGTTGTTACGGACGTATATCAGACGGCACTTTCCGCTCTGGAGGAGAGACAGCCGGACAGTGCGCTGTGGCAGCAGCTTCAGGAGTATTTTAACGAACATGATAAATAAACCTGGTTTATCGGAAAATGCCGGACCGGCGATTGAAGTATGTCATGCCGGATTCGTCTATCAGGATAGGAACAGCGAATTCACTGCCCTGCGGGATATTGATCTTACAGTGGAAAAAGGTCAGTTCATCTGCATTGCGGGACAGTCGGGATGCGGTAAGAGTACACTTTTAAGTCTGCTTGCCGGTCTCCGCATGCCTTCGGCGGGAACCGTGAAGATCGGCGGAAGGCAGGTGACAGGTCCTGATACGGACAGAGCCATGGTATTTCAAAGCTATTCGCTGTTTCCCTGGATGAGCGCGCAGCAGAATGTCGCGTTCGGAATTTTGCATTCAAGACGCGGACTCGACAAGGAAGCGGCTCGAAGAAGCGCGCGTGAGTTTTTGACACGTGTCGGCATGTCTGGCCAGGGCGACAAATATCCGTATCAGCTTTCGGGCGGTATGCGGCAGAGGGTCGCGATCGCCCGTGCTTTCGCGATGGATCCTGATATTTTTCTGCTGGATGAGCCATTCGGAGCGATCGACACCAGGATGCGCGCGCAGCTTCAGATCCTGACAGAGGTTTTGTGGGAAAACAGCGGCGGCGACAGAAAAACAGTCATTTTTGTTACACATGACACGGAAGAGGCACTGCTTCTCGCGGATCGGATCCTTTTCATGCGGACCGGATGCATTGCCTGCGATATGGCGCTTGATATCCCGCGGCCGCGCCGGCAGTATGTGGATGATCCGAGATTTAAAGCGGCAAGGGAAAAGCTGCTGAAACTATTTTATGAAGAAGACTGCGGGGAGAACAGACAGTGAGAAAATACCGGAAAAGTTTTCTTTTGGTACATCTATTCCTGGCAGTCCTCCTTTACATCGTTTTCGTCCTCGCGGCCAGGAAGAACGGGACTTGGAACGGCGGTTCCTTTTTCATTGCTGTTCTGATCATGGAGGGCCTTTTCCTTTTCTGTGTATTTCACGGAATGAAGAAGGAAAGCTTAAGCACAGGCCCGTTTGATATCATGACGATCGTCTGGATTCTGCTGATTGTGTGGGAGCTCTCCACGACGATTCTGCATATCGCGCATCCGGTCCTTGTGCCTTCACCGGAACATGTTTTCGACACCTTTCGTACACAATGGCAGAAGATGCTTCTGAATATCGCTTATTCGATGCAGCTGCTTGTGACCGGCTTTTTCGCAGGCTGGATCCCGGGAATCCTGCTGGGGCTGGCGGCCGGGTGGTTTCCGCGAGTGAAGCATACTGCATATCCCATCGCCAACGTCATGGCACCGATTCCGGCGATCGTTTTTTCGCCGTATCTTGTCGCGATCATGCCAACCTTCCGAAGCGCATCGGTACTCGTTATTCTGCTGGGCGTTTTCTGGCCTGCTTTTCTGACAACGGTGAATCGTGTTGCATCGATTGAACCGCAGATTCTGGATTCTGCCAGAATGCTTTCGCTTGACGACAGGACGATGATCTTTCATATTCTGCTTCCGTACATCATTCCGGGTGTTGTTTCGGGTCTTAAGGTATCGGTCACGACATCGCTTCTGATGCTGAATTTCGCGGAGCTTATGGGAGCAACGCATGGGATGGGGTATTATGTGCAGAACAGTATCGCATATGCGAATTACACACATGCTGCTGCGGGAATCATTGTGATCGGAATGGTTGTCACGTGTCTTAGCAAAGCCGTTTCATTATTTTCGGAACACGCGGTAAAATGGCACTGATAGCGCTTTTTTTCCGTATGGATTCGTGTTACACTATACAGGTGTGATGCATAGAAAAAGAGTTAGGGGCTTAAATCATGAACAGAGAATTACAGGATCAGATCGGCAGGATCAGACCGCTTTACAAAGCAGAAATGGAGAAAGCGGCAGCGTATCAGATGAAGCTCGCGAAGCCGCCCGGAAGTCTGGGAAAGCTGGAGGATATTTCGATACGTCTTGCCGGGATCACAGGAAAGCTTCGCAATACGGTCGACCGAAAGCGGATCATTGTTCTCTGCGCCGACAACGGTATCGTTGCGGAAGGTGTTGCGTGCGCGCCGCAGAGCGTGACGGCGGCACAGGCTGTCAATATGACAAAGAATCTGACGGGAATGTCGGTGCTGGCAAAACATTTTGACTGTGAAACCGTGATCGTGGACATGGGAATTTCCTGTGATTACGATTGTCCGGAGGTCCTTGACCGAAGTCTGGGAAAGGGTACGAAGAATTTTGCCGTTGAACCGGCTATGACGTATGAACAGGCACTGAAGGGGATCATGACCGGAATTTCGCTTGCGGATGACGCGGCGAAGGACGGGATCAATATGATCGGCACGGGTGAAATGGGGATCGGCAATACGACGACTTCATCGGCCGTGCTTGCCGCTCTGACAGGCTCGGATGCCGAAGAGGTGACAGGACGCGGAGGCGGCGTGAACGACGAGGGGTTTGCCAGAAAGAAAGCGGTGATCACGGATGCCGTCAGGCGTTACAAGCCGGACCGTGACGATCCGGTCGATGTGATCGCGAAGGTAGGCGGTTTCGATATCGCTGCGATGTGCGGTGTTTTTCTTGGCGCGGCGGCCAACCGGGTACCGGTTGTGATCGACGGGTTTATCTCGGTTGTTTCCGCGCTTTGTGCTTCAAGACTTGCGCCGCTTTGTACCGGCTACATGTTTCCGTCTCATGTTTCCCATGAAAGGGGATATGAGATCGCGGCAGGCGAACTGAAGCTTGATCCGTGGCTGATGCTTGATATGCGCCTTGGTGAGGGGAGCGGCTGCCCGCTGGCATTTATGATCGCCGATGCATCGTGTGCCGTCATGAACAACATGGTTACGTTTGACGGCGGCGGGATCAACGATGAATATCTCGATGAAATACGTGACAAGGATGAGTGGGACGGATGAAGACGTTTATTTCCGGCGGCTGCAAGAACGGGAAATCTTCTCTCGCGCAGAAGCTGGTCCTTTCATACGGGAAGGGACCGCGTTATTATATCGCAACGATGATACCGGCCGATGAGGAGGATGACGTGCGGATCGCGCGTCATATCGAAGACCGTAAGGACATGGGATTTACAACGATAGAATGCGGCCGCAGTATCCTGCATTGCCTCGATGCGGCCGATCAGAGCGGAACGTTTCTGCTTGACAGTGTTACGGCGCTTCTTTCCAATGAAATGTTCCGGGGAAGCGAAGTGGATCATGAGGCGCCGGAGCGGGTCGCTTCCGACCTGGCGGAACTGGCAGAGAAAGCAGGCAGCAGGGGAAACATTATTTTTGTCAGTGATTATATTTACAAGGATGCCTTTCTTTATGATGAATTTACGGAAGAGTACCGCAGAGGACTGGCGCTTGTCGACCGTCATCTTGCGGCTGTATGCGACAATGTTGCGGAGGTCTGTGCCGGCACGGTGATCCTTCATAAGGGGGTGCTCCGCGTATGAAAAAGGCAGTTACGTCGTTTTTTATGGCCTGGGGGATGTTTCTTTCTATCCCGTGCCCTTACCGGAAGTGGGATGATTCGCTGCGCCCGGAGATGATTGTGTCATACCCGTTCATCGGCGCTGTTGCAGGGCTTTTCTGGACAGCTGCAGCATATATTCTGGAATACGTGCGGTGTCCTTTTATTTTGTCGGCTGTTCTGCTGACGGTGATACCGTATCTGCTGACGGGCTTTATCCATCTTGACGGATTTATGGACTGCTGTGACGCGATCCTTTCACGGCGCGATGCGGAAGAACGGCACAGGATCCTGAAGGATTCCCATGTCGGATCGTTTGCGGTCATCGGACTGCTGATTCTGATGATGATAACGTTCGCGCTTTTTGCTTCCGGTTCGCTTCAGGGCAGAGAACTGCTTCTGATCTTTCTGCCCGGCGCTTCACGGGCAGCATGTGCGCTTCTGATTTTTGCTTCGGACCCGATGGAGGGAAGCAGTTATTCCGGATCGTTTCAGGAACTGGCCAGACCGGTCCATGAAATGGCCTCTGCTGTGATCCTGGCTGCTTTTGCCATAATACCTGTGATCCTGTTCGGCGCGTGCGGTATGGCACCGGCAGTATCTGCCGCAGGAGCCGTCCTGGCAGCATCATGGGCAAAACATCAGCTCGGAGGGATGTCCGGTGATATCAGCGGTTTTGCAATGACGATCGGAGAGCTTTGCGGGATTGCCGCGCTGATTCTGATACCCTAAAACATTCAAGGAGGTCAATATGGAACTTGTCATTGGCGGAGCATATCAGGGAAAACTTGATTATGCAAAGGGAAAGTACAGTCTGGAGGACGAGGATATTTTCTGCTGTACGGAAGGCAGTATCTGGGTAGACCGCTCGAAGAAATGTGTCTGCCATCTGGAGCAGTATCTGCTTGCCTGCATTCATGCCGGAATCCAGCCGGATCTTGAATTCCGGACGGACGGAATCGTGATCTGTGATGATATTTCCTGCGGCGTCGTTCCCGTCGATACCGCGCTTCGGGCATGGCGTGAGGAAACGGGACGTGCCCTTGGATCGCTTGCAAGACAGGCGGAGCATGTGACCCGCATTTTCTGCGGACTGGCACAGGAGCTTAAGTGAGACGCGTATATATCATCCGGCACGGCATGACGGATGCGACGGAACGGTCTTTGTACGGAGGGATCAGCGACATTCCTCTTTCGCCGAAGGGAAGATCGGAGCTGCTGCGCAGGAAGAGCGAATTCCGGTATCCGGATCCGAAGGGACTTTCGTTTTACACGAGCGGTATGAAACGAACGGAAGAAACGCTGGAGATCCTTTATGGCCGCGTTCCTCATGAAATTCTGACGGATTTAAAGGAGATGAATTTTGGAGAGTTTGAAATGCGCGGCTACGGGGAACTGAAGGAAGAACCTGCCTATATCGCGTGGATCAGCGGTAATTATGAAGAAAACGTCTGCCCCGGCGGCGAGAGCAGCGCAGCTATGGCAGAACGGGCAACAGCTGGCTTTCAGAAGGTATTGGAATCAGACAAAAAGGATCTGCTGATCGTGACGCATGGGGGACCGATCGCGGCGATCATGCACTGGCTCTTTCCGGCAGAAGAACGGAACCGGTATGAATGGCAGCCGGAGCCGGGAGGAGGCTGGGAGATCGTTTTTGACGGCACGAAACCGTGCTCCTGCAGGAGAATCCCGCAGAAAATCGTAGAGAAATGAGGATCGAATCATTGGAACGTGCAGCATTATGGATAAGCAGCATACCGGGAGGGGAACGGATCATTCTTGCTGTGGCAGCAGGATTTCTGCTGGATTTTCTGTTCGGTGATCCTGCGTGGATCTATCATCCCATCCGGATGATCGGAAATTTGATTTCACTTCTGACACGTCTGATCCGCCGGGCTTTACCGAAGACAAAGGCAGGAGAACGTTTCGGAGGCGCGCTGCTCGTCATTTTGACGATCGCCGTTTCGGCCGGTGTGTCCTGGCTTATTCTTTGTGTCCTGTACCGTATTTCTCCGATTGCGGGGATCGCGGCGGAAGCAGTTTTCTGCGGCCAGATCGTTGCGGCCAGATCGCTGCAGCAAGAGAGCATGAAGATATACCAGCTCCTTAAGAACGATGATCTGGACGGTGCGCGGAAGGCCGTTTCCATGATCGTTGGGCGGGATACGGACAAACTGAGCAAAGAGGGCGTGATCAAGGCAACGGTGGAGACGGTTGCGGAGAACGCTTCGGACGGTGTCATCGCACCGCTTTTCTGGATGATGGCCGGCGGCGCCGTATGGGGGTTCGGCTACAAGGCGATCAACACCATGGATTCGATGGTAGGCTACAAGAATCAGGAATTTCGTTATTTCGGAACGTGCGCGGCGAAGACAGACGATTGTGTGAATTTCCTGCCGGCGAGACTTGCTGCCTTTTTCATGATCGCGTCGTCGTTCCTGTTAAGGATGGATGCGCAGAACGCGGCCAGAATATGGAAGCGCGACAGGCGGAAACATGCCAGTCCGAATTCGGCACAGACCGAGTCCGTAATGGCCGGTGCACTTTCGCTGCAGCTTGCCGACGACGCGTCATATTTCGGAGAAATTGTTCACAAGCAGCATATAGGCGATGCAGAAAGAGAGCCGGTACCGGAGGATATTATCCGCGCGGACCGGCTGATGATGACAGCTTCCTGGCTGTCGGTCTTTGTATTTGCTTTGCTTCGCTTCGCAGTCTCCGCTATGCTACATGGAATATAGCAGGGCATTGACAATGCAGGCGGCGATGTTGCTGCCCCCTTTCCGTCCGCGGGCTACGATATAAGGAATATCTGTTTCCATGATCATTTCTTTTGCCGGCACAACATTGACGAATCCTACGGGAACGCCGATGATGAGTGACGGCTTTATTCTGCCTTCATCGATCATTTCCTTCAGATGGATGAGAGCGGTCGGAGCGTTTCCGACGGCAAAGATAAGCTGCTGCCCGGCGAGCGTTTCCGCAGCTTTTTCCATGCAGATCACGGCTCTTGTGCATCCTGCTTTCCGTGCTTTTAACGCTACATCGTCATCCGACATGAAGCAGTGGACTTTGCCGCCGAAAGCGGCAAGGCGCTTTTTGTTGATGCCGGCCATTGCCATATGCGTGTCTGTAACGACAGAAGCGCCGGAGCGGAGCGCTTCCTTTGCTTTTTCGACGACACCCGGAGAAAAGCAGAGATTGTCGGCATAATCGAAATCGGCGCTCGTGTGGATGCATCGCTTTACGATCAGCTCTGTACCCGGGATCAGTTTCTTATCGCCAAGCTCCTTTGTGATGATCTCGAAACTTCGTTTTTCGATATCGGCGGGCATGACTTGTTCTGTCTTGTATTCCATTTTTCGGACCTCCTGCGGAATTACCGTACGTTTCTGTCTATGTTCATGATTTTGTAGATTTCATCCATTTTAAGCGATTTTCGAAGCTCTTCGGCAAGGTGTCTGTACTGCGTTTCTTTGAAGTCCTGATAATCCATAAAACCAAGCTTCGCCATATCGATGCCCTTTTGTCTGCCGAGTGACCGGATTACCGAGCGCGAAACATCCTCGCGGTCGAAAATACCGTGTATATAGGTTCCGAAGACATTGTTCCGGCGGGCACCGTCGTTCTTTGTGACTCCGTTCTGGTCCGCCACAGATGTAAGCGGCACAACGCCGCCGAGAAGGGATGTTTCACCCATATGAATTTCATATCCCTGAAGCGCTGCGTTTCCGAGTTCGCTCATGGTGTCGTCTTCGGAAAGAGGAAGAAAGGTGCCGGTGACCCGTGTCCGCGTTTTCTGAGGGGCAAATACCGTATCGATGTTCAGAAGCCCAAGCCCCTGCATTTCTCCGCCTTCTTCCGAATGATGCGGATCGGAAAGCCTTTGTCCCAGCATTTGGTAGCCGCCGCAGACGCCGAATACGATCGTTCCGGAAGCGGCAGCTTTTTGAACAGATGATTCCAGACCGTTCTGGCGCATCCACTTCAGGTCGCCCATCGTGTTTTTCGTTCCGGGCAGAATGATCATGTCAGGGTTTCCGAGATCCCGCGCGCCTGCGACATAACGGAGCGTGACGCCGGGGATCGTTTCGAAGATATTGAAATCGCTGAAGTTTGAGATCCTCGGAAGACGGATCACGGCGATATCGATCTGTCCGACAGGCCCGTGATTTTCAAAGCGGTCGGTTAGACTGTCCTCATCTTCAAGACGGACATCCATGTAGGGACAGACGCCGAGAACGGGGATCCCGCACTTTTCCTCCAGCATAACGACGCCGGGATCGAGGATCGTCCGGTCGCCGCGAAATTTATTGATGATCAGTCCCTTCACACGGTCACGTTCGGACGGCGTGAGAAGACTGACTGTTCCGTAAAGCTGTGCGAAAACGCCTCCGCGGTCGATGTCGCCTGCGAGAAGGACCGGTGCGTCAGCCATTTCAGCCATACCCATGTTGACGATGTCTTCGCTGTGAAGATTGATTTCGGCAGGGCTTCCGGCTCCTTCGATCACAATGATGTCATAAGCGTCGGAAAGTGATTCATATGCGTTTCTAACGACAGGAATCAGTTTCTTTTTATACTCAAAATATTTACGGGCATCCATGTTCCCGAGTACTTTTCCCATGACGATGACCTGGGAACCGGTATCGTTCGTCGGCTTTAAAAGGATCGGATTCATGCAGGCTTTCGGTGCGATTCCGGCTGCTTCCGCCTGCATGACCTGTGCGCGGCCCATTTCCAGGCCTTCGTCCGTAATAAACGAATTCAAAGCCATGTTCTGTGATTTGAACGGGGCCGTGCGGAAGCCGTCTTCACGGAAAATGCGGCACAGTCCGGCTGCGATCAGACTTTTTCCGGCGCCGGACATCGTTCCCTGTATCATAATCGACCGAGCCATTTTATCAACCTCTCATTCTCCTCCGGCTTTTTCACGGCCGTTCGGTAAAAGCCTTTGCAAAGGCCTGTGTAATTGCTGCAGTCGCGGAGCAGTATCCCGTCCGCAAGGGCTTTTTCGCAAAGGTCCGAAGGACCTTCGAAGAGGATGTAGTTGGCATGGGATTCATACGTTCGGAACCCGAGTGACCGCAGCGCGTCTGTCATGCGGCTCCGTTCCCTGCCGACCATTTCACGTGCGCGTGTTACGTATTCTTCTTCGGAGAGGGCGGCAAGCCCGGCTTCCTGGGCAATGACGGAAATGTTCCAGGGCTGTATGAACTGATGCATTGCCAGAAGCAGATTCCGGTCCGAGGTGAGGCCGTATCCGAGGCGGAATCCTGCCATGGCGTATTTTTTTGTAAAAGCCTTCAGCAGGAAAAGGTTCGGATAATCTCCCAGAAGTTCTGTCACGGTGCATGCGTTCGGATCGTCTGTAAAATCAAGAAAGCATTCGTCGAGCAGGACGCGGATGTTTCGGGTTCTGCAGTCATCCAGAATTTCTGTTATTTCTTTTTTTGTCATCAAGGTTCCGGTAGGATTGTTCGGGTTGCACAGGAACAGGAAGTCTGTATCGTCTGTTAAACTGTTTGTCAGATCGGCCGGATGAATGGCAAATCCGTCGTTTCTGTCAAGAACGAGATACCGGATCGTACAGTCGATCGTATTCAGGCTTTCTTCGTATTCGGAAAAAGTAGGGGCGGGAAGCAGCACCTCCCGCGGTCGTGCGGCGAGTGAGAGCGCGTAGATCAGCTCCGCGGCCCCGTTTCCGATAATAATATCTTCTGCCGGCACGTGCTCACAGCGGGAGAGTGATTCCCGGAGTGCGCGGCATTGCACATCGGGATAATGACAGGATTTTTCGATGCCTGCGCGGGCTGCTTTTTTAACGGATTCCGGGATTCCGAGCGGATTGATGTTGACGGAAAAGTCCAGAATCTCCCTGTCTGCCAAAGTACTGCGGTAAATATCGCCGCCATGCTGGATTGCCATAATTATGCCTTTCTGTTTTCATCTGGAGGAACAGTCAGGAACTGTTCCGCAATTTCAGGTCTGCTGTAATAATGGATATGCGGGAAGCCGGCCAGCAGTGTTTCGGTACTGTATATGCATGGCCAGTTTCTTCCGCTTTCTGGCTTTTTTGCCTGAAAGCCGGTGCCGCAGTTTTCAGCGTCGAAATAGTGGAATTCATGGGCACGCAGCGGACCGATGTCTTTTCCGAAGACCGTGCCGCATTCCAGATTCACGTATCCGAATCGTGTCAGATGCGGGGTACGGTACCCGCGGCCTTTTAAGACACCTGCCATAGGCCATGAATGTCCGTTCAAATCCTCGAGCTCCTCAAGAAGATACAGGAAGCCGCCGCATTCGGCGATGCAGTGCATTCCGCCAAGGACGGCCTTCCGCACTGCGTTCCGCATTTCTGTGTTTTTGGACAATGCTTCCGCATATATTTCGGGGTATCCTCCGTACAGCAGCAATCCGTCCAGCTTTTCCGGAAGCGCTTTATCGTGGATCGGTGAGAAACGGACGAGACTGGCTCCCGATTCTTCAAGCAATTCCAGATTGTCTCTGTAATAAAAGCAAAATGCTTCGTCGTCTGCCAGACCGATCCGACGTTTGCGTTTTCTTGCTGCGGCCGTAATACCGGCAAACGGACTGACAAGCCATGATTCGGGAATTTCCGGCGCACGATCGGCAATCGCCAGAAGGCTTTGCAGATCGATCGTTTCGGCAAGCGTATCGCAAAGTGAGGCCAGCTGCCCCGAAAGGCCGGTCACCTCATCAGGCAGAACGAGACCGAGATGGCGGCTTTCCAGCACGCAGTCTTTTAATTCCGGTACGTAGCCGAGTACCGGAACGCCTGTCTCGCGCTCGATCAGTTCTTTCATGCTTTCATACACGCGTCCTCTCGTATGATTCAGGAGCACGCCGGCAATGTGACTGTCTTTCCGGAAACCTGCAAAGCCATTTACAACGGCAGCAGCGGAAAGATACGCGCCCCGGGCATCGACGATCAGAATGGCCGGCGTATCGGTAAGGCATGCGATCTCGTATGAACTGGCGGATGTATTGCGGGAAGACGATCCGTCATAGTAACCCATGACGCCTTCCAGCACTGCGGTACTGTTTCTGCCGTGCTTCGCGAACGAATACCGGACGCCGTCCTGACCCATCAGGAAGGAATCCAGATTGCCTCCGGGAACGTTCTGGACATGATGGTGAAACATGGGGTCGATGTAGTCAGGACCGCATTTAAAAGCAGATACATTCCGGCCGGTACGCTTGAGAAGCTCCAGAATACCGCATGTAATCAGTGTCTTTCCGCTGCCGCTTTTCGGCGCGGTGATCAGGATCCGTGGTATTTTCATGAACCGCTCCCTTCAAAGCTGATGATCCAGATGGGATTCTGTCCTGTCATCATGTGATAGCGTCCGGCTTTCTTCGCCTTTGCAGCAGAGATCTGCACGATGTCCGGCTCCGTGAAGGGAAGACTGCCGGCCGCTTCCATTGTTTCCTGCATCGATTCCAGGGCAATTACATTGACCGTTACGCGTACAGCCGGATTCATACGAAGGAGTGTTTCCAGGATCGCTTTCATATGACCGCCTGAACCGCCGATAAAAGCATGGGTAGGCGACGGCAGTCCCGATAACGCGTCCGGAGCTTCTCCGGGTATGATCTGTAAGTTGCCGGCCGCAAAAAGGCGGCGGTTTTGCTCAATCAGCGCCAGACCTTCCTCGTTTCGCTCAACAGCGAATACGTTTCCGTCCGGAACAGCGGATGCGATTTCGACAGAAACAGAGCCGGTGCCGGCACCGATGTCAAATACGACGGAATCGGTATGAAGACGCAGTTTAGAAAGAGACACCGCGCGGATTTCTTCCTTCGTCATCGGAACGCTGCCGCGTATAAAAACATCGTCCGGAAAGCCGTAGCTGCTGCCGCCGCGAAGGAAACGCCCAAGAGAACCGGAAGGCGGTTCCCATTCCGTCATCATAACAGACAGCTTCCCGGTACGTAATTCTGTAAGCTCACTGGCTTTTCCGCGTATGATACGCTCATCCTCATAGCCAAGCTGTTCCCCGACCGTCACGGCCGTGTCGCCCATGCCGCATTCCGTAAGACGTTGACATTGGCGGGCAGCGTCGTCCTCTGAGCCGAGAAGGGCGAAAACGCGTCCGTATCTGGCTGTGTTTCCGGTCAGATTTCCTTCCGTGCCGTGAAGGGAAAGCAGGTGAACGTCATCCCATGACGTACGGAGCTTTCCGCAGAAATAGACGAGAGAAGAGATCCCGCAGAGCACATCAGGCCGGAAGCCGAATGTTGTTTCGATTTCGTCGAACAGTTTTCTGGCACCGCTGTAGAACCCTGTATCACCGGACAGAACGATGGCCGTTTTGACGTATTCCGGATGAACTTTGACATATGTCAAAATGCTTTCAGCCTTCCATTCACAATGAAGCTTTGCATGGCCGCCGGCCAAGGCAGCAGCCTTCACGATCCGTTCGGCGCCGATGATGAGATCGGCATTTCTGCAGCAGTCATAAGCTTCCTGCGTCATGTTTCCGGTGCTGCCGATTCCGATTCCGACAAGTGTGATGCTGCGTGCTTTTTCCGGAATACTGAATTGTTCCGCGAGCGTTCTGCAACATTCTTCATAGGAAAGACCTTCCTCCGTGACGGGGTTTCCGATGACAATGAGCCGGACGCCGCATTTCGCCGCCGCGCTTTCCTTTTCCGGGAAACCGCCGGCCTCTCCGGTGTTTTTGGTGACGAGGTATGCAGCCTTCGTCTGGTGGATCAAGGCAATGTTCATTTCCTCGGAAAAAGGTCCCTGCATGCAGATCAGGTGGGAGCCGCGGATATGCAGGCGGCTGCATTCCGATACAATTTCCGGCAGAGAAAGAACACGTGCGTAAACACGCTCCTCATAATCGGGAAGAGCGGTGAAAAACGGCAGTTCTTTGCTGCCTGTTGTAAGCAGAATGCTGCCGGAGGTGCTTTTTAAATATTCGGCCGCCTCTGCCGGCGAAGTGACAAAGACTGTGTCGTTGTCCCGGAACGAAGCGTCCGGTTCGGCAGGAGCTGTACTTCGCAGCAGACGGAGATACGGCAGACGGAGCGATTCACAGGCGGCACGGATATTCTTTGTGGCTTCACAGGCGTACGGATGTGTCGCATCGACTGTAATTTCAGGGTGTACGGATGAAAGAAACGCGTTCATGCGTTCTTCATCCATGACTTCCTGTAAGACATTCAGACTGTCGTATTCCGGAAGAAGGCTCTTTCCGTATTCGGTCGTAACGCACGCGTATACGGTGACTCCGGAGCGTGCCAGGTATTCGGTTATTCTGCGGCCCTCATTCGTTCCGGCAAAGACGACTGCGGTTCTAGCTGTTTTTGATGACATCCTTGTATCCTCTCGGTGTGACCATTTTCCCATTTATGATTTTCGTCGCGGAGTTGCCGATAAAAACGGTGGAAAACATATCGGCTTCATAGCTTTTCAGCTCGTCAAGCGTCATGACAGAAGAGAATTCCCCGTCTCTTCCGATCTGGCGGACGACGGCACAGACAGTCGAAGACGATTTATGCCGCAGCAGAATGGCGCAGGCTTTTTCCAGATAATCCTTTCGCTTATGACTCATGGGGTTATAAAGACAAATGACAAAATCAGCTTCGGCCGCGTTATCAAGGCGTTTTTCGATCTTTTCCCACGGTGTCAGAAGATCGCTTAAGGAAATCAGACAGAAATCATGGATCAGCGGCGCTCCGAGAATGGCTGCACCGCTTATCGCCGCGGTCACGCCGGGTATCACGGTGATTTCGACATCCTTTGTTTCCGTTCCGGATATCGAAAGCGCTTCTCCTGTTTCGTAGATCAGTCCTGCCATTCCGTAAACACCTGCGTCACCGCTGCAGATCATGGCTGTCGTTTGTCCCTGCAGGGCCTTTTCAAATGCGAGACGGCAGCGGTCCGCTTCCTTGCGCATCGGAGTTGTCAAAAATTCTTTTCCGGGAAAATGCTCCCGGACAAGATCGACGTAAACGGTATATCCTATGATCACATCACAAGATTCCAGGGCTCTCGCCGCTTCGATCGTCATCTGTTCATATCTGCCGGGACCGATCCCGACTACATAGATTCTGTTCATTGTTTTCCTCCGTACTGGCTGCTTCCGTTTACAGCAGCGCCGTGTCGACGGCTGCGGCCGCCGTAACGTGGTCGGTTATCATTTTGCGGCAGATCAGAATGCCTTTTTCGCATGACAGGACAGCACTTCGTTCGCAGACATTACTGACGCCGGTCTGTTTCTGGACAAAAAGGGACTCCGAAAAGTCACCCTTGACATCATTCAGCTCGCTTCCGGAAAATGTTACGAACGGGAGCATTCTTGCCCTGCAGAAACCGAGAATGCCGGGCTCTTCCTTCTTAAGGTCGATGCTGGCGATCAGGCGGATGCAGTGCGGATGGATTCCAGTCGTTTCGCAAAGCGTATCGACCGCATTCGTGATCTGAGTCTGCGCGGCGCCCTTCCGGCAGCCGATGCCGACGGAAATGCATGGTGTGCCGGAAAGCAAAGCAGCCGAAATATTTTTGGCAAGCTCCTTGTTCTTCAGCAAAAGACCGTGATCCTGACCGTAGAGGTCGACGGCAAAGCATTTTTCCCGGTCTGTCGCCGTCGTGACGATCGGTTCTGCACCAATTGCCCCGGCAAGTTTGACGGTCCATTCATTGGCTTTCCCGAGATGGCCGGAGAGGAGTGAAATGCAGTATTTGCCCTGCTCGTCGATCACAAGGACAGCCGGATCCGTACGCTTGTCGCTGACAAACGGCGCGATCAGGCGAACGGCAATGCCTGTGGCTCCGATGAATACAAGGAGCGAGGCAGTCTGCCACATTTCACCGATCCATCGGCCGGTATCGTGACAGATATTCTCCTCCGCGATGTCTGCGGGAGCGTAGCGGCTCTTCAGACGAAGGTCCGTGCTGATACCGTCGCTCTGAAGAAACCGTTCCAGTCCGCGGCCGGTTTCAAATCCGCTGTATGTAAAGGCAATGATTCCTGCATTCATCAGAACCGTCCCTTTCTGAATTCCGTCGTGAATTCCGGGTCATACAGCCGGGAGCGGTCATAATGCGTATGCGAAACGGTTTTTCCGACGAGGATGAGTGCTGTTTTCGTGATATTGTGTTTGGCGGCCGTTTCCGCGAGGTGCGCGACATCTGTGACAAAGCGCTCTTCGTCAGGCCAGGTTGCCTTATACACGATCGCTGCCGGTGTATCAGGCGTGTATCCGCCGGCCATCAGCTTTGAACTTAAATCCTCCAGCATTCCCGTGCTTAAGAAAATGACCATGGTAGCGCCGTGAGATGCCAGCTTTTCAATGCTTTCCGCTTCCGGCACCGGTGTGCGTCCAGCCATTCGCGTTATGATTACGCTCTGCGAAACGTCGGGAAGCGTGTATTCCAGATTCAGCGCTGCTGCGGCTCCGCAGAAGGCGCTGACACCGGGACAGTATTCATATGTAATTCCCTTTTCGTCGAGAACGTCCATCTGTTCCCGGATCGCTCCGTACAGACACGGATCACCTGTGTGGAGACGGACGATATCTTTGCCTTCGTCTTCTCCCTTGATCATGACTGCCAAAACCTCTTCCAGCGTCATACGGGCGCTGTTGTAGATCTCACAGCCCGGCTTTGCATAATCGAGCAGGGCAGGATTGACGAGCGAGCCTGCATAAATAATGATATCAGCCTTTTCCAGAAGATTCTTTCCGCGCACCGTGATCAGATCGGCCGCGCCGGATCCTGCTCCAACAAAATAAATCATAAGTCCTCCTTTACAATGAGAAGCGAAAAATATCCGGCGTTATCCGGTATATCCTTCGTACGGGAATAAATCTTTTCCCCTTCCATACAGCAGTTTTCGACCATGAAGCCGTTTTTGCCGGCAGCCTCCAGCTGTGATTTCACCTCTGCCATTTTCTTTCCCGCCTTCATGAGAACTTTTGTCCCGGGCAGCAAGAGGCCTTCCTCGATTTGATAAGAAGCCGGCAGGACATGGAGCTCGTCGGAATTTTCCGTGAGACTCATGTTGAGGCGCGACGCCGCGGCGCAGAACGAGGTGATTCCATTGATGATCCGGGTTTCATAGCCTCTTGATCCGACGATACGGTGCACGTACATATACGTGGAATAAATGGTAGGATCACCGAGCGTCAGGAATGAGACCTGCTTTCCTTCATCGAGAAAGCGGATGGCGGTATCCGCGCCTGCTTCATGGGAAGCGCGCAGAATTTCCGGGTCCTTAGTCATCGGCATCGGTACGGCAATGATTTCTTTTTCCTTTATTTCCGGGCATGCTTTTGATGCGATTTGATAAGCAACGCTTTTGGCCGGTGTTTCTCCCGGTACGAGAATCACGTCACTTTCGCGCATTGTCCGGACTGCGAGCATCGTCATCAGTTCCGGGTCTCCCGGTCCGACACCGATGCCGTACAGACATTTCATAGTAATCTCCCCTCTCTGTTGGAAAATAATATCACGTCAAATTTAAGTGCGCCGCGGACATGATGATCGAGATAATACAGGATCCGGTCCTTTACGAGTACCATGACTGCTTCCAGGTATCCGGCCCGTTTTAGAATTTCCACAGCGTCTTCTGTCGTCGCCGCATCAAGCAGGGACAGCGCTGTTTTGCTGTCGGCGCCGGCGCGGAGCGCGCACGCGGCAAGAATTTCGAGCCGGCAGTCGCTTTCACGGGAATGCGTATTCATGATCCCGCCCGCGACCTTTATGAATTTACCGATATGAGCGACGAAAAGAATGTTCTGAAAACCCATATTGACGGCCATATCGATGGTTTTTCCCACAAAATTGGAACAGACAAGATCCGGCTCTCTCAGAAGGTTCTGCTCGACAAAATGTTTTCCGTAATTGCCCGGCACGATCAAGAGTTCTTTCTTCCCGGCCGAGGCCAGCATGCTCATTTCCGTTTCGATCGTCCGGACCAGGGCTTCCTCGCTCATCGGAACGACAATGCCGCTCGTGCCGAGTATCGACAGCCCGCCTTCTATGCCGAGGCGCGGGTTGAAGGTATGCTCTGCGGCGGTCTCTCCGCCGGGAATGCTGATCGTAACGGTCAGTCCTTCCTTGTATCCGTATGATGCACAGATTTCTTCCAGTTCCTTCGTGATCATCTCACGCGGCACATGGTTTATGGCATATTCCCCGACGTTCTGGTCAAGGCCCGGCTTCGTCACACGGCCGACGCCGGAACCGCCGCGAATATGGATGCCTGGCTCCCGGCACCGCGTTACCTCCGAATAGATAAGCATTCCGGTTGTTGCGTCCGGATCGTCACCGCCGTCCTTTCGTATGGCGCAGGAGGATTTTAAATGGTCTTTCTGAATATCCAGGACTTCGAGACGGAGCAGGACGCCGCCCGGCGTATCAAGCTCGACCTCATCGACACTGCAGCCGGAGAACATCATGACAGCAGCAGCTTTTGAAGCGGCTGCGGCACATGAGCCTGTCGTATAGCCGAAGGATAATCGCTTCCCTTCGTGGATGATGAAATTTTCTTCGAGATTTCTCTTGAATGTCATGCTTCTTCTTCCGTTTCTGCGATATGCCGGACAAAAATGCTTCGGATCTGCGGATATTCGCCGAGTCCCTTCATGATGAAGTCTGTTTCAAAGCCGGCACTGCGGAACTGGCTGTACCAGGAAGCCGCGTCGTCGCCCGCCATATCGTGGGACGCATGTTCGCCGGCCACGATCATGAACGGGATCAGCGTGATCCGGCGCGGCGCGGACTGGCGGATCAGCTTCATCAAGGTATCCATGTACGGATACGCTTCCACGGTCCCCACAAAAATATTCGGACAGCCGTGATCCTTGAACTGATAGTCGAGGGCTGCGTACATGGAGTTTGCATAATGAGCCGTGCCGTGACCCATGAGAACGAGCGCGTGATCTGGTCCCAAAGCTTTGTATTCTTCCCGAATGATCCGGATCACTTCGTCACAGTCCTCTTTTGAGGAGAGGAGAGGAGCACCGAACCGGACCGAGCGGAAGCGGCTGCCGAAGGAACGGGCATCGTTCTGCATCCGTTCGTTTTCTTCGCCGTTCAGGATGTGAGTCGGCTGAACGATAACATCGGTGATGCCGTCATCGGCCATCCGTTCCATTGCCTGGGAAACGTTCATAATAGCCGTGCCGTCACGCTTTTGAAGACGTGACATGATCATGCCGCTTGTCCAGGCACGGTAGACGGCTGCATCAGGGTAAGCATCATCAATATCGTGTTCGATGGCATCGATCGTCTTACACCGCGTTTCATTATGCGTCGTGCCGAAGCTGACGACGAGAATGCCTTTTCTGGACGGCTGACCGCCGGATTCGAAGGAAGCTGCCGGAATGTCCCTGTTTCCGTGGATGCTTTCGATATCCGAAACGAGCTCTGCCAGATTTACAGGCTGTTTCATGGATGTTTTCAGAACACCCTTCTGGCAGAGACGCTCGAAAATCTGCATAACGGCCGGTTTCGTCAGATTCGTCTTCCGGAGGGCACGTTCATCGGAAAAAACTTCCGAGGGCGTTCCCTGCATCAGGACCTTGCCTTCATCAAAAAGAATGACGGAATCTGCCCAGGACAGGGCATAGTCCACGTCGTGCGTCGCCATCATTACCGTAATGCCTTCTGATGTCAGCCGGCCGACGATGGAATTGACGATCGTCGTATGTTTCGGGTCAAGCGCAGCCTGCGGCTCATCAAGGATGATGATATCGGGATGCATGACGAGAATATCCGCGATCGAAACCTGTTTCTTCTGACCGCCGCTCAAGGTGTGGACAGGCATATTCCGGAACGGAGAAATCTCCAGTTCGCCGATTACCTTCTCTACCTCGTCCCGTACCTGTTCTTCCGGCATTTCAAGATTCATGACTCCGAACGAAATCTCCTGAAAAACACTGGCGGAAAAGAGCTGGCTGTCGGGATCCTGAAAAACGATGCCGACCTTGCTTCTTAAAGCCAGAAGTCCTTTTTTAGAATAATCCGCAGGTTTCCCGTCAAAATACAAGGTCCCCTTTGAAGGACGGTGGATTCCGTTGCAGCAGAGAAAAAACGTCGATTTGCCGGATCCGTTTGCCCCCATGCAGGCGACCTTCTGGCCGCGCTTTATTTCGAGGGAAAGGCCGGAAAGCGCGTACTGTCCGTCATCATTATAAGAATAGTAAAGATCATCGGCTTTCAGAATGATATCGTTTCGGTCCGTCATAAACGTCCTTTCCGTCAAAAAAACCAGACTTAATAAATCCGTATACAGACACAGAGCAAAAGCAGCAGGGATTCACAGAGCGTGATAGCCATGATTTCATTCGCCTTCGGTGCGCAGTTCTCCTCCAGAACACGGATATTGCCGTCATAACAGCGGGATTCCATGGCGTCGTACATTTCGTCGGCACGTTTGACAGAGAGAACGAGAAGAACGGAAAGCATCGTGCCGAAGGAGCGGACGGAAGTTTTGAAATCCTTGTTGCCGAGGCGGGAATGCTGAGCGGTCGTAATGTTTCTGGATACTGCTGACAGCAGAAAAATAAAGCGGTAGATCAGAAGCATCATTTCGCGGATCAGCATGGGAAAATGCATCTTGTGCAGGACCAGCTGGATGTCGACCATCGTTGTATTCAGCGATAAAAAGTAAAGACACGAAACCGACGCGAGCGCGGTCAGGATCAGGCGCGCGGCAAGCCAGAGCGAAGCTTGGCTGCCCGTAATGTAATAGGGGCCGACAGCGAAAGCGTAAGCATCGAGAGGTGTTCTGGAAATGTTGACAATGATCGCGATCGTGCTGAGAATCAGAAAACCAAGCGGGACAAGCATCAGCTTTCGGTAGCGGCGGAACGGGATCCCGCCCAGACCGAGCGTCAGTACGGCATTCAGAGCCAGCACAATAAGGGAAACAAGAATGGAACGTGCTGACACGCAGAGCATCAGTGTGACGACAGCGTAGATGAATTTCTCGCCGGCGTTTACGTACCGCAGTCTGGAATGATAGCTTAAGTGGTCGATCATAGTCATAAATACCGCCTCCTTTCAGATGGTTTTACAGATCACTGTTATTCCTGCCGAGTTTCTTCCGCTCATACATACGTCCGAGGAAAAAGAAAAGAATGCCGGTACCGATCGCGGTCTGGACGCAGAAAAAAAGTGTTTCCATTTCGGCCGGAACCGTTCCGCCCAGCAGCTTTTCGAGAACAGGCTCGGCCCAGGGGGTATAGGTGCTGCCTGTCACCTCGGATATCGTCTCGCTTCCCTGATCGTCGGAACCGCCGAAATCCGCGCCGCGGAGCGTGAAAAGCGGAATAAAAACAAGCAGCAGACAGATGATCGACAGAATCAGAACGAGTTTTTTATTTTTCCTGCTCATTTGCTGTTTCCTCCTTCTTCAAAAAGCCGATCTCTTTTAATTCCTTTACAGCGAAAGATTCCAGAGCTATCATGACAATGACAGTCAGGACGCCTTCCAGGACGGCGAGCGGCAGCTGGGTCGGGGCAAAGACGGCGAGAAATTTCAGGAAGGACGAACGTACACCGCCGGATTCAGAAGGGTATGCCAGTGCAAGCTGGAAACTTGTAACACAGTAAGTAAACAGATCTCCGATCGAAGCGGACAGGAAAACGGATACGCTGCGGCTGACCTTCAGCTTCCTGCATAACGCGTAGATGCCGTAGGAAACGAAGGGACCGGCGATCGCCATGGAGAATGTATTTGCTCCGAGCGTGGTCAGTCCGCCGTGTGCCAGCAGGATCGCCTGGAAGAGCAGTACGATAATGCCGAGTATCGAAACGGAAGCCGGACCGAACAGAATGGCGCCGAGACCGGTTCCGGTCATGTGTGAGCAGCTTCCGGTCACGGAAGGGATTTTCAGGGATGAAATGATGAAAATAAAGGCACCGGCCATGGCAAGCAATGTAACGGCACGCCTGTTTTCTTTTAGACGGTGCCGAATGGAAAAATATCCGGCCAGAACGAACGGCACGCAAAGTACGCCCCAGATTACACAGTATCCGAGCGGGAGATATCCTTCCATGATATGCATTGCTCCGGAATTTGTACCGATGCCGAGAATCAGAGCGATGCAGGATGACAGCAGAATGATTTTCTTTTGCGTTTTCGTCATTGTCCGGTACCTGAAGCCTTCCCAATAAAAAATCCGCCGTAGGGGATGGCGGAAAGCAGGGGGGCTCGGGTATAGAATCCAAACCTGCCTTACACAGCGCCATCGTCCGTAACGTGTGTAAATGCAGCAGGTCGTTCTTCTGACTTGAGAGTACTGTCGATACCCGCCTTCCCGGTTGTCCAGTGGCTTTATGGATATCGAAACTCTTTTACAGCGGCGTGACCGTGCAGGACTTTCACCTGCTTTTCGATTAGCCGGAATTCCCGGCTCCCTTGCTGCAGAAAATGTTCTGTTTATAAAGTATAATGATTTCATGAACTTGTCAATGATAAAATTGAATAAAATAATTGATTTTATAGCATTTTTTCAAGCTTCATGATATACTGATCGCGATAACACAAAACGTGACAAAAAATTTTTTTCGGGAAAGAAAGAAGGATTCTGGAAAATGAGCATACAGATGATCGGCATAGATCATACAGCTGCGGAAATCGATATGCGTTCTGTTTTTTCATTTACAAGGACGCGAAGTATGGAAGCAATGGAAGCTGTATGCCGGGAAGACGGGATCATGGGCTGTATTATTCTTTCGACGTGCAACCGGATGGAGCTTTGGGTCAGTACGGAGGAATCCTACAGCGGCAGTCTTCTTGAACTGCTCTGCAGGATCAAGAATGTCGATCCGGATACGTTTGCTGAATATTTTACGAATCGGAACGGAAAGGAAGCGGTCGATCATATTTTCGATGTTGCGAGCGGCATTATCTCGCAGATCGTCGGAGAGGATCAGATCATAACGCAGGTGAAGGACGCCCTGGCCGCGTCCAGAGAATGCCAGGCGGCCGACGGTACGCTGGAGGTTCTGTTCCGCATGGCGGTGACGGCAGCCAAGAAGGTCAAGACGGAGGTCGTATTTCCGAAGGGTCAGCTTTCCGCAGTCGACGGAGCAGTTCACCAGCTTGCCCGGAACGGATACACGATCAAAGGTTCCAGGTGCCTCGTCATCGGAAACGGTGAGATGGGGAAGGAATCGGCACGTGCGTTTCGTGACGCCGGTGCTTCCGTTATCATGACGATCCGCAGGTACCGTCACAGAGACGTTGAAATACCGGACCGGTGTGAAGGAATTGAATATGACAATCGTCTTGAAATAATGGGCGATATGGATTACATTGTGAGTGCGACGTCAAGTCCGCATTATACGATCACGGCGGAAATGGCAGCGGAACTTGCCGGAACAGGAAAGAATACGGTCATGATCGATCTTGCCGTGCCGCGTGATATTGAGCAGTCCGTCAGGGAACTTCCGGGCATCACGCTTTTTGATATCGATGATTTTGGTTCGGACGGCGGCGACCGCACGCTGCGTTCCGCGATGGAGCAGGCGGAGAAGATCCTGAATGAGCAGAAAGAGGCGTTTTATGAATGGTATGGCGGCCGGAACCAGTTTCCGCGGATCGAAATCGTCAAGGAAGACTTTTCCGCAGACGTATCGATGCGTCTGCGCAAGAAGATCCGGAAGCTGAACCTTGCGGATGAAGAAAAGGAGCAGCTGACTGCCGATATCGAGAACTCGGTCGGGAAAGCGGTCAACAAGATGATATACGGTCTGCGCGGGAGCATGGATGAAGAGGCGTTTGACCAATGTCTGAAAGGACTGGAGGTCCTGTATGAAGATGAGTGAAGATAAGAACGGGGATTTCCCTTACTTTCCACTATTCATTGATCTGCGCGGGAAACGAATCGTCGTGGCAGGAGCCGGCAGGATCGCATCGAGAAGAGTCGAAACGCTTCTTCCGTTCGGCGCCGCTGTGACGGTGATCGCCCCGGAAGCAGGGGATGATTTCCGGAAAGTTCTGGACAATGCAAAGAAGGAACCCGGATCGCTTGCCTACATCGAACGTGAGATCAAGGCAGAAGATATCGACGGTGCGTTTCTGGTGCTTGCCGCAACGAACCGCGGCGACGTAAATGATTGGATCGCCGGTCTGTGCCGTGACGCGGGAATACCGGTCAATGTTTCGAGCGACCGAACCTTGTGCGATTTTTATTTTCCCGGCATCGTGCGGAACGGAAACATCGTGGCCGGCATTACGGCGAGCGGAGCGGATCACACAAAAGTTAAAGAACTGCGGGAGAGAATCGATGAAGAGATCAATCAGAATAGGAAGCCGTGAGAGCACGCTTGCTCTTATCCAGAGCAGGATCGTTGAGAATTTCATATGTTCGTCCGGACATGGCTGTGATGCACAGATCGTGGCCATGAAGACGACGGGAGACAGGATCCTGGACAGGACGCTCGATCAGGTAGGCGGGAAGGGCTTGTTCGTAAAGGAACTTGACAAGGCGCTTATGGACGGGACGACCGATATATCTGTCCACAGCCTGAAGGATATTCCGATGGAAATACCGGACGCGCTGCCGCTGATCGCGTATTCGGCCAGGGAAGATCCAAGGGATGTGATTGTATATCCTGCAGAAAGCGGGAAGCTGGATCCATCGAAGCCGATCGGCTGTTCCAGCCGGCGAAGAGTCATGCAGCTTGGCAGAATTTTTCCGTATATGACATTTGAAAGTGTCCGCGGCAATGTACAGACACGGCTGAGAAAGCTGGACGAGGGTCAGTACGGCGCTGTTATACTCGCGGCGGCAGGCCTTATACGTCTCGGCCTGGAATACCGGATCGGAAGATACTTTACCGTGGAGGAATGCATACCGGCTGCCGGGCAGGGAATCATTGCCGTGCAGGGAAGACGCGGTGAGGACTATTCCTTCCTGGATGGGTTTGACAGTCGGGATTCACGCATCGAAGCCGCGGCCGAGCGCTCCTTCGTTAAATATTTGAACGGCGGCTGTACGTCACCCGTTGCGGCACACGGTGAAATCAAAGGCGGAGTGCTCGTTTTGCACGGCTTTTACATCGAAGAGGACGCAGACCACGGAATACCGGGTCAGGATCATATCTCCCTTACGGGAGACACGGAAGCAGATACGGAAGCAGCAGAAAAGCTTGGCATCCGTCTTGCGGAATATCTGCAGGACGGCGGCAGATCATAGAATCTATGTGCATGGGAGGAATGAGAATGGAAAAGGGAAAAGTATGGCTCCTCGGCGCCGGACCGGGAGATGCCGGCCTTCTTACACTGAAAGGAAAGGAAATGCTTGAAAAAGCAGACACGGTCGTTTATGATTCACTTGTCGGACCGGCGATTCTTGCCATGATACCCGGCAAAGCGCGGCAGATCAATGTCGGGAAACGGGCCGGTCATCATACGATGCCGCAGGAGGAGATCAACAAAGTCCTTCTGGAGGAATCGCTGAAAGGTCAGAATGTCGTCCGGCTCAAAGGCGGCGATCCGTTTCTTTTTGGGCGCGGCGGCGAAGAACTGGAACTCTTGAAGGAGAACGGAATTCCATACGAAATCATTCCCGGGGTGACGTCAGCCATCGCGGTGCCGGCATATAACGGGATTCCTGTCACACACAGGGATTTCTGCTCTTCCGTCCATATTATCACCGGACATAAGCGTGACGGAAAATCGTCAGGCATCAATTATAAAGCACTCGTTTCCGCAGAGGGAACACTTGTTTTCCTGATGGGCGTGACAGCGCTGCCGGATATCTGCCGCGGGCTCATGGAAGCCGGCATGGATCCGAAAACACCGGCAGCCGTCCTGCAGCAGGGAACAACGGCAGGCCAGCGCCGTGTTCTTGCCGATTTGAAAACGCTTCCGGAAGAAGCAGCCAGTCATGAAATCCATGCGCCGGCGATCATCGTAGTCGGAAAGGTATGTGCACTTTCGGAAGAATTCGCGTGGCGTGAGCACCTTCCGCTTTTCGGAAAACGTGTGATCGTAACAAGACCAAAGGAGTCTCAGTCGAAGATGGCAGAACGTCTGCGGGAAGAAGGCGCGGAAGTGCTTGAACTGCCGACGATCGAGACGGTTCCCGTGACAGACAGAAGCCATGTCCTGGAGGCTGCAGCCAATATGGCTTCTTATAAGTGGCTCGTTTTCACGAGCCCGGCCGGTGTCCGAATTTTCTTTGATATGATGAAGGATGCAGATATGGATATCCGGTCGATCGGCCAGGTAAAGATCGCGGCTATCGGACGCGGGACATCTGCCGGACTTAAAGAACGCGGGCTTTTTGCCGATCTGATGCCGGAAATCTATGACGGGGAGCATCTCGGGAAAGCACTGGCTGCTGTCGTGCAGAAGGGAGACAGGGTCCTGATTCCAAGAGCAGAAATCGGAAATCAGGAGCTTGTGCAGATCCTGACGGAAGCGGGAGCCGTGGTCGATGATGCTGCTGCGTACCGTACGGTGTACAGGACATCGCTCCCGGCCGGCGCGGATCATTATCTCTCGAAGGAGATCATGTGTATTGCGGCGTTTACAAGCTCATCAACGGTGGAAGGCTTTGTCCGTACGATGGCCGGCGCGGATTTTTCTTTTGTGCGCGCTGCCTGTATCGGGCATAAGACGGCGGAAACCGCAGAAAAATATGGAATGAAATGGGAAACAGCACAGGAAGCATCGATAGAAAGTTTAATAAATCTGATTAAGGAGATGGCAGAATGACGATGATCAAGAGGCCGAGGAGGCTGCGCGGGAATGCGGTATTAAGAAAGATGGTGCGCGAGACACGGATGGATAAATCTTCTCTGATTTACCCGGTTTTTGTGCAGGACGGGCAGAATCTCTGCGAAGAGATCCCTTCGATGCCGGGACAGTACAGGTACAGCGTGGACCGGCTTGAGGAAGGTCTGGAACATGTTGTGAAAGCAGGGGTCGGAAGCATCATTCTGTTCGGGATTCCGGCAATCAAGGATGAGAAGGCAAGTCAGGCATACGCAGACAACGGAATTGTTCAGAGGGCGCTTCGTGAAGCAAAAGCCAAATTCCCGGATCTTTTCTGCATCACCGACGTCTGTCTCTGTGAGTATACGTCGCACGGTCACTGCGGAATGCTTATCGGAAATGATGTCGAGAACGACAGCACGATCAAGGTGCTGGCGGAGACGGCTCTGTCTCACGTTCAGGCCGGCGCCGACATGGTAGCGCCGTCTGACATGATGGACGGACGTGTTCTGGCGATTCGTGAAAAACTCGATAAGTTTGGACATAAGGAAACACCGATCATGTCATACGCGGTCAAGTATGCGTCCGCATTCTACGGACCGTTCCGCGATGCCGCGGATTCCGCGCCTGCATTCGGCGACCGCAGAAGTTATCAGATGGATTTCCACAACAGCAGGGAAGGTGTCAAGGAAGCACTGCTGGACATAGAGGAAGGCGCCGATATCGTCATGGTAAAGCCTGCCATGTCATACGGAGATATGATTTCCCGTGTTCATGATGTCACAGATCTTCCCGTCGCGGCATACAGCGTCAGCGGCGAATACGCCATGGTAAAAGCAGCAGCGGCAAAGGGCTGGGTCGACGAAGAGAGGATTTTCAGTGAAATGGCGGTCGGAGCGTTCCGTGCAGGCGCACAGCTTTATATCACGTATTACGCGAAAGAACTGGCCGGCTGCATGGACAGGGGGATCATCGGATGACACAGGAAGAACTTTTTTCAAAGGCAAAGAACTATATCCCGGGCGGCGTCAACAGCCCGGTGCGCGCGTTCGGCTCTGTCGGCATGACGCCGCGGATCATCCGGGAAGCGCACGGCTCACATATCTTTGACATAGACGGAACGGATTACATCGATTATGTATGCTCGTGGGGTCCGATGATACTCGGCCACGATCATCCGGCAATTCGGGAAAGCGTCATAAAAGCTGCCGGGAAGGGCTTAAGCTTCGGCGCGGAAACGAAAGCGGAAATCGAGATGGCCGAGTTTATCTGCGGCAGTATTCCGAATATTGAGATGGTCCGCATGGTCAATTCCGGAACGGAAGCAGTCATGAGCGCGGTTCGTGCCGCGAGAGGATATACCGGGAGGGATAAAATCATCAAATTTGCCGGCTGCTATCACGGCCACAGCGACGGGATGCTTGTGAAAGCCGGCTCCGGCGTCATGACAGCCGGTATCCCCGACAGTGCCGGTGTTCCGGCCGGCTGTACGAGCGATACGCTTACGGCTGTCTATAATGACGCAGAAAGCGCCGCGCAGCTTTTCCGACAGAATCCGGGGAAGATTGCCGCGGTGATCGTGGAACCGGTCGGCGCCAACATGGGAGTCGTGCCGCCGAAGAAAGGGTTTCTGGAGCAGCTTCGCGCACTCTGCACAGAGCAGAAGGCAGTTTTGATTTTCGATGAAGTCATTACAGGATTCCGCCTGGGCTTTACGGGTGCGCAGGGGTATTTCGGCATTGACGCGGATCTCGTGACGTACGGGAAAATCATCGGGGCAGGCATGCCGGTCGGCGCGTACGGAGGCCGTAAGCAGATCATGGAAACAGTCGCGCCGGAAGGTCCTGTCTATCAGGCAGGAACGTTGAGCGGCAATCCCGTGGCCATGGCTGCCGGATATACACAGTTAAAGATCCTGAAAGAACATCCGGAATATTATACGGAGCTGGAAGAAAAAGGAAAACGGCTGTATAACGGGCTTATGCAGGAAATCCCACAGGGATGCTGCACCGTCAATTACGCCGCGTCACTTGGCTGCGTCTTTTTCACGGCCGGGCCGGTGGAAAACTATACGGACGCGAAGAAATCCGACACGCGTCAGTTTTCTGCCTATTTCCGGCATATGCTGGAAAGCGGAATCTATATCGCACCGTCGCAGTTTGAGGCGATGTTCGTTTCCTGCGCACATACGAATGAGGAAATCGACCGAACGATTGAAGCGGCTGGGGAATACTTCAGAACATCAGCCCGTTCATAACCTGCTCGGTAAGTGCGAGTCCTCCGGCGGCTCCGAGATGTGTTTTCGGCACAATATCAACGTAGCCGAGTGACGGGAGATTGATTTCGATCCCGCTGAAATCATGCTTCATGAATTTCAGCTTTGCGATGATACTGCCGTCTGCAAAGACCAGCTGTGCATTCGTGGAAAGAATATCCTTTTCCAGCGCGCCTGCCATGCCTTTCGATGACAGCAGGCCGGAAAGATCACGGTACTCCGGATCATTCCGGTCACGGTCAAGGACAGCAACGCAGTCGGCGGCCATGCCGAGATACCGGATCAGAAAGCGGCAGTAGCCAAGGCACTGCGATACGGTTCCCTGAATGGCGAACGGTACGCTTTTTGGGAGGCCGGTTAGCGAGTCAAGTCTGGAAAGATAGATATAAGCACGGGCACGTGCTTTCTCAAGCTCTTTGAGCGCGCCTGCAGGGGAAACGTCCAGTCTGCGGCAAACATCCTTTATAAGTTCTTCCATGCCGGGAAAACCGACAGGGATACCGCGGCATTCCGTATACGGAGTGCCGCATTCTTTTTCCAGAAGTTCAGCCGTTCCGCGGCCGTAGGAGGCGTTGACGACAACGTTGAGATCAGCGGATGCAAGACTTTTAATTTCTTCCGGGGTACAGCCGCAGCAGAGGGAACAGCTGACATCGATCCCGCTGAGATTCAGCAGGCGTTCGATTTCAAGCAGATCGCCCTCGTGATTTTTCTGAAAGATCGAGAAGCCGAGCAGATTGACGCACGGGCGTTCTGACGAATGCTTTTTGTGGCGCTGGATCAGCGGAAGCAGCTGGAGAATCATTTCGCGGCAGGCAAAATCTGCGCCGTACCACTCTGTCTTGGAATAGCCGGGCGATTCGATCGTTATGATCGTCCGGCCGGGGGCTGCTGCTGCGGCGATCGCGGCAATGTCGTCGCCGATCAGGGCGGCGCCGGGGGAATTTACGATAAAGATCATGTCGAAATCTGTCCTGCTGCAGAAATAGCCGAGAGCTTCTTCCAGCTTTTCACGGCTTCCGTATATATAATCACGTGTGTCAAGATACGTGCACGGAACACGCGGCTGACCGAAATACATAAGTTCCGGATAATTCAGCGGGTCAAAATCCGTACCGCGCAGCATTTGAATGTCGGAAATGGCGGAATGGTAGTATTTGCAGCCTGTCGGACCGTTCATTAATACGATGCTTTTTCGGACGCCTTCATAGGTGAAGATAATGCCGGAAATGCTATCCGGCGTAATATTTGTTAAATAGTGACTGGTCATTTTTCCACTCTCCCTCTGAATTCATGCCAAACATTTTTACCCATTTCTTCAGTATGTCGAGTCCGGAATAGAATCCGACGTCAGGGCAGGCGGGAATGTTGTCTTCGAGACAGTTCCCGCGCGCGACAGAAGACTCATAATTGGAAAGAATCATATCCGGCTTCAAAGCAGCAACGTCGGCTGCCCGTTTGTCCGGGTCGTAGTTTTCTTCGATGCAGAATCGGGCTGCTTCCGGCAGCATCGTCCGGAAGCCTTCATCCTGTGAAAAATTCAGAATGCAGAGTTTGACGATTTCAATGTCCGCGTCCAGAGCGGCGCGCAGGATCCAGTCGAGATTGTGATTGTACGTAATGATCATAAGCTTTTTGCCCGCAAGCGCAGGACGCAGAGCGTCTATTTCATGGGTATAGTTTTTTCTGCTGTCAGCGATCAGCAGTTCGGCAGTTTCTTGTTTCCCGAAAAAGCGGCCGAGATCGGAGAGCCATTGCTCTGTTTCCGCGAAACCGACCGGAAACTGGCGGTCATAGAAGGCAGAGCCGTATGTTTCCCTGAAGAAACGGACGAGGATCTTGCCTGTATAATCGAGATACGCAGGAAGATTCAGTGACGCGCACCGGAACCTGCGGAGGGATTCATATGAGGTATTGCAGAGAAAACGGCAGTTGACACGGATGCCGAGTGCGTTCAGATATCCTTCGACAGTTTTATAATTGCTTTCACAGTTTCGGGCGACGACCTTTTCAAAAATAACGTTTACGGTATCCGGTTCTGCCTGTACGGAAGGGTCAATGACCTGTTCTGCAAGCTGCGTATAGCAGTCGATCATACCTTGCATGAAATCGCCGCTCAGATTGCCGTCGGTTTTGATCGTTATGACCGGAAGGTCCGGTGTTGAAAGTGCCTTTGCTTTTTCAATATCATCTCCGATGATTCCGGAAGCGCAGGTGCTGATAATGATGACTGCCTTTGGCTGTTTTGACGGTGGGAGAGAAATGAGATCGGACACGGCATCCAGAAGCTTGTCTGTTCCGCCGAACACCATATCTGTTTCATCCATGTCAGTTGAAATGATGTTTGGCGAGATGGATGACGGAAGGAGAATGCCGCGCTCAAACAGTCTCCGCCGTCCTGTCGAATTGATGGTCTGAAAGGACAGATATGTGCAGCTTTTTGGACCGTGTGCGATGATGGCTGCGTCACATAGGTGTACGCCCATTGTCATGGCACCGTTGAAGGCACAGCCGTGGAGCGGCTCGTCCCGAATGACATTTTTGGACAGGCGAACGCAATTCGTTTGATTCTTAAGCAACTTAGAAGTTTCTTTTTGGACGCCGGATATCGAAAGAGATGCTTTATAAGGGGAAGTACCCATGACGAGCTCCTCAAGATGTTCGTCCGTAAGAGGCAGGGAGGGGTACAGTTCCGGTCCGCGCAGGATCCGGCCGGCCAGATCCTGAAAAATTTCGCGTAAAGGGGAATCCTCCTGTGTCTTGTATTCTTCGAGGGTGCAGCCGGCTTTCTCGGCACGTTCGAAAATATTGTCGCGCGGAATTTTCGCAATGACAGGAAGATGAACGGCATCTGCAAATGCGGATACCCGGCTGTCCTCATCCTTCAGGCCGCGGGCATTGTACAGAATGCCTGCGGTACGGTTTCTGCCGTCATCATAATTGCCGATGCCGCGGAGAATATTGTTTGCGGCATAGATCGACATGAATTCTCCCGACGTTACAAGAAAAATTGTATCGGCGTATTCACGCCGGATCGGGACGGCAAAGCCGCCGCATACAACATCGCCGAGAACGTCATAGAGGATCAGGTCATACATGTCTTTTATATGGAATTGATCGAGGAGGCGGAAAGCCGTAATAATACCGCGTCCCGCGCAGCCGACACCGGGCTTCGGTCCGCCGGCTTCGATGCAGCCGGTGCCGCAGTAGCCGGTTGACAGGATACTTTCCAGCCTGTAATCGAGAGGATTTGTCCGCTTTATATAGTCCAGGACAGGCTCGATCTTTCGGCCGCCCATGAGAAGACGTGTCGAATCGTGCTTTGGGTCACAGCCGATCTGCAGGACATGGCACCCTCTTGCAGACAGCATGGCTGAAATATTGGCCGCGATCGTGGATTTGCCGATACCGCCCTTTCCGTAAACAGCAATTTCATGTGTCATCCGATCACCTGATTTCTGAAGTTATTTGACTTTACCAACATCATATCACAGTGTGCGCATCATGATTTGATAACAAGGAAATGACCGGTTTCTTTTCTTGACAGTTCCTGCGGGAGGTTATAGAATACAAATATCGGAATGCAAGAATAATTGAATATGTACTGCTTATCTGTGGCTTCACAGGCGGATGCCTGTGGAGATGAACAAGGGAACCGGGTGAGAATCCCGGACGGAAACCGCCGCTGTATGAGTTGAGTTCATAGCCGTTGAAGAAATTCAGTCACTGGGAAACCGGGAAGACAGGGTATGGACGGAGTTCAGCTTAAGCCAGAAGACCTACAGAATAGTAATGTGACTAAGCGTGCCGGATATGCGCGCCGGGTCTCTTTTCACAGAAATACGGCTGTGGTGATGATTCACCGCAGCTTTTTTAGTGCGATTTATTAAAGGAGGAAACAGATTTGAAAAGAAAAAGCTGTTTTAAACGATTATGTACTATGCTGCTGGCCATGCTGCTGGCCGTATCATCATGGTCATTTGCTTTTGCCGCGGATGAGGAAACCGGCGATTCTCTGCCGGCCGTCACATCGGAGACGGATCTTGCTGCGAAGGATGATACGGGCGAAGCAGTGACGGTGAAAGACAAAGCGGCGCCGGAGACCGATACAAAGGAGAGTGGCTCCCAAACATCGGCAGAAGATATAAAAAACGCTGAAGCAGCTGCGGAAGCGGTATCCGGGTCACAGGGAAAAGATACGGAAGCAGCAGCCGGGTCACTGGAAAAAGATGCGGAAGCATCAGCCGGGTCACAAGTTGATCCAGACAAAGCATCTGAAACGGCAGACACAGTGGTTTCGCCGGAGAACGGAGATTCAGGCGAGATTTCATTATCATCGACACTTTCGGATTTTGTCCTGACCGATACGACAAAGGCTGCCGAGAACGGAGACTTGCGGATTCTTACGCTGGAAACGAAAACAACCGCATACAGTGCGATTAAGCGAGGCAGCAGAAACGCATTGAACGCCCTGGCCGAAATCAAAGGAGTGCCGAACAGTTACGGCGGATATACGTTTCTTGTAAAGGTATCCTCATCAGAGCTTGCGGAGCCGATTTTGTTTGTTCCATACAGAAGTCTGGACGGGACATGGGTTACAGACAGTGATTATTATCTGTTTTGTTCCGATATCATATCCATGAACAGCGCACCGGCATCGGCAGCTGCGGAAGATACTGCCGCGCCGGAAAGTGCGTCCGGGGAAGATGCTGTTACGGCTATGGGCGGCGGAAGCACGAACGGAACAAGTATACCGGCCGACGGCAAATATACGGTAGCGAACGCGGAGTCTTCGGCCAAAATGTTTGTTATTAAGAAATGTGTGCTGACCGTGAACGCCGGCGTCATGACAGCCGTTATTACATTAGGCGGGACAGGGTATGACAAGCTTTATATGGGGACAGCGGCAGCGGCTGAAGGTGCCGCGGATTCGGCCATGATTCCATACAAGACAGATTCAGACGGCAAGTATACGTATACGCTTCCGGTTTCTGCACTCGATACGGGCATTGATGTCGCGGCGCATTCCAGCCGTGAAAATAAGTGGTACGACAGAACCGTCACATTCCATTCCGACACCATGACGAAGGTAAAGGAACTGGAAGACGGCGATTACAATGTGAAAAATGTAGTATCTTCCGCGAAGATGTTTGTAGTGAAAGCCTGCAGGCTGACATCGAAGGATGGTGTCATGACAGCTGTCATCACATTAAGCGGGACAGGGTATGACAAACTTTATTCAGGAACAGCAGACAAGGCAAAAGACGCGGCGGATACGGATATAATCCCGTTTAAAACAGATGCGGACGGAAAATACACATACACGATTCCTGTTTCAGCGCTTGATACAGGCATCGCGCTGGCTGCGCATTCGAGCCGTGAAAACAAATGGTTTGACAGGACCGTTACCTTTGATTCATCAAGCATAGAGAAAATCGGCGGCAGCAGCGGCGGAAATAAGGACGGCGGCAGTACGGATCCGGGAAGCAGCACAGGAGGAGACACCGGGGGAAGTTCTTCAGGTGATTCGACCGATCCAGGCGCGGGAGACAGTGAGTCAAAGCATACATCCGATACAAACGGGTCCACTGCCTCGGTAAACAGTTCGACCGGCTTGCCGGATGGAGTTTATACACCGGATGCATTTTCATGGTCCGGCGGAACGGGAAAGGTCAGCATTTCCTGCCCGAAGATCACGGTAACAGGCGGTACAGCATACGCTACGATCGTATTCAGCAGCAGCACGTTCAATTATGTAAAAGCGAACGGAAACATTTATTATGCAAGTCACGGCGGCGGTACGTCTACTGTTGTGATCCCGGCAGAGCTGAATCAGAACAATGCGATCATCGGCATGACGACGGCTATGTCGGCTGCGCACGAAATACCGTATAACATTTTTGTGTATCTTGCCGCGGCGGCAGGAGCAGGCAGCGGGAATGCTTCCCTGATCAGCGGAAACAGCGCCGAGCTGGACAAAACAGCACCATCCATCATTGGGCTTACGTATGAGTCCGAGACGGAACTGAAATATGCCGAGTATTTCAAAATATACAAGTATGACAAGGGTGTTACGCTTCTTGAAATCGATATGACAAAGGATACTGTCCGGGATCCGGAGAGAGCGGAGAACAGCGGGAACACGAGTGATATATCTGCTTCGGCGTCCTCTGCTTCGGCTTCATCATCGGCTGCTGGTTCACAGGATGTTTCTGCGGCCGACGCGGAACAGGGTTCCGGTGATACCGGTGCGGAAACAGAAGCAGAAGCCAATGCAAAGCTTTACGAAGGGAATGTTGTCAAATATCTGATCATGCCGGAAGATACGGAAATACCGGCAGGCCTTGACAAAGAGGTCATCGTTGTAAAGGAGCCGGCTGACAGAACGTATGTATCATCCGAAAACGGCTATACGATGCTGGATCAGCTTGAACAGACGGCCCTGATCAAGGAGACCGGAACAGAAAAAGAAAATATGGACGCTGCTGGTATTAAAGCAGCCCTTGAAAGCGGGGATACCGTGTATGCCGGCAGGTATTACGCGCCGGAATTCAAGAAGCTGATTAAAGATCAGTGCAGTCTTGCTGTTCTGCCTTCCGATATTTTACCGAAGGATGAAGATATAAACGATACGGGCAGTACCGTTTCCGGCAGCACTGCGTCAAAAAGCACCGCTGCGAAGGACAAGGAACCGAAAACAATAGCTGAAAAGGAAGCAAAGCTTACAGAACTGGCAGGGTACTATGCTGTGCTTAAGATTCCGATGATCGTTGACCGCTCTGCCGATGAAAAGACAGACCTTGCAAAGTACGAATGGATCAAGGCATACGGCGTGCTGTACGGATGTGAGGATCAGGCTTCCGCATTATTCCTTGCGGCGGAAGCGGCAGCGTCGGCAAAATAAACGAAGGGGAATATTTTATGAAAAAGAACAGGAAAAAGCAGATTGCGCGGATACTGGCTGTGATTATGGCGGGCACGGTTTTACTGGCCGGCTGCGGCAGTTCGGCAGACACATCCGGGAATGCGGGCAGCAGTTCCGCGGCCGGCACATCATCCGCCGCGTCATCACTGGCTGCTTCATCGGCGAATACAGAACCTGAGGCCGGCACCGACACGTCAGAGCCGCCTGCGATCAGCGGTCTTACGTATACATCAACGATGCCGCTCAAATATGCGTCGTGTTTCCATGTCTATTATTACGAGGGCGGCTACGCGCTGATCGACGTGCCGCAGAGCGCGCAGTATCTTGTCGTACCGGAAGGAAAGAGCGCGCCGGATGGCTTAAGCGACAGCATTACGGTGCTTCAGAAGCCGCTTGACCATATTTACCTTGCGGCAACCTCCGCAATGGCTTTATTTGACGCGATAGACGGTCTGGATTCCATAACGATGTCTGGACTGGAAGCCTCAGGCTGGTATATCGACGATGCCGTAAACGCCATGAATGAGGGAAAAATGGTCTATGCCGGCAAGTACAGCGAGCCGGACTATGAGCTTCTTGTCGACAGCAGCTGTGATCTGGCGATCGAATCGACAATGATCCTGCATACACCGAAGGTGCAGGAAATGATTGAAATGCTGGGAATACCTGTTTTTACGGATCGCTCCAGCTACGAATCACATCCGCTCGGCAGGACGGAATGGATCAAGCTGTACGGCGTTCTGATCGACAAGGAAGATGAAGCGGAAGCTTTTTTTGACAAGCAGGCAGAGGTGATCGAGAAACTGAAGGACTTTCAGAACACGGAAAAGACAGTTGCCTTTTTCTCTGTCAGCTCAGACGGAACCGTAGTCGTCAGAAATACAACAGATTATATCCCAAAGATGATCGAAATAGCGGGCGCCCGGTATGCTTTCACAGATCTTGGCAGTCAGAATACAAGCAACACGGTGAAAATGACGATGGAAGAATTTTACGCCGGCGCGGTGGATGCGGATTATCTGGTCTATAATGCAGCGATCGAAAATCCGATCTCCAGCATCAGTGACCTGACCGCGAAGGATCAGCTGTTTGCCGATTTCAAGGCAGTAAAAGAAGGAAATGTCTGGTGTACAGGAAAGAATCTGTACCAGGCGACGGATACCGTCGGACAGCTGATCACGGATTTTAATGTGATGGTGACAAACGGGGACGCGTCGCAGATGACATTTCTGAATAAAATAAATTAATGCGGAGAAAAGACATGGAAGATAAAAAAGCAGCGGCGGAAGACAGCCTGGCTGTGCACAGTGAAAATTTCAGACGACGTTCACGATATACGCTTGTCTTTGTGATTCTGGCAGCAGCGTTCTGCGTGATCACGGTCCTGAATATCAATACGGGCGGTGTACACATTTCTGTCGCGAGAATCCTGAAGATCCTTTTTCTTCATGAGGGCGCAGCTGCGGAAATAAAAATCATATGGGGAATCCGCCTGCCAAGGCTCCTGATGGCTGCGATCCTGGGCGGTGCATTGTCGATCTCCGGGTTCCTGCTGCAGACATTTTTTTCCAATCCGATCGCGGGACCGTTTGTGCTCGGTATTTCCTCCGGAGCGAAGATGACGGTGGCGCTGGCAATGATCTTTTTTCTGGAGCGTTTCAGCAAGGTTTCGTCATATCTGCTGATCCTGGCGGCTTTTGTCGGGGCATTGATCGCGACGGGCTTTATTCTGCTCGTATCGCGCCGTATTCACCATATGGCTTCGCTGCTTGTTGCCGGCATTATGATCGGGTATATCTGCTCTGCCATTACGGAGTTTGTGATCACCTTCGCGTCGGATTCCGATATCGTGAATCTGCACGGATGGTCACAGGGCAGCTTTTCCGGCATGAGCTGGAGCAGCGTCGGTGTCGCGTCGATCGTTATCGGTATTTCTCTCGTGCTTGCGTTCCTGATGTCAAAGCCGATCGGGGCGTATCAGCTCGGCGAGGGCTATGCCCAGAGCATGGGCGTCAATATCAAAGTATTCCGCGCGGAACTGATTCTGCTTTCCAGTATCTTTTCCGCCTGTGTAACGGCTTTCGCGGGACCGATTTCCTTCGTCGGCATTGCCGTTCCGTTTCTTGTAAAATGGGCGCTGAATACGTCAAAGCCGCTTGTCGTGATACCGGGGACATTTCTCGGAGGCGCGGTTTTCTGCATGTTCAGCGATTTGATCGCCAGAACGGTTTTCGCACCTACGGAGCTGAACATCAGCACGGTAACGTCCGTTTTCGGAGCGCCTGTCGTCATTTACATGATGCTGAGACGTCAGAAAGCGAGAGAAGAATGACCGATTATTACTTTCAGACAAATGGAATGGCTGTCGGGTATCACGGAAAGATACTGATCCACGATATCTGTATCGGCATAAAAAAAGGCGAAATCGTGACGCTGATCGGTCCGAACGGCTCCGGAAAATCGACGATTTTAAAAAGCATCACGCGGCAGCTTAAGATGATTGCCGGAACGGTGTATTTTGATAAAAACGATCTTCATTCCATGTCGTACAGGATGCTTGCGACGAAGATGGCAGTAGTCCTGACGGACCGCATGAAGCCGGAGCTTCTTACGTGCCGGGACGTCGTGGCTACGGGCAGGTATCCGTATACAGGCAGGCTCGGAATCCTGACAGAGACGGATGAGCAGAAGGTCGATGAAGCCATGGAGGCAGTCAACGCGCGCGATATCGCGGGAAAAGACTTTACAGCCATAAGCGACGGACAGCGTCAGCGGATCCTGCTGGCCCGCGCGATTTGTCAGGAACCGGAAATCATCGTGCTGGACGAACCGACATCCTTTCTGGATATCCGCCATAAGCTGGAGCTGCTGTCGATTCTGCGGACCATGGCGAAGGAAAAGCATATTACAGTAATCATGTCTCTTCACGAAATCGATCTTGCCCAGAAAATATCCGACAAGATCATCTGTGTAAAAGGCGAAACGATTTCACATTACGGCGTTCCGGAGGATATCTTCAGAGAAAACGTCATCCGCGATTTATACGGGATCGACAACGGATATTACGATCCGTGCTTTGGAAGCATGGAGCTGCCGAAGGCGGAAGGGACACCGGAGATATTTGTGATCTCCTCGTGCGGAACAGGAATTCCGGTCTTCCGAAAGCTGCAGAAGGAACAGAAGCCTTTTATCGCAGGGATCCTTTATAAAAACGATATTGACTGCCGGCTTGCACGACTTCTGGCGTGTCAGGTCATCACGGAAGAGCCGTTCTGTGAGATCCGTGACGAAACATTTGAAAAAGCGCGCCGGACTATGAAGCAGTGCAGGATGATCCTGAATGCCGGCATTACGATTGGAAGCTGCAACCGCAGAATGGAGGATTTACTTTTAGAAGCGCGCAGTTCCGGGAAACTGAAGGAAATTTCCCGAATTGGTATAAGCAACTGTTGAATTCGAAGTCTTCAGTGCCGCAATAAGCGGATAATAGGGAATCAGGTGAAAAACCTGAGCGAACGGGTCACTGTATCTGGCCAGTCTTTGGTACAGCCATTGCGCGTTCTGCGCGTGAGAAGGAACCAAAGGCGTAAAATGCCAGAAGCCAGGAAACCTGCTGAAGACCGGCAGCTAATCCGGAAGGAGGGTCGTATACACCATGTGCTGCTGCCGGGGGACGGAACCGCCTCTTCGAACGGTTCGTCTTTCATGAACTTATCAGGAGGAAGCATGAAAAAGAAATTCATAAAAAGCCTGCTGGCAGTGATCCTGTCGGCATCAATGGCATTCCCGTTAAATGTCGTTGCATTGGCACAGACAAATGATCCGCAGGATACGGCGGATGACACACAAAGCGAAGCATCGGTTCAGCCGGAATCGACACCGTCTCTCGCGAACGGCGACGACGGCATGTATCAGGTAACGGTTACGACCGGCGAGTCGATGTTTGTGATTCAGAAAGCGGTAGTAACGCTGAAAAGCGGACAGATGACAGCAGTACTGACGTTTGACAGCACCTCGTATTCCTACATGTACTCCTATGGCAAACAGGTCGGTGTAACTACGGCGGGAGCATGTACATCGGAAGATAAAGCACTGATCGTAGCGGCTGCCGGAACGACACAGAACAGTACCTGGATTACGCCGACCGTTCTTACCGACGGCTCGGGTGAAACTTTTATAGTACCCGTCGCAAAGCTTGACACGCCGCTCGGATACGGCTCGTATTCCGCGAAAAAGACACAGTGGTACGGACGTGCGATCAGCTTCGCTTCCGCAGGCGCCACATATCTTGGCGCGGCTTCCGAAGTGAAGGCCACCGGCGTAACTGTTTCCCCGACAACGCAGACACTTGCGAAAGCCGGCGATACGTGTACCGTTGCAGCCGTTGTAGCACCGGCTGACGCGACGGATCAGACAGTAACATTTACAAGTGATAATTCCAAAATAGCATCGGTTGACGCGTCTACCGGCGTTGTTACGGCTGTTGCTGCCGGCGTGGCGAAGATTACGGCGACGACAAAAGACGGCGGGTTCACGGCGGTATGCACAGTAACCGTATCTGATTCCGGCGCAGTGACAACGGCACAGGCAGCGTCCTGCGATCTCAGCATGTTCAGCTTTACATCAAGCACAGCGGCTGTTCAGGCTGACGGAACCGTTAAAGTGACGCTTGTTACATCACCGGTTCAGAGAATCTATAATAAAATCGCACTTGTCAGTCAGACATCAACAGACGCGGAAAAAGAAGCAGCGGCGATCACAGCGGATCCTGTCACCGCGTCCGGCACGAATTATTACAGTACCTTCACCTTCACCATTCCCGTATCCGAAATCGGGCAGAAGCTTCCGATTTCCTTCAATCAGACGAGCAAAGGTGTCACGGAATGGCATATCTTTAAAGAGGAGCATTACCTGACAATACTGGATACACCGGATATCGTCGGTCAGCTGATCGACGCGATCTACGTGCAGGACGCGACACCGGCGACCGGTGATCTCTGCACAGCCGCAAAAACATGCTGGGATGCTCTCAGCACAGAGGATAAGGCAAAAGTAAACAGCACAAACGGTGATCCCGATTATTTCGGACGCGACACCGGTGACGCGTCGCTTGACAATCCGCGCAATCAGGACGATATCGGTGACAACGAGCTCCTTGTTGTCAGCTTCGGAACCAGCTTCAACGAAAGCCGCTCGGAAGATATCGGCGGTATTGAAAACGCGCTTGCCGAAGCTTATCCGAATTACAGCGTTCGCCGCGCGTTTACGGCGCAGATTATTATCAACCATGTCCGGGCCCGCGACAGCGAAGTGATTGACAATATCACGGAAGCAATGGACCGCGCGGTCAGCAATCACGTCAAGAAGCTTGTCGTACAGCCGACACATCTTATGGACGGCGCAGAGTATGATGAATTCACCGCGGTTGTAAACCAGTACAAGGACAAGATTCCATCGATTTCGATCGGCTCGCCGCTTCTTTCTGTCAAGGATCCGAAGAACGGTGACTACACACCGGTCAGCGAAGCTGATTATGAATCTGTTATTAAAATCATAACAGATGAAACAGCCACATATGCCGCCGACGCGGATACAGCCGTTGTTTTTATGGGCCACGGAACAAGCCACGCGGCAAACAAGGTATATGAAGATCTTCAGGAACGGATTACGAAAGACGGGTATTCCCATTACTTTATCGGAACAGTAGAAGGAAAACCGGCGTCTACGGCCGTCACGAATATTATCGCGGATGTTCAGAAAGCCGGATATACGAAGGTCGTGCTTCGTCCTCTGATGGTCGTGGCAGGCGATCACGCAAACAATGATATGGCCGGCGATGACGCAGAATCCTGGAAGAGCCAGTTTACAGCGGCAGGCTTTACCGTAACAACCGTGATACAGGGGCTTGGGCGTATCCCGGACATCGAAGCGATGTATGTTGCGCACGCGAAAGAAGCGATCGACAATCTGCCGATACCATTTACAGACGCTTCATCAGACGCATGGTATTACAGCGCACTGAAATTTGTTTATCAGAATGATATCATGACCGGTATGGATGCAACGACATTCGGTGTTTCCGTGGAAATTCCACGCGCGCAGTTTATAACGATGCTGTACCGGATGGCAGGAAAACCGGCCGTTACATATTCAGCTGTGTTCCCTGACGTAAAAGAAGGTGCATTCTATACATCAGCGGTACTTTGGGCGAACAGCGTGGGTATCGTAAAAGGCTATCAGAACGGGAATTTCGGACCATCGGACAGCGTTACACGAGAGCAGATCGCGGTCATGCTGTACCGATATGCAAGCTATAAGAATTATGACGTATCGACAACAGCTAACCTTTTAACCTATCCGGATGCCGCAAGGGTCAGTAAATTTGCCGTGGATGCGATGGAATGGGCAGTCGGCTCGAAGATTATTTCAGGCAGCAAGGGGTATCTGAATCCGCAGAGCAATGCAAAGCGAGTGGAGTGCGCGGCGATGATTATGCGGTTTTATAATGCGATAAAAGAATAGATTATACAGAAGAAAAACAGTTATCAGATGGGAAACGCCCGGCTTCCGTTCGCAGGGCGTTTCCCATTTCATGTCTTTATGCTGTTTCGTGGTGTCCGGCGGTCAGGCAGGTACAATTTCAAGCCAGTAGCCGTCGGGATCCTGGATAAAATAAATACCCATGTCCGGATTCTCATAACAGATACATTTCATTTTCTGATGCAGCTCGTGTGCGGCCGAGAAATCATCCGCGCGAAAAGCCAGATGGAATTCTGATTCTCCAAGGTTGTACGGTCCCTTATGATCCCTAAGCCAGGTAAGTTCCATTTCAAAATCAGCTTCCGCATTCCCGATAAAAACAATCACAAAAGAACCGTCCGGAGCATTGATGCGGCGCCGCTCCGTAAGACCAAGAGCCTGCCCGTAAAAAGCAAGCGAACGCTCAAGATCACACACATTATAATTCTCGTGGATCATCTTAAATTTCATGGAAAATCCCCCTCCTCCTGAAAAAACCAAACATCCTTTACACTATGATTATACCAATTTTTCCCAAAACATCAATATACATGAATCACAGTCATCCGGCCGCGCTGGCACAGCCGCGGCCCCTCCCCGGTTAAAAGCAGATCGCCGAAACAGCAGCCACAGTTTTGTGAAGTAAACTGGCGGCCATAAGCCCGCAGAGCGTCTGCTGCCTTATGGCCCCTCCCGCTTTCGTCAAAAAAACTACTCCCTGCTTCCGCACTTCGCGATCAGCTCCGGGTCCAGTATTTCCATATCCGGCTCAACATCCGAGCCGTCCGGGAAATCGTTCTCGGAAACTTCTTCCAGCCTTGTGTCTTCTTCGGATCGTACCGCACAGAAGTATACACGCTTCAGCGGCGCGCCTTCTGCAATTTTATGACGGACATCTTCGTTCGGATGAAGCGGATTGTGGTAGATCATCCACATCGCTTTGGCCGCATCGATCGCAGAATCAGGTCCCATTGCCACGATCCAGTCGGGATCGAATTCTTTCATTTCACTTACACCTTTTAATACGGTTTCAAGGGAAGGCTTTTCTTCAATTCCTTCGAAAAGCTTCAGCTCCATACCGCCTTCGTTCATATAATTCATTGCATTGCCGAGATAACTGTTTTCGTTCAGAGCGTTGCCGCCGACGCAGACAAATGCCCGCTGACCGTCAAGGTGACGCAGCGCCCGCAGAGCGTCTTTCGTAGTGACCATAAATTTCGGGAATTTATATTTATTCATAAGATACTTCCTCCTTTTGCTGCTGATTATTATGATACCGGCCGTTTATTTTCGGTGCATTTTGACGGTGTCGGCTTTTTGCGCTTTCAGGTTTTCGTGTACGTTGTCAAGCTTTGCCTGCGAAAGCATTTCGTCCCGGTCACGCCGGAAAGCGGATACTGCTTTTTTGGCTGCCGGTCCGCCGACACAGCCGCCGGTACATATCATGCCTTCTATAAAATCCTCCGGCAGCTTTCCGACCTTGAGAAGCGTGAGTGCTTTCCGGCATTCTGCCGCGCCGCTGCAGACATTGACTTTTATACCGGATGTTTCGATACCTTGCTCTTTCATGCACTGAAGGACTTCCGATGAAACGCCGCCGCTGTCTCCGAAACGTTTCCCGTATACGGTTGCCTGGTCAAGCGCCATTGGCTCTGGTTCGAGACTGACGTTCTTTGAGGTGAGGATCGCGAGGACTTCGTCGTATGTCAGGACGTAGTCCGCATTGTACTTGATGCTGACGTCGAGCGCTTCACTTTTCTTGGCCTGGCACGGGCCGATAAAGACCGTGATGCACCATGGGTCTTCTTTCTTCAGAAGGCGGGACACGGCGCACATTGGCGATACGGTTCCCGACATACTCTCAAGTACCTCCGGGTAATGCTGACGGATCATGTTGACAAAAGCAGGGCAGCAGGAGGTCGTTTTCTTCCGGCCTTCTTTATAAGCTTCCGTCCATTCTTCTGCCTCAGCCGCAGCGGTCAGATCGCCGCCCAGGCCTAATTCGACCATGTCGGCAAAACCGGCCTTCTTTAATGCGGTCCGCCAGGAATCCATCGTGATGTCTTTCCCGAACTGACCTTCTGTCGAAGGAGCCAGCATCGCGATCACTTTGTGCCCGGTCCGGATCATATTGATGACATCCACGAGAAAAGACTTGACGCCGATCGCGTCAAACGGGCAGCTTCGCATGCAAAGCCCGCACTGGATGCATCCGTTTTCGTTGATGACGCAGAGACCGTTTTCGTCCATGGAAATCGCATCCACCGGACATGCTTTTTTGCAGGGACGTATGGATTCCGCGATGGCGTTAAACGGACATGCTTTTGCACACATACCGCATTCCACGCATTTGTCGTGATCGATGCGGACATTGTCAGGACCCTTCACGATCGCTCCGACGCGGCAGGCGCTCATGCATGCTTTGCCGAGACAGTTCTGACAGTTGTTGGTAACGTTAAAGCGCTGGATCGGGCAGTCCTCACAGGCTGCTGTAATAACCTGAACAATATTCGCCGTGTCGTGGCCGCTTGGACAGATCCCTCTGGCAAGCCGCACACGCTGACTTATAATTTCACGTTCCCGATATACACAGCAGCGAAACTGCGGCTTCGGTCCCGGAATGATTTTCCTTGGAAGGTTATCTTTTTCTTCATCCAGCCGTCCTGTCCATGTAAGATGCGCAACCTCCTGCAGCACTTGTTTTGTAATATCTGATATGTTTTTTTCTGCCATAAGATTTCCCTTCTTGTAGTGGATATCAGTAATATATGATTTTAACAGGTTTCCCGATGGCCTCGACTGCCTCACGGAACTGTCCCACCAGATTCTGACGGATATTGAGCTCCAGCGGCAGGTTCGGGTTCTGGTAAGCTTCATTGACGGCAAGCCCTGCGAATATTGTTACATCGGTACAATCCTCGATCAGGATCCTGGCGATTTCGGAGGCACCATTCTTCCTGTCCAGCTGTTTGAAAAAATCGTCCGGAAGGTGTTCCGGGTCTTTGAATGCTTTCAGCAGTTTCAAGGTCTGGCTGAGTGTCAGCACGCCTTCCGTTACGAGATCGATACCGTCCATATATGCTTCCGGGGGCAGCTCGGGATCCACATAGCTGATCGAAACATCCAGCTTCCGGTTCAAGACTCTGGATGCGATTTCCGCGCTTGTACCGCCGCTTATGATCCGTTTTGTCTCTTCGTCACCGGACATGAAATCCCGTATCATCCGCTCATCGTCTGCCGGATCCTTGGCCGGACCGGTCATGATGTGGACCGGTTTCCTGTGGATGACCCGCAGGCAGGCGACGGTCGTGTCATCGCCGGGCTTATATTCATACAGCATGTTGCAGGCTTCCGCGATATTTGACGCGAAGCGGATGGCCGAAACCGTATTGGAATACTCTTTGAGCGCGTATGCTGCAATATCGTTCCATTCCCACCCGAAATTCAGAGTGGTGCCGACTCCGGCATGGATCGTGCCGTCGCTCATGATCAGAAAAGCATCGCCCTGCTGTACCTGGAAACGGTACTCGTTAATCCGTTTGTCGCCGATGATGCGTTCGTTTCTGGGAATTTCCGTGAGTTCACCGTCCCGGATAAAAATGCACCCGGGGTTGTCGTACTCGGCCAGATACGCGTCGCCGTTTTTGAAAACCTGCAGGATCGAAAAGGTAGAATATGCGACTTTTCGGACTTGACAGACAGGCAGGGTATCCATGACGGTCCGGACGCATTCTTCCAATGTAGCGCCGTTTTCAAACATGGTTCCGATGATCGTTGATGTAAGCGTCGACAGAATATTCGCCTTGACGCCGCTTCCCATGCCGTCAGCCAGGATCAGAATATCGGAATCAGGCGTTCGGACGATGTCAACCTTGTCGCCGCAGAGTTCCTCAGAATATTTGTTGATGCTTTTGTAAGCAATGTCGCAAGTCATTTTCATGATGGATTTTCTTTCGTATTATCGTTGTATGTCGTGTCTACCGCAATTGTATTTTCCCCGGCAGATGTGGTTTTTCCGTACAGGTCGGACGGGCTCTTCGAAGCAGATTTATCCTGTGAGGCATTTTCCTCCAGAATGGAACGGCACATTTTCGTAAGTATCATCTTCGTCTCAGCCGTTGTTTCTCCGAGCAGGCCTGCGATTTCCTGTGCGACGGTCATCTGTTTGTTGATAACGTTCTGCGCCATTTCAGCTGTAGCAATTTTTCGTTCATAGTCGATTTTTCGCTCATTTTCCTGACTTGTGATATCGGTGATCGTCAGCAGTACAACGTCCTGCTTCGCAATATAAATGATGTTCTGCATCGTACAGAGCCGGTATTCCGGATACTCAACTTTGCAGCCATGGATACTGGCATGTGAGTCATATACGTAAAGTACGTTCGTAGGGTCAAAAAGCTCGACAAGATACATCTTAAGAGCTTCCGGCCGTGTTTTCCTGAAAAGCCGTTCGCTCGCCTGTGAGAATTCAATAATTTTCATATCCTTGTCGACGATGATGACTGCGTTCGGACTTGTATCCAGAACGACGTTTGACATGGATTCAGCCTTGGACTGCATATACGGGATACACATGGTAAGCTCAGCCTTATGCTGATAAACGGCGATTGCTTTTTCGCGGCACGTTGAATAACCGCAGGCACCGCAGTTGAGCTCGTCTTCCGGAGAGGTTTTGTCTGTTTTCCTTAAAATTTCCCGGATTTCTTCTTCTGTCGGGACAGGGTCGTGCGGAGAGTGATCGTAAAATTTCTTGCCGAAGTTCAGTCCCATTCCTGCTTTTTCAATGATTTCGGCCGGTACAGGCTCACGTGTGATGGTGTCTTCCATCTCGACCTTTGCCCGAAAGCGCGATAGGACGCCTTCCTTGAGCGAAGGTCCCTTGATGCACCCGCCTTCGCATATGTTCATTTCGATAAAACAGTGTGAAAGTTCGCCCTTTATCATGCTTTCGCACAGATCGATGCAGTTTTGCTCGCCATGCTCGTAGAATTTGCGGTAAGCGTCTTTCTTTCCGCGTTCCGTCGAGACGACGGAATTTACGATGCCGTTTGAGACGGGATAGAGACGGTTGACCTTGGGATCGAACTTGCTGTACGGCAGATCCTCGCACTGCTCAATCGCGATGTTTTCTTCCGCCAGCCACTGGTCGATATCGTTGAAATTCAGCACGTGCGATATGATTCCCTTGTTCCGCGCATCCTGCGCTTCTTTCTTTTTCGCGATGCACGGGCCGATGAAGACGACTTTGACATCTTCGCCCATATCTTTGCGGATGAGCATTCCGGAAGCGACCATCGGCGAAACGACCGGCGCCAGATACGGCAGAAGCTGCGGATAATACATTTCGATCAAATCATTGACGCTCGGGCAGCAGGTCGTGATGATATTTTCCATCGTACCTTCCTGCACGAGACGTTCATATTCTGAAGTGACAAACGCGGCTCCCTCGCTCGTTTCACGGACATCTTCAAAACCGAGCTTCATCAGCGCAGATTTTACCTGTCCCGGCTTTTCAAATTTCAGAAGTGCAAGATAGGAAGGCGCAATCGTAGCAACTACGCGGTTCCCGGCACGTATCATTCCTCGGACCTCGTCCAGCTCGGAAGAAAGCGTCTTGGCTTCCTGCGGGCATACCTTCAGGCATTTGCCGCAGAGAATACAGTGGTCCTCCATGATTTCCGCACGTTCGTTTTTGATCTGGACGGCGTTGACGAGACAGTTCCGCACACATTTATAACAGTGCTTGCATTTCGTCGACTTGAAGTCGATAATACTCATGCTGACAATCTCCCTAGAATTTCTTTGTTGAAAAACTCTTCCGTAGTTTCCGGCTTTAAGGAAAATAATTTGTCGTCTACCGTAACACAAACGGCGTGAACACAATTTCCGGTGCAGAAGGAACCTTCGAGATCTACCTGATCTGTAAGGCCGTTCTTGACGACCAGCTGCTGAAGCCTGTCTATGATCTGTCTTGATCCTTTCATATGGCAGGCGCTTCCGATGCAAATAGTTACCTTTATCATCTTAAAACCTCCTTGTTTGTTATCTTATTTATAACATACTGTGAGTAAGGTTTGTCTATCATTTGCGTATGTATCAAAAAAAGAGCATGAAAAGGGGAAAGATATTTTTTGATAATTGTTGTGCCATACGCTGGGAAACAGGCTGCAGGTTCATCAGAAAAATGGCTTTCCTGCTTTTCATGGAATAAACAATAATTGATCATGTATGGTAATTTGGGTGGGGGATGGTGTATAATTAAAAATAACTTCGAAAGAGATGATGAAAGGAGAATTATTATGAAGGGCAGGAAACTTTATAAATCGCGTTCGGATAAGAAAATCTGCGGGGTCTGCGGGGGAGTTGCCGAGTTCTTTGATATTGATCCTACGATCGTGAGGCTGATAACGGTCGGACTCTGCTGTCTTGCCGGGAGCGGTATTCTTATTTATATCGTGGCGGCGATCATTATGCCGGACAAGCCGGATGACATCATTGACGCCTGATAAAGACAGATATTGAATTGCCGGAACCATGCAATGGCTGCAACGAATAAGACGAACAGAGGGGTATCGTGGTCAGGTGGCCCCTTCTGGCCGTCTTTTTTCGTTAACGGCTGATATCATGAAATTTGCCAATAAGCCGAGCATGTGTTAAAATAGAAAAACTAAAAACGGATATTTTCGAGACAGGTGATCATATGAAGGATCTGGAAGATATATGGGGAGTTCCGATCAAGTCCTATAACGCACGGGAAGCCATGGTGCGCGTACAGGAACTTTTGGCGTGTGAACCGCTCAGTATTGTGAAGCTTCTCACGGTCAATACGCTTGTTTTAACGGGCGAGGAGACGGATCTGGCAGGTCTGCTCAGTACGTTCGACATGCTCCTGATCGGTGACGAGGAGATACTGGAAGCGGCCGGGATACAGAACGGGCAGCAGAAGGTGGAGGTCCGCGAGCATCTTTTTGTGCAGCTGTTTCTGAAATATCTGATCCGGCTTAAGAAGGGAATTTTTCTGATTACGGCTACAGAGGCTGAGCGGGATGCACTGACGGATGATTTAAAGGCGCTGTATCCGGAGCTTCATGTGAATGATTCAATCAGCATGGAAACGGCAGACGCTCAGACGGAAGTGATCGCAAACGCAGTCAACGGATCAGAAGCTGAGGTTGTACTCTCGACGATTGAAGCGCCCGCGGAAGAGCGGATGCTTGCCGAAGCGAGAAGTATGATAAATGCCAGGCTGTGGCTCAGCATCGGGATCGAAATGCTGGATCACGGAAAAGAAAAACGCAAGAGCTGGTTTCGGCGTCATATTGAAAAACTGATATTGTATAGAATGTCCAATAAGGAAAAATAGAAAAAAGAGAGAAAATGCATAATAAATCATGTGATTCCTATTCCTTTTTTTGCTATTTTGTATTAGAATTAGCAGTAGCGTAAATAAGACCGGCAGGTGTCGGTGATTTTTTAGATAGTTTTTCTTGTAATAATGCACAGATTGTTTTTGGCATTTTTTCATGCATGGATATGGAGGGGTCTTCATGATTTCAAATCAGATTCTGCAGAGTACGATCGACGGCCTTAAGACGATTGCCAGGGTGGATCTTAGTGTACTGGACATGGACGGCAAGACTCTGGCTACAACATTCCCGGAGTCGATAGACTGTGAAAACGAGGCAATGACGTTTGCAGATTCGCCGGCGGATTCTCAGGTCATAAGGGGATACCAGTTTTTCAAGATATTCGATGAAAATCAGCTGGAGTATGTACTTGTAGCCAACGGCGGCAGCGAAGATGTCTATATGATAGGCAAGATTGCGAGCTTTCAGATACAGAATCTGCTTGTTGCATATAAAGAGCGTTTCGATAAGGACAATTTCATCAAGAACCTGCTGCTGGACAATCTGCTGCTTGTCGATATTTACAACCGCGCGAAGAAGCTTCACATCAGCACGGAGGTCAAGCGTGTCGTGTTCCTGATCGAAACGAGCCATGAGAAAGAGAGCGCGATCCTTGACGGCGTGCGGAATCTGATGAGTTCCCGGACAAAGGATTTCATAACGGCGGTTGACGAGAAGAGTATAATTGTGGTAAAAGAAATAGAAGAGAAGGATACGTACGATTCGATCGAGAAGAGTGCGAGAAATCTTCTCGACGCGCTGAAGGCTGAAGGCGAGACGGGACTTCATCTTGCTTACGGCACGATCGTGCAGGACATCAAGGAGGTTTCCAAGTCTTACAAGGAAGCGAAGCTGGCACTTGATGTCGGCAAGATTTTCTTCAGTGAGCGGGATATCATCGCGTACAGTGCCCTTGGCATCGGCAGACTGATCTATCAGCTTCCGATTCCGCTGTGCAAAATGTTTATCCGTGAGATTTTCGGCGGCAAGTCGCCGGATGAATTCGACGAGGAGACGCTGACGACGATCAACAAGTTCTTTGAGAACAATCTCAATGTGTCGGAGACGTCACGGCAGCTGTATATCCACAGGAATACGCTCGTTTACCGGCTGGACAAGCTGCAGAAGAGCACGGGACTTGACTTAAGAGTGTTTGAAGATGCTATTACATTCAAGATCGCTCTTATGGTTGTGAAGTATATGAAGTATATGGAGACGATCGAGTACTAGCATTATTGAAACCGGAAAGGAAACAGTAATTATGATTCGCTTAGAAAATGTCAGTAAGTCTTATTCGAAAGACATAGAGGCTTTGCATGATGTTTCCCTGAATATCGAACCGGGTGAGTTCGTATTTGTTGTAGGGAGCTCAGGCTCCGGCAAATCTACGCTGATCAAGCTCCTTATGAAGGAGATTGAGCCGACGTCGGGACGCATCGTGGTCAATCAGCAGGATCTTTCCCGCCTCCGCAGGAAACGCATCCCGAAGTACAGGAGAGGAATCGGTGTCGTTTATCAGGATTTCCGTCTTCTGAAGGATCGGAATGTTTATGAGAACATTGCTTTTGCAGAGCGTGTGATCGAAACACCGAGCCGGATCATCAAGAAGAAAGTGCCGGCAAGCCTTGCCATGGTCGGGCTTGCGCAGAAGTATAAATCTTTCCCGCAGGAGCTCTCCGGCGGCGAGCAGCAGCGTGTGGCGATAGCCAGGGCTTTTATCAATGACCCTGAACTGATCCTTGCCGACGAGCCGACCGGAAATCTGGATCCGCAGACATCCTGGGAAATCATGAAGATTTTGGAGGAAGCGAACGCAAGGGGTACGACTATCCTCGTCGTAAGTCATAATCAGGAGATCGTTAACGCTATGAAGAAGCGGGTTATTACGCTGAAGAAAGGCGTCGTGATCAGCGACGAAGAAGAGGGTGTGTATATCAATGAAGATTAGTTCATTTTTCTATTGCCTGAAGCAGGGCTTTAAGAACATATGGCGCAACAAGATGTTTTCCGTTGCGTCGATTGCTACGATCGCTGCCTGCATCTTCCTTTTCGGAATTTTCTTTTCTATCGTTCTGAACTTTACAAATATTGTGAAAACAGCTGAGGAGGACGTTCCGATCACTGTTTTTTTTGAAGAAGGGACAACAGCCGACAGGATGAAAGCGATTGGGGAAGAAATCGCATCCGACAGCAGGGTGAAATCCGTTAAATTTACATCGGCGGAAGAAGCCTGGGCAGATTATCAGAATACGTATTTCAGTGAGAACCCGGAGCTGGCGCAGGGGTTTGCAAATGACAACCCGCTGGCCGGATCGGACAATTATGCCGTATATCTGAACAATGTCGAGGATCAGCAGGATGTGGCATCGTGGATCGGGACGATCGAAGGTGTCCGCAGCGTGCGTCAGTCAGAGGTGGCTGCGAATACGCTGAGTAATTTCAATGTTCTGATCGGTTATGTGTCGGGAGGCATTATCCTGATCCTGCTTGCTGTTTCCGTGTTCCTGATCAGCAATACCGTTACGATCGGCATCACGGTCCGCAAGGAAGAAATCGCTATTATGAAATTCATCGGTGCGAAGGACGTTTTCGTCTGGTTTCCGTTCATCGTGGAAGGTATGCTGATCGGACTGATCGGCGCGGCGCTTCCGCTCGCGCTGCTGTACTTCCTGTATAAACAGGCGGTTATTTTCATTATGGACAAGTTTAGTATCCTGACAGGACTGATCCAGTTCCTGCCGGCGTCAAGTGTGTTCCAGATTCTTATTCCTACGGCACTTGTTCTTGGCATCGGCATTGGTTTCCTCGGAAGCTTTTCAACGACGCGCAAACATCTTAAAGTATGATGGGAGAAGAAATATGCGAATTTGCAGGCGCCTGTTTTGTACAATTCTGACAGGAATATTGCTCGCTTCATCGGTTCTGCCTGTATCTGCCACAGATCTGCAGAACCAGCTGAATGATGCTGAAAAACAGGGTGACGAGCTGCAGAGCCAGAAGGATACGGCCCAGCAGAAGATTGACAGTCTGAACAGCCAGCTTGATTCTCTGAAAGCGGATATTTCATCGGCGCAGTCTTCGATCGACTCCAAGAACAATGAGATCGAGGAAGCAGAGGAAGATCTGACCGCGGCCAAGATCGAAGAAGAGAATCAGTACAATGCCATGAAACTGCGGATCCGTTATATGTATGAAAGCGGCGGAGGCGATTTCGTGGTGCTGCTGCTGGAAGCCTCTGACATCAGTGATCTGATCAATAAAGTGGAATATGTAAACCAGCTTTCAACGTATGACCGCAATAAGCTGATCGAATTTCAGAATACCCGTACAGAGGTTGAACAGCAGGAGGCGAAGCTTCAGTCGGAATATGACGAACTGACGCAGCTGCAGGCTTCTCTTCAGGAGAAGCAGGCCGGCGTCGAGAGTCTTGTGAATGACCAGGTATCGCTTCTGGCCGAACTGGAAACGAGCCTCGGTGAGAACGCAGAGCTTGTATCGGGACTTCGCACGAAGCTTGCGTCGTATAATGCGCAGGTAGCCGCACAGGCTGCGGCAAAGGCGGCGGCCGCGCAGCAAGAAGTTTCTTCTGCCGGAGCGACGGTCGTCAGCGGAACAGGGCAGTTTACGAATCCGTGTCCGGCCGGTTACTTATCCAGCGGGTTTGGATACAGGACATATGATAATTCATTCCATAAGGGAATCGATCTGGCGTGCGGCGCCGGGAATCCGATCTACGCGGCTTCCTCGGGAACCGTCATTATAGCGGGATACAGCGCATCGGCCGGGAACTGGGTGGTTATCGATCACGGCGGCGGCCTTGTCACGAAGTATATGCACGCGTCCGCGCTTTATGTTTCGGCGGGACAGACGGTCTCCAAGGGACAGAATATCGCTGCTGTCGGCAGCACGGGAAATTCTTCCGGAAATCATCTTCATTTTCAGGTGGAAGTGAATGGAACGGCGGTAAATCCGTACTTATACTTATAACGGCAGAACAGAATCAGATTTGAAAATGAGACAGGGAACGGCAGGGGGTGGCTCAGAAGTTGATGAGAAAACTTTTGAGACGCCCTTTTCATAAAAGAAAGGAATGGAAATCGATATGAACGAAGAACATCAGAAAAGCAGCTTTCGAAAGGGACTTCTTGCGGGGATCCTGATGACGGCAGCCATAGCGGCAATTGTTTTTGCCTGTCTGGGCGTATTCCGCAGCGGATCCCTGTTCGGCAGTTCGGATGCGGTACTGACAAGCGATACGAAGACGAAGCTGGAAACGCTGGAATCTCTTATCGGCAAGTATTATCTGCATGACTATACGACTGCGGATATGCAGAACGGCCTTTATGAGGGACTTGTCAACGGACTCGGGGACAAATATACGGTTTATTATGACGAAGAGGAAACGAAAGCCCTGAATGAAATGACGTCAGGCACGTATTCCGGCATCGGTGCGGTGCTGTCTCAGGACAAGACGACCGGTGTCATTACGATCCTGACAGTATATAAGGACAGTCCCGCCGAGGAAGCAGGCATAAAGAACGGCGACGTCCTGTATAAGGTCGACGGTACGGAAGTGACAAACCGTGATCTTACGGATGTCGTCAAAGACATCAAAGGGGAAGAAGGCACGGACGTAAATCTGACATTGTATCGTGATACGGCTGAGGTCGAGGTCACCGCGACGCGACGTTCGATCGAGATCCAGACGGTCGATTATGAAATGAAGGATGACAGCATCGGCTATATCAAGGTATCGGAGTTTGAAGAGGTCACGCTGGATCAGTTCAAAGCTGCGCTTTCGGATCTTGAAGGTCAGGGGATGAAAGGGCTTGTGGTCGATCTGCGCGACAACCCGGGAGGAAATGTGGATACCGTCTGTGATATGCTTGACCAGCTGCTGCCGAAAGGACTGATCGTATATACGCAGGACAAGAACGGCAAGATAAAGAATTACAATTCTACCGGTGACGATACGTTCGGACTTCCGCTTACGGTTCTTGTAAACGGGAACAGTGCCAGTGCTTCGGAAATTTTTGCCGGAGCAGTCCAGGACCGCGGAATCGGGACAGTCGTAGGAACGACGACGTACGGAAAAGGCGTTGTGCAGTCGATCATCGATTTGCAGGACGGAACATCGCTGAAGGTAACGATCGCGGAATATTATACGCCGAACGGACGAAACATTGACGGAATCGGAATCACACCGGATGTCGAGGCGGAGAACGATACGTCTCAGACGGACGGCACGCAGTCTGACAGCCAGCTTGACAAGGCACTTGAAATCATACGGAATGCCATGTAAAATGGATATGATACAAGGAGAGAAGGGATAAATAACATATGAAGACATTGATCAAGAACGGCCGTGTCGTCGACCCGGCATCAGGGCTTGACGGCAGATACGATATACTGATAGAAAACGGCAGGATATGCGATGTGCGGGATCATATCCAGACAACGGCACAGAGCGTGATAGAAGCGGAGAATTGTATTGTTATGCCCGGACTCATCGATCTTCACGTGCATCTGCGGGATCCCGGCTATACGGACAAGGAGACGATCGAGACCGGGACGCGTGCCGCGGCCGCGGGCGGCTTTACGACGATCTGTGCAATGCCGAATACGAAGCCGGTCATGGATACGCCGGAGAAGATCCGTGCGTTTTATGAAAGGGCCGTTGTTTCCGCGTCTGTCAATGTAATACAGCTTGGCGCGATAACGGTCGGTCAGAACGGCACAGAACTTGCTGATATTGCAGGTATGGGAAGAGCAGGCTGCCATGCCGTCAGTGAAGACGGCAAATCCGTAATGGACGGGAAGCTTGCGGAACAGGCTATGAAGACAGCCGCCGACAACGGAATCGGGGTTTTCGCGCACTGCGAGGATATCCGCCTTGTGAACGGAGGCGTTGTGAATCATGATATCGCAGAGAAACTGGGACTTCCCGGCATTATTGATGAGGCAGAGAATGTAATCACGGCACGTGACATCGAAATCGCACGCCGAACGGGCGCGCACCTTCATCTCTGTCACTGCTCGACGGCAGGAAGCGTTGAGCTGATCCGTAAGGCAAAGACGGAAGGCGTACAGGTCACGGCAGAAGTCTGCCCGCATCATTTTACGCTTTCGACGGAAGACATACCGGGTGACGACGCAAATTACAAAATGAACCCTCCGCTTCGGACGAGGGAAGATGTCGCGGTTCTTAAAGAAGCTTTGAGTGAAGGCATCATTGATACGATTGCGACAGACCATGCGCCTCATACGGCGGCGGAGAAGAGCCGGTCCATGAAGGACGCACCGTTCGGAATAACAGGGCTTGAAACGGCGCTGGGGCTCGCGGTCACGGAACTTACAGAGCCAGGATTTCTGACGATGATGCAGTTAGCCTGCAGGATGAGTTACGCGCCGGCCAGAATTCTGGGGATCGAGAAAGGGTCACTTGAAATCGGCAAAATTGCCGATGTGGTGATTTTTGACCCTGCATTTGAATATACCGTCAGAAGTGAAACCATGCTTTCGAAAGGCAAGAATTCACCCTTTATCGGAAGAAAGCTGCGCGGGCGTGTGCTGTATACGCTGCGCGCCGGCGAAATCATTTATCAGCTGCGCTGACAGGAGGGGCAGAATATGATCAGCAAATTAATCGGCAGAATCGAGAAAACAGGTGCTCCTGTCGTAGTCGGACTCGATCCGACACTGAAACTGATTCCGGAGCACGTTCAGAAGAAGGCGTTTGCGGAATACGGGGAGACACTGGAGGGAGCGGCCGAAGCTGTCTTTGAATTCAACAAGGCGATCACGGACGCTGTATACGACATTGTTCCGGCGGTTAAGCCACAGCTGGCCATGTATGAGCAGTTCGGCCTGCCGGGACTTTCGGCATTTGCCCGTACCGTTTCTTACTGCAGATCGAAGGGACTGATCGTGATCGGCGACGCAAAGCGCGGCGACATTGGTTCCACATCGGCAGCGTACGCAGCAGCCCATATCGGAAGGGTCGATGTCGGAACGCATTCCTATGCTCCGTTTGACGAGGATTTTGTGACAGTGAACCCGTATCTGGGAAGCGACGGCATCAAACCGTTTACGGATGTCTGTGCATCGTTGAACAAGGGCATCTTCGTACTGGTGAAGACGTCGAATCCAAGCAGCGGGGAGCTGCAGGACAGGATTACGGACGGACGGCCCGTTTATGAATGGATCGGAGAAAAGGTCAGAGAGTGGGGCAGTACATGCATGGACGGAAGCTACAGCAATGTCGGTGCAGTTGTAGGAGCGACATATCCTGAAATGGGCAGGGTGCTCCGTGCTGTCATGCCGCACAGCTACATTCTTGTTCCGGGATACGGAGCACAGGGAGGACGCGGCAGTGATCTTGTTGATTTCTTTAATGAAGACGGGCTTGGCGCCATTGTGAATTCATCACGCGGTATCATTGCGGCTTATCAGAAGGAGCCGTATCAGAAATTTGGGGCAGATCATTACGCGGAGGCTGCGCGTGCCGCAGCGCTGGACATGATCGCGGACATCCGCGGAGCATTGGAAAACCGTTAGGTTTTCCGGCAGGGAGTCAGAATGGGCAGAAAGGTTACAGAAGACACAGAAATACTGGAGCAGACAAAGCTGACTGGTGATGTCAGCAGCATGTGGGTGCAGACATCCGAGATCGCGGGACTTTCGCGCGCGGGACAATTTGTTTCCGTCTACTGCAATGACAGGACACGCCTTCTTCCACGCCCGATCAGCATCTGTGAGACGGACAGAGCCGGAGGACGCATCCGTCTCGTATACAGGAATGTCGGAAAAGGTACGGCTGAATTTGCGTCTATGACGCGCGGCGGCCGTCTGCAGATGATGGGCCCTCTCGGAAACGGATTTGAGATACAGGATGGCAGTGCGCTTCTTGTTGGAGGCGGGATCGGGATTCCTCCGCTCGTTGAGCTGGGCCGCGCCCTGCGGGAAAGCGGAAGACAAGTGACGACCGTCTGCGGATACCGGGACAGGGAAGTCTTTCTGACGGAAGAGCTTACGCGAAACGGCTCGTTCTGTATCGCGACGGAAGACGGAAGTCTTGGAGTCAGGGGGAATGTGATCGACGCGATCCGGCAGGAGAAACTTGCCGGAGATGTGATTTACGCATGCGGACCGCTTCCGATGCTTTCGGCGCTTAAATCCTATGCACTGGAACGTAAGATACCATGCTACATTTCCATGGAAGAGCGTATGGCGTGCGGAATCGGCGCCTGCCTCGGCTGCGTATGCAAATCACAGGATATCGACAGCCACAGCCACGTATGCAATAAGCGTGTCTGCGCTGACGGTCCTGTATTCCTGTCAACGGAGGTGGAACTTTAATGTCTGGAAAGGAACCTGTTTCACTTGGTGTGGATCTGGCAGGAGTACATCTTAAGAACCCGGTCATGACAGCATCCGGAACATTCGGATCCGGGGCGGAGTACAGTGAGTTCTTTGATCTCGGACGTCTTGGCGCCGTTGTGACAAAAGGTGTGGCAAACGTACCGTGGGAGGGCAACGCGACGCCTCGTATTGCGGAAACATACGGCGGCATGCTGAACGCCGTGGGCCTTCAGAACCCCGGCATCGATGTTTTCTGCGAGCGCGACCTGCCATTTCTCTCAGCGTATGACACGAAGGTGATCGTCAATGTCTGCGGCAGGACTGCGGAGGACTATATCGAGGTTGTGGAACGTCTTGGAAATGAAAAGGCTGATATGCTGGAGATCAATATTTCGTGTCCGAATGTAAAAGAAGGCGGGATCGCTTTCGGACAGGATCCGAAAGCAGTCGAGCGGATCACGAAGGAAGTGAAGCGTCACGCGGTGCAGCCGATCATCATGAAGCTCAGCCCGAATGTGACGGATATTACAGAAATGGCAAAGGCTGCGGAAGCAGGCGGAGCTGACTGTCTGTCTCTGATCAATACGCTGACCGGAATGCAGATCGATATCAGACGCCGTGCGTTTACGCTGGCGAACAGAACGGGAGGCCTTTCGGGACCGGCCATCAAGCCGGTTGCCGTACGTATGGTCTATCAGGCCGCGCACGCGGTGAAGATTCCCGTGATCGGCATGGGCGGAATATCATGCGGTGATGACGCGGTGGAGTTCCTTCTTGCCGGCGCTTCTGCCGTAGCTGTCGGGACGGCAAGCTTTCACGATCCCTGCGCGTCGGTAAAGACGGTGGACGGGATCGAGCAGTATCTTAGGCAATACGGTTTTAAAGATGTACATGAGATTATTGGTCTTGTCGGCGCCTGAGGCCGGGAAAGGGAAGATATGGAACAATACAAGGAAGAATTTATTGAGTTTATGGTAGACTGCCAGGTCCTTCGTTTCGGTGATTTTGTGACAAAGAGCGGACGGAAGACGCCTTTTTTTGTAAATACAGGTTTTTACAGGACGGGAGCACAGCTGCGCCGTCTCGGTACCTATTATGCCCGCGCGCTGAACGATGCGTTCGGTCTGGACTTTGACGTTCTGTTCGGGCCGGCGTACAAGGGTATTCCGCTCTCGGTTGCCGCATCGATCGCTGTAAGCGAGCTGTACGGCAAAGATATCCGTTACTGTTCAAACCGCAAGGAAATCAAGGATCACGGCGACAAAGGGATCCTGCTAGGAAGCCCTCTGTCGGACGGAGATCGTGTCGTGATCATCGAGGATGTTACGACGGCCGGCACTTCCATCAAGGAAACGCTTCCGATCATACGTGCACAGGGGAACGTTGATCCTGTTGGGCTTGTAGTTTCCGTTGACCGCATGGAACGCGGACAGGGAAGCAAGAGCGCACTTTCTGAAATTGAGGAAGAATACGGACTGAAGACGGCGGCCATCGTTACGATGGGCGAAGTCGTAGAACACCTTTACAATAAACCGTACAACGGGAAAATTGTGATCGACGACGCGCTGAAAGCAGCGATCGACGAATATTACAGACAGTACGGAGCAGAAGCATAGAAGCAGGAGAGAACGGAGGAAGAATATATTGAAAGAAAGCAAGGCCAGAAAGCTGCGTATAGCCGGTACGGCTGCATTCATTCTGTATCTTATCGCACTCGTTTATTTTCTGTTTTTTTCCGAAGGATATGACCGCAATGTAACCCGTACGGTCTACCATTACAATCTGATCCCATTCCGCGAAATCAGGCGTTTCTGGGACAACCGGGCAGTACTTGGGTTTATTCCTGTTTTTACGAATCTGGCCGGCAACGTACTGGCGTTTTTCCCGTTCGGCTTTTTCCTGCCGCCGATCACCCGGTATAAGGCGACGTTTGGATTTACCGTGGCGATGACCTTCCTGTTCAGTCTGCTGGTGGAATGTATTCAGCTTCTGACGAAGGTCGGCTGCTTCGATGTGGATGACATGATCATGAATACGGCAGGCGGGTTCATCGGATGTATGGTTTTTTATATCTGCAATGCGATAAGGAGATCAATGCGAAAATGAGATCAAGGGACATTCGGCGTATCAGAAAAAAACGACGGTACGGATACGCAAAGCGGTCGCCGGCGCGGAAGGGCATATTTTCCCTTGCCGTCTGGCTTCTGGCTTTTATTTCCCTTGTCCTGCTGATCCTGGCATCATACGTGAAAGGCGGCGAGGCAGGGGCGTATATCGGCGCTCTCGGGCTTATAACGGAATTTCTGGCCATTTTCGGCGTATGGCTCGGTGTTGACAGCTTTCATGAACCGGACCGTTCCTACGGGGTTTCACAGGTCGCAACGGGACTTAATGTGATAACCGCAGCGGCATTTATCATTATTTTTATCATCGGCGCAGTTTAAGGAGGTTATTATGGAAAAAAAACCGGCAGACAAGGATGTCAGAGAGCGATACCAGCTTGTGATGGAGCGGGTCGCTTCCATACCGGAGGAAGATACAGTGGCGGAGCCGTACCGGGATTATTTCCGCAGGGTGGCTTCTTTTATTGTGATGACAGGAGATTTTATCAGGAAAAACGAAGCCGGAGAGATGGAGAACGCATCTCTCACGGAATGGCAGTCCTGGAATACACGTTTTTATGAGGATATAGCCGGCGAGCGGTATGATAAAAGCTGGGCGTGTCCGAAGTACTGCTGCAGCTGTTTCGGCAGCGGCAGTGAAGATATGGCACGGGTGCTTTCTTTTCTGTATGCGGAGGTCCGCACAATTATATGGCCCGCTCATGAGGACGATCTTGAGGCAGTCACCGCGCCGGTTGAGCTTTTTGCTGAAATATACGGTATTTTCGAAAATGACGGCCCGGATTACGGCGCCGTAAAAGATGCCGTCTACTGGTATGCGTCTGACTATACGGAGCTTTTCATCAGGGAAAGGATCATGGGACAGATCGATCCTTCGCGTGATTTTGCTGTTCATGTGCTGGAACGGGCCGGTACGGGTGCGGATCTTACATATCTCTACCGGTACGGTGAATATGTAGCACCGTCGGATCTGGAAATGGCACGTTTCATCGAAAAGCTGCCGGAGGAGCAGATCGCGCGGATTGCCTCGGTTTATTCGGAGGGATACAGGACGGGCTTTGTAAAAGCAAAGAAGGATTTAAGCCGAAAGACAACGGTGGATGTGCGGTACCGGATCGGCTTTGAACGTGTGATAAAGCAGGCCGTACAAAACTTCCGCGAAATGGGACTGCAGCCCACGATACGCCGTACTTCCTGCGGTATTGTAACAAAGCGCGGCGAACCGTACCGGATCGGATACAGCGGCACGTCGCCGAATAAGCAGTATGATTATGATCACCGGCAGGATCAGGCGCTTTTTCTGGACAGAAAGTACGTCAGCCGTAAGCTGGAGGTCATGAAGCACACCTTTGAAGAGTATAAGGATATGGCCCGCGGCATGGCAGGGCCGGCCTGCGTGGAGTTTTTCGGAGAGAAGCCGTTCTCCCCGCATACAGAGGAATGCAACGCGCGATTCAGTGACGAGCAGCAGAAGCTTGAGGTACTGTACCAGCAGAAGGCAGGCCAGATCACAAATACGTTTATCCCGGGAGAAGAGCGCAGCTTTACGATTATTTCCTTCCCGACGCCGGAGATCGGACCGGAATTCCCGAAAATTTTTGAAGAAATCGTCCGCATCAATACACTGGATACAAATCTTTACGAAAAGACGCAGCAGACGATCATCGATGCGCTTGACCAGGGCCTTTTCGCAAGGATCCGCGGCATGGGCGTCAACAAGACGGATCTTGTCGTAGCCTTCGCGGAAATGACAGATCCCGCGCATCAGACGGTTTTTGAAAACTGCACGGCAGACGTAAACATCCCTGTCGGTGAGGTCTTCACGTCCCCGATGCTCAAAGGTACGAACGGTACGCTGTTCGTAAGCGGCGTTTACCTGGATGATCTCTTTTACAAGGATCTTGAGCTTGTTTTCAAGGACGGCATGATCGAATCCTATAACTGTTCAAATTTCGACAGGGAGGAAGACAACAAACAGTATATCCGTGACAATGTCCTGAACAGTCATGCATCGCTCCCGATGGGAGAATTCGCGATCGGGACAAATACATACGCGTACGTTACGGCAGCGAAATACGGCATACAGGACCGCATGCCGATCCTGATAGCGGAGAAGATGGGGCCGCATTTCGCGGTTGGCGATACCTGCTACAGTCATGAAGAGGAGCTGAAGGTATACAATCAGAATGGGAAAGAAATCATCGCCCGGGAGAACGACTGCTCGCTTCTTCGTGAAAAGGACCCCGAGAAGGCTTACTTCCAGTGTCATACGGATATTACGATCCCGTATGACGAGCTGGGTGAGATCACGGTCATCTGTGCCGACGGCAGAACGATCCCGATCATTAAGGACGGCCGGTTTGTGCTTCCGGGGACGGACTTCCTGAATGAGCCGTTTTTATAAGGCAGAATCAGGAAATGGTAACAATGTACTTACGCTTTAAAGCATTCAGTGGGGTTTGCTGCTCCAGATATCCATCATGCTGCAGCCGCCCCACGACTATGCCTGGCAGTATATTGATCCTGTCAGCAAAAGATGTAATTATTTCCGGGGTAAACTGTTTGTCTGTTTCATGAAGGAAATTTTCATAATCTTCTTTTGAAATCAGTTCATTGCAGGAAAAAATATTTGCTTCATTTTCAAGTTTCTGTATCCGTGTATCTTCTTTCAGTTCATCTTTATCTGTATCACTTACAATCAGCATTGTCAGGCGCTGTTGAAAAACATGTCCTAATTCATGAAAAAGTGCAAACCAGAAAACATCAGCATATTTACGGCGATCATTAAGTGCAAGAATGACTTTGTTCTTCCCCAGCCATTTCACTGCACCATTGACACCACAGTTTCTAAGATTTGGAAGCAATACGAATGCCACACCGCAATCAGAAAGCATTGTCCCGAGCCGAGGAAGAAAATCTGCAGGTTTTTGAACAGTCATGCTTCGGATTTCAGGAAGGGTCGATTTTAGTTTTCGCTTGTCGAAAGGTTTCGTCTTATAGGAAGTACCGATGTTAATTGCAGTCTGAACCCAGGCATTTGCATTGATTACGTTAACATCGCGTATTTTCGGAATGCCAGTCTTAAACTGAACCAGAAAATCTCGATCCTGAAGAACATATAAGGAAGAAACCCGAAAAAATCTTTGAAGCTCCTGTGCTTTTTCTGTCGATGAGCGGGTATGCTTTACCAGTCCAAGTGTCACCCAGAATTTGTAGTCGATCAGCTTTACAAGATCGCTCTCCTTGTCAAGCTGACAGCGTTTCTCGATTTCAAGTTTCTTTTCAATATATTTCTCGTTCAGATTCATCCACATTACAGTCGATGTATCGAATACGATGGAAAGTTTTCGTATCATTTCTTCTGTAAGATTTATTTGGCCATTTACCAGTTCACTTACGTATTTTGGTGTTGTCTGAAGGCGCTTAGCCAATTCCTCCTGTGTGATACCCTGATCTTCTAATAAGTCTTTTATATAATATCCGGGATGGAAAGCTATTAATTCTTGATATTCAATTTTGTTACTCATAATGATTTGTCACCTCCCACGCAATAATTGCTTTTGTTGATCGGTATATAATATTGATATCTGTTTCTTTGAATTCATTTTCATTTTTATCCAGAGGGATAATCAAAAGTCTGTATCCGGCGCTTCTTCCGGCAATATCAATGGCGTGTTTTCCTTTCAGGTTTCCCGGCCATAGGATGCAGATGATAAATCTGAAGTGCAGCTATGTCCTGAAGTGTTTCGGCACTTTCCAAAAGGTTAATGAGCGCATGGAGCTTTACCGCTGTCATATTATTTAATTCTTTTCTTGCCTTCTTTAAGTCGGTGCATAGTTTTTCAGTTGCTTTATTATGATATCGGATTTCTATACGCTTCACCTCAAAAAAATTACCAAATTGGTAATATTATTTTACATATAATAACATGACCGCAACAAAATAGCAATACTTATAAGTATCGAAGAAATGATAAATTAAAATAATTAATAGACTGCCCCGGCCTGCGGAATTGACACAGGCCGGGGCAATCCGTTACATTATAGGTAAAGGAGGATTTTCAATATGGCTGATGTCAGTATTGTAATGGGAAGTGATTCGGATCTTGAAACGATGGGGAAAGCTGCGGATCTGCTCGATACATTTGGAATAACGTATGAAATGACGATTCTTTCGGCTCACCGTGAGCCGGATCTTTTTTTTCGGTATGCATCGTCCGCTGAGGAGCGGGGCGTTAAAGTGATCATTGCAGGGGCCGGTATGGCGGCTCATCTTCCGGGCATGTGCGCGGCGCTTTTTCCGCTCCCGGTGATCGGCGTGCCTTTGTACGATTCTTCCACGGGAGGGATGGATGCGCTGTATTCGATCGTACAGATGCCGACAGGCGTTCCTGTGGCAACGGTGGCGATCGGCGGAGCCGGGAACGCCGCAGTTCTGGCAGCCCGCATGCTGGCGATTTCCGATGAAGCGCTGCGCGGACGGCTAAAGGAATATTCGGAGCAAATGAAGAAAAGCGTCATGGACAAGGATGAGAAGCTCGGTACGGTCGGCTGGAAGGAATACGTGAAGCAGAAACAGTAAAAAGGAGCGCGAAGATGGATTATAAAAAAGCGGGCGTTGATGTAGAAGCAGGTTACGAAGCGGTCAGGCGTATCGGGAAATTTGCCTCCGCTACGATGCGGCCGGAGGTGCTGACAGGTCTCGGCGGTTTTTCCGGCGCTTTTTCCATGGAAAAATATAAGAAAATGGATGAGCCGGTGCTGCTTTCCGGCACGGACGGCGTCGGGACGAAGCTGAAGGTTGCTTTTCTGATGGACCGTCACGATACGGTCGGGATCGACTGTGTCGCAATGTGTGTGAACGATATCGTATGTGCCGGAGCTGAACCGCTCTTTTTCCTGGATTATATCGCCTGCGGCCATAACGAACCGGAGCGGATCGAAAAGATCGTAAGCGGCGTTTCCGCCGGCTGTATATCGGCCGGAGCTGCCTTGATCGGCGGGGAAACGGCGGAAATGCCCGGATTCTATCCGCCGGATGAATATGACCTGGCCGGATTTGCCGTCGGGATCGCGGACAGAAAGAATCTGATCACGGGAGAAAGCATCGAAAACGGGGACGTTCTGATCGGAATCGCGTCTTCCGGCATCCACAGCAACGGATATTCGCTCGTGAGGAGCATCCTGCCGATGGACAGGAGCTTCCTTGACACGTATGATGAGAAGCTGGGTATGACGTGGGGACAGACGCTGCTTCTCCCGACAAAAATATACGTGAAATCGCTGCGCGCCGTACGGGAAGCGGGCATTGCGGTCCATGGCTGCTGCCACATTACAGGCGGCGGTTTTTACGAAAACGTTCCGAGAATGATGCCGGACGGAAAGACAGCCGTTATCGAACGAAATGCGTTTCCGGCACCGCCTGTTTTTTCCGCGCTGCAGGAGCGGGGCGGACTCTCGGACAAAGAGATGTACGGGACGTTCAACATGGGGCTTGGAATGATCTTAAGTGTTTCGGAAAAAGATGCTGACCGCACGGCTGCCGCGGTCGCATCGTCCGGCGAAAAAGCGTACCGGGTCGGTTATGTTGAGGGCGGAACGGACGGTGTCGCGGTATGCTGAGAATTACGGTACTGATTTCCGGAGGCGGAACGAATCTGCAGGCGCTGATCGACAGGATCGCGGACGGGACGATTTGTGACGCGCGCATCGAGTCGGTCATAAGCTCGGATCCGAAAGCGTACGGGCTTGTCCGTGCGGAAAAGGCCGGAATCCCGGCTGCTGCCGTTGTACCCGGCGATTTCCGCAAACGGGAAGATTTTGAAAAAGCGTTGATCGGAAAAGTTCAGGAAAGCAGCCCCGGGCTGATTGTGCTGGCGGGATATCTTGTCCGGATCCCTGCTGAAATGATACGTCTTTATCCGCGCAGGATCATCAATATCCACCCTTCACTGATCCCCTCGTTCTGCGGAAAAGGATATTACGGCCGGAAGGTCCATGAGGCTGCGCTTGCGCGCGGTGTCAAGGTGACGGGCGCGACGGTCCATTATGTGAACGAGGAACTGGACGGCGGACCGATCCTGAAGCAGAAAGCAGTGGAGATCCCTGACGGAATAACGGCCGAAGAGCTGCAGAAGCTTGTGATGAAAGAGGCGGAATGGGTGATACTGCCGCAGGCTGTTGCGGAAATAGCGTCATCAGGAAAGGAGCGTCAATGAAAATATTCGTGATCGGCGGAGGCGGACGGGAGCATGCGCTTGTCTGGAAAATTGCGCAGAGTCCGCTTGCGGAGAAGATCTACTGCGCGCCCGGAAATGCCGGGATCGCGGAACTGGCGGAATGTGTGGATATCGGAGTTATGGATTTCGAAAAGCTGACGTCGTTTGCGGCCGCGAATCAGATCGATCTGACGGTAGTCGGTATGGATGACCCGCTTGCCGGCGGCATCGTGGATGCGTTTGAAGCGGCAGGCCTTAAGATATTCGGACCGCGGAAAAACGCGGCGCTGCTGGAATCCTCGAAATCGTTTGCAAAAGATTTTATGAAGAAATATCATATTCCGACGGCGGATTACCAGACCTTTCATGACCCCTTAAAAGCCAGGGAATATCTGAACGAGCTTTCGTATCCCGTTGTTCTGAAGGCGGATGGCCTGGCCGCGGGAAAAGGTGTCTTGATCTGCGGCTCGAAGGAGGAAGCGCTTTCCGGGATCAAGGAGATCATGGAATCCGGTAAATTTGGAGAAGCCGGCAGCTGTCTTGTGGCGGAAGAATTTCTGACGGGGCATGAAGTATCGGTGCTGGCCTTTACGGACGGCAGGACGATCCGGACCATGACGTCGGCTCAGGATCACAAACGGGCGCTTGACGGAGACAAGGGCTTGAATACAGGCGGCATGGGAACGTTTTCCCCGAGTCCTTTTTATACGGATGAAATTGCCGCACAGTGTGAAAGCGAAATATTCAGGCCGACCGTGGCCGCGATGGAGCGGGAAGGAAGAATCTTTCAGGGAGTGCTGTTTTTCGGACTGATGCTGACGGAAGCAGGTCCCAGACTGCTGGAATACAATGCCCGCTTCGGAGATCCGGAAACGCAGGTCGTGCTGCCGCGCATGGAGAATGATATCGTCGAGGTGATGGAAGCATGTGTTGACGGGACACTGGACGGAGTTGACCTGAAATTCGCGGACAACGCAGCGCTTTGTGTGATTCTGGCTTCGGGCGGGTATCCGGTAAAATATGAAACGGGAAAGGAGATTTCTGGTCTCGGTTCCTTTGCCGGAAGCGACGGATGTTTCTGTTTCCAGGCAGGCACGAAACGGGACGGCGGAAAAATCGTGACGAACGGCGGACGTGTTCTGGGCGTGACAGCCGTCGCACCGTCGCTTTCCCTCGCGCGCAGAAAGGCGTATGACGCGGCGAAACGAGTTTCGTTTGACGGGATGTACTGCCGCAGTGATATCGGAAAAGATTTCGCAGAGCCTTAAGAAAGTGTTAAAATCGTTGACAAAGCGAGCCCTTCATTCTTATAATAGAAAGAGTATATTTGCTAGTTGTCATCAGAAAAGGAGACATAAGCAGGAATGAAGAAGAGGATTACCGCTTTGATCGGTATTATATGTCTGCTGGTTTCGCTTGCCGGAACGGCGGCGCTGGCTACAGACACGAAGACGAATACAAATTCAAGCTCCGATACGGTTACGGTAAACGGTCAGACCATGACGATCAATTCGACGTTTGACGCAAACGTGCCGGACGGCTTTTATGAAACGAAGCTTACCTATAATGGTTCGACGTATTACGGCGGAATAGACAAGAAGACCGAGAGCCTTCAGCTCTTTTATCTGATCAATGCCGGAGACGCCAGTCTGAATGGCTTTTATCTGCTCGGCAGTGACGGACTGTTCCGTAAGTATAACAGCGTGGCGCTTGAAGCGAAAACACTGATGGTGCTGACGCCGGATTCCGGTGTTACGGTGCCTGCGGGATACACCGAGACGCGTGTTCCGATCGGAAATGCCATGACGACGGTGTGGAAATCCGACACCTCAACGGTGAGCGACGTTTATCTTGTCTATGGTACACTTGACGGAACGACGCTGAACTGGTTTGTTTACGACCAGGGAAACGGAACTGTTTCGCTGTATGACAGCGCCATGAGCGATACGGTCGCGCAGCAGACGTCTGAAATTACGGATCTTCAGACACAGCTGAAGGATCTGAACACGAAATACAATACAGATATCAGCAAGGCCAGGAATATTTATCTTGGGGCCGGCATTCTCTGCCTCCTCTTCTTTTTCCTGATGCTGAACGCAATGATGAAGCGGCGTCATGCGACGCTTGATCTGGAAGAGCGCATTATCGACCTGAAGCGGAACGGCGGAAGCGAGACTCAGAGATTTACGAAACGGGAAATGAGACGGAACGCGAAGCGTGACGCGAAGGCTGAGAAGCGTCTTGCTTCGAATCCCTCCGAATATGATGACGACGAGGATCTGACGGTAGGGGAAGCCTATCGTGCCGATGAAGAGCGGACAGCCGGTTCGCGGAAGAAATCACGGAACGACAGCCGGTATGATTCGGGAGATGCAGATATGCCTGTGAAAGCGGCAGGCGATGCGGCACCATCTGCGGCTGACAAGATAAGCGATACGGGTGTGCTCCCGGATGACGAGCTTTTTTGGGACGATGATGATGAGCCGTGGGAAGAGGAAGCAACTGCTGCAGCGCCGCTGAAGCAGCGCACTGCGTCTGTTCCGCGGGAAACCGCAGGAAGTCTGCCGGTGCCGGATGCCACGAAACGGATCGATCCGGACAAGCGTGTCGTTACCATGGCGGCAGCCGGAGATTCCAGTGATTTTGACCTGGATCTTCTGGAGAAGAATCTTGCCAAAATGACAGACAAGGTCATGACGGACGAGGAAGAGGCAGCGTCGAGGCCTCCTGAGCCGGTGATACCGAAGACGCCGGTCAAGGCTACGTCTGCGGATATAGCCGAAGTGATCCAGCAGGATGATAGTGACGATGATTTTAAAATGGATATTATTAATCTTGATGATTAAGCTGCCTTCGGGGCAGGAGAGGTTTGCTTCGGCAGACCTCTTTTCGTAAGGAAAGAATGGAGGAACACCGTATGAATAAGAAAATTACTTCGATCCTTGCCGTACTGCTCGCCTGTACAGTGGTTCTGTCCGGCTGTACCGGCGGGAGCGGTTCCAAAAGCTCTTCGTCAACATCTTCAGCCGCGGATTCGTCTGTGTCTCCGTCCTCCGCATCTTCCTCCGGAGGAGCATCCTCGAAGCAGACATCATCCGATTCGTCGAAGGGATCTTCTGCTTCATCTCAGACGGGAACCGGCACGGCTAAGGATACGAAGACAGAAGCGGTGATCTACGTCAGCAATGAAGACGGTTCGGCATTCGAGAAGAAGACGGTCACTCTCGATGCGCTGACGCCGCAGAACCTGATCGATGCGCTGATCACGTACAAGGCTGTTCCGGAAGGGACGACGGCCGTCAGTATGAAGAAAGAACAGGCGGATGACGGCAGTACGCGTCTGACGCTTGATCTGTCGGATTCGTTTCAGAAGGGCCTCAACAACTGCGGCAGTTCCGGTGAGTATTTAATGCTCGGATGCATCGTCAATACGTTTCTGGATGCTTACAGCGCGTCAGGAGTCCGCATAACGGTGGAAGGAGATACGCTGGAATCTCCGAATGCCGGTGAAATGGCAGGATATCTTCGAAAGTACAAGTGATTTCCGGTAGCCCGGGAACGGGAAGAAATAGAATAAGATGAAAAGCACTGCTTGACATACTGAACCATCTGTTATATTATAGATATAACAGTAGAACATTGCTTTATAATAAGGAAACAGGTGATGGAAGTGCTTATTAAAATCGATTTTAACAGTGACGAGGCGCTGTATATGCAGCTGCGCAATCAGATCATCATTGGAATCGCGACTTCCGATATCCATGAAGGTGATGCGCTGCCGTCTGTACGGCAGCTGGCCGATAATATCGGGATCAACATGCATACTGTCAACAAGGCTTACAGCGTCCTGAAGCAGGAAGGCTTTATACGTCTTGACAGGCGCAAGGGAGCGGTGATCGCCATTGATGTCGACAAGATGAAGGCGCTTGACGAGATGAAGGGCGATCTTCTGGTCGTGCTGGCGCAGGGATGCTGCAAGAATATAACGCGTGACGAAGTACATGATCTGGTCGATGAAATTTTTGACGAATACAGCTGATTTGCAATAGAATCTGATTTTCCGGAAAGGAACAAGTTCAATGGTGTCTTATACGAAACAGGCGCAGGAAGTTCTGAATACAGCGAAGCGTGCGGCACAGCAGCTGAAGCATAATTATATCGGAACGGAACACCTTCTGATCGGGCTGCGCCGTGAATATACGAGTGTGGCAGGCCAGATCCTTGCGGAATGCGGCGTCGACGAGGAGAAGCTTCTGCAGACGATCAGTAAGCTGATCGAGCCTGACAGACCTGTAACTGCCGCGGAGCGGGATGGCTTTACACCGCGTCTGGAAGCAATTCTCGAGGACAGCCGGATGTTTGCCGAAGCATACGGAAACAGCGAGTGCGGCACAGAGCATATGCTGCTCGCGATCATCCGCGACGCAGACTGTGTGGCGGCCAGGATCCTGGTAACGCTTAATATCTCACTGCAGAATATTTATATGATGATCGTCCAGATTCTGGGAGAGGATCTGGACGATGTTCTTAGCAGCAAAGGGAAACAGCAGGGGAACGCGCATCTTCTGGACCAGTACAGCACGGATCTTACGAAGATGGCCGCGGACGGAAAGCTGGACCCTGTGATCGGAAGAGAAACGGAGATCAGCAGGATCATTCAGATCCTGAGCAGAAGAACGAAGAACAACCCTTGTCTGATCGGGGAGCCCGGCGTCGGCAAGAGTGCCGTCGTAGACGGGCTGGCGCTTGAAATCGCCGGCGGGAACGTGCCTCCGCAGATCGCGGACAAGCGGCTGCTTACGATGGATCTTTCCGGAATGGTTGCAGGTTCCAAATACCGCGGTGAATTTGAGGAGCGGATGAAGGGAATCATCCATGAAGTCCAGCAGGAGGGCAACGTACTGCTTTTTCTGGATGAAGTCCATACGCTGATCGGTGCAGGCGGCGCAGAAGGGGCACTGGATGCTGCCAATATCCTGAAACCGGCGCTGGCACGCGGCGAATTCCAGCTGATCGGCGCGACGACGATATCGGAATATCGGAAGTATATCGAGAAGGATGCGGCTCTGGAACGCCGGTTCCAGCCGGTGACGATCGAAGAACCGTCAGAGGCGATGAGCATCCGGATTCTCAAAGGGCTGCGGCCGCGGTACGAATCGTTTCACGGCGTGACGATAACGGATGATGCCATAACAAGCGCCGTGAAGCTTTCGGAACGGTATATTACCGACCGGAACCTGCCGGATAAAGCGATCGACGTGATGGATGAAACGTGTTCCAAGGTACGTCTCTATGGATTTAAGCCGGATTCCAGACTTACGGCGCTGGAGAAGAAGCGCGCGGAGCTGGAAATCAGCAGAGAAGAAGCCTTAAAGACAGGAACATTTGAGAAAGCAACAGAACTGAACAATGAATATCATGACGTTGTGCGGAAGATCGAACAGAAGCACAGCCGTCTTCAGAAGGATACCGTGAGGAAACGCGCGTCCGTCGGCGAGAATGACGTTGCCGGCATCGTTTCCGAGTGGACGAGAATACCGGTCCAGAGACTGACAGAAGCAGAGGGCGCACGCCTGATGCGTCTGGAAAGTACGCTTCATAAGCGTGTCATCGGGCAGGATGAGGCAGTTTCCGCCGTGGCGCGTGCCGTAAAGCGCGGCCGTGTCGGATTCAAGGACCCGGGAAGACCGATCGGATCTTTCCTTTTCCTCGGACCGACAGGCGTCGGCAAGACGGAGCTGTCGAAGGCTCTCGCGGAAGCTTTGTTTCAGACGGAAGATTCCATGATCCGTGTCGACATGTCAGAATATATGGAGAAGCAAAGTGTGGCAAAGCTGATCGGCTCCCCGCCGGGATACGTCGGCTACGAAGAAGGCGGACAGCTGAGCGAGAAGGTACGCAGGCATCCGTATTCCGTCATTCTTTTCGATGAGATCGAGAAGGCACATCCGGACGTGTTCAATACACTGCTGCAGGTGCTGGACGACGGGCATATCACGGATTCGCAGGGGCGGACGGTAGATTTTAAGAATACGGTGATCATCATGACTTCGAATGCCGGAGCCAAGGCGATCGTCGATGCAAGGACACTCGGGTTTGCGGCTGCGGGATCAGAGGCACAGGATTATAAGTCGATGAAGTCGAGCGTCATGGAAGAAGTCAAGCGGATTTTCAAGCCGGAATTTCTGAACCGGATCGATGAGATCATCGTATTCCATTCCCTGACAGAAGGAGATCTTAAGAAGATCGCTTCGCTGATGCTTGGTCATGTGGCGGAGCGAACGGCAGCACAGATGAATATCAAGCTAAAGATACGGCCTTCCGTCCGGGATTATATTGTAAAGAAAGGTACAGACAGGAAATTCGGTGCACGCCCGCTGCGGCGAGCCATCCAGAATGAAATTGAAGATGTGATGGCCGATGCCGTGCTGTCGGGAACGATCCGGGAAGGAGAACCGGCAGAACTGGGCATGCGGAGCGGAAAGATCAGTTTCTATCATCCGGACCGGAAATCTTAGTAACGAAAGCATTCAAAGAGGCAAAGCTTTTTACATCGTATCAAATATCACGCCGTACGGCAAAAACAGGAGGTCACGACCATGGCAGCAGTGAAGGAATTGATCCGCTCGGAAGCGGACGGTTCGATCAGTTTTGGCGACTATACCCAGAACAGCAAGCAGAAGCTTGACAATTACGAATATAACGGAGATATCTATAAGGTTAAGACGTTTCAGGAGATCACGAAGCTGGAACGGAACGGAATGTTTGTATACGAATCGGTGCCCGGAACGGCTGTTTCCGATTTCCGCGAAGATGGCGACGGCGTGGAGTTCCTGGCAGAAGGCAATGAAGACGCACAGATTACGGTCGAGCTGGCGGAAGATACGGAATACGAGGTTTTTATCGACGGTAAGTCGATCGGCAAGATGACTACGAATCTGGGCGGCAAGCTGAGCATCAATGTGGAACTCGGAAACGGCACGGTGGTTCGTGTCCGCGTCAGCAGATAGCGTATGGCGAAGGGAGCGAAAACCGTTTATTTCTGTCAGAACTGCGGATACGAGTCCTCCAAGTGGACAGGGCAGTGTCCAGCCTGCAAGGAATGGAATACCTTTGTAGAAGAAACGGTAAAGCCAAAGAATACACAGTCCGTCCATACACAGGAACGTAAACCCGCGGTCGTATCGACATTGTCGCAGATCCCGACAGATAAGGAAGAGCGGACGACAGTCGGCATCGAAGAGCTGGACCGCGTTCTGGGAGGCGGAATTGTACCTGGCTCCCTGATCTTGGTCGGCGGAGATCCAGGCATTGGCAAATCCACCCTGCTTCTGCAGGTCTGCCAGAAACTGTGCGGCAAAGGGCGGAAGCTGCTTTATGTATCCGGGGAGGAATCCCTTCAGCAGATCAAAATGCGGGCATCCCGGATCGGCAAGTTTACGGATGACCTGTCGCTGCTCTGCGAGACGAATCTTGAGACGATCCGTGACATGATCGAACAGATGAAGCCGGAATTCGTCGTCATTGATTCGATCCAGACGATGTACAGCGAGGAGGTCACTTCGGCGCCGGGAAGCGTTTCACAGGTACGCGAGGCGACAGGCGTTCTGATGCAGATCGCAAAGGTACTGGGAATTTCAATTTTTATTATCGGGCACGTTACGAAGGAAGGCACCGTGGCAGGACCGCGTGTGCTTGAGCATATGGTGGATACCGTCCTCTATTTTGAAGGTGACCGGAATCTTTCCTACCGGATTCTTCGCAGCGTGAAGAACCGGTTTGGCTCCACGAACGAAATCGGTGTGTTTGAAATGCGGGAGGAAGGCCTTGCTGAAGTCCCGAATCCCTCTGAATATATGCTGCAGGGCAGGCCGGAGGATGCCTCCGGATCGGTGGTTGCCTGCTCCCTGGAGGGAACAAGGCCGATTCTTATCGAAATACAGGCGCTTGTCTGTCCGACAAGCTTCGGTTTCCCGAGACGGACGGCGACAGGAACGGATTATAACAGGGTGAATCTGCTGATGGCCGTGCTGGAGAAGCGCGGCGGCTACAATCTTTCTTCCTGTGACGCGTATGTGAATCTTGCGGGCGGAATCCGCATGAATGAGCCGGCAATGGATCTTGGAATCGTAATGGCAATTATTTCCAGTTTTAAGAATGCTCCGATCGGCAGCGACACCATGGTTTTCGGCGAGGTCGGATTAAGCGGCGAGATCCGTGCCGTCAGTCAGCCGGAGATCCGCGTGGCGGAGGCAAAGAAGCTTGGCTTTTCCACATGCATCATCCCGTCGGTGTGTATGCGCAGCGTTTCGAAGGTCAAGGGAATCGAGATCATCGGTGTAAAATCGGTTCGTGACGCGTGTGCGGCAATTATGGGAAATAAGCGTTGACAAGCGCTGCGGTACTGTGATAGACTTTCTTAGTGGGCAATTTGAAAATGCTTTTTCAGCTGCCTCACGTAGGGGATTGGTCAAATGGCATGACAAGGGTCTCCAAAACCTTTAGCGGGAGTTCGATTCTCTCATCCCCTGTATTCATTAGATGGGCGTGTTGCAAAATGACATTTTCTAGTCATTTGGGCAACACGCCTTTCTTTTTCATCCTGTTTTTATGATTTACTGAATTAATAAGGTCTATTCTTTCTGATTTAGTGTAACTTTAATAAAAGCTCTGTGTTTTCATTGTTTATGCGGTTTCTTTTACCGGGTGTAAATCGTTTCGCAGCCGGTTTCCCTGGATTTTAGAATGCAGTTTATTGATATTATATCCCATTGCCAGAAATAGAAATTCAGTTTTAACATT